>ULSN01053020.1_pt1 | contig 26477 bp, 19 predicted proteins | sample 1956771 | NCBI WGS metagenome assembly ULSN01 (sample SAMEA4835709, study PRJEB28245) | human gut metagenome | biome: gut microbiome; material: fecal sample | place: Denmark | collected 2008
GATTAAGATGATGGCCTATATATATGAGACGGCAGGAAAAGAAAAACTGGGACTTGGCCCCGCGTCGTTGTGCGAAGCGCCAAGTCCCAGTCGTATAGAGTCGATATTAACAAGCGAAGAGAGGATAGTCCTTCATCGTAGCATTGACCTTCTCGCGAACGCGGGCGATGACCTGCTCGTTCTCGGGATCAGCCAATACCTCGTTGATCAACTCAGCCACGAGGTGCATCATGTCCTCCTTGGCGCCACGGGTCGTCATGGCAGCGGTGCCAAGACGGAGACCTGAGGTTTGGAAGGCAGAACGCTCGTCGTAGGGCACGGCATTCTTGTTGGCCGTGATGTCGGCAGCCACGAGGGCAGCCTCAGCCACCTTACCCGTCAGCTCGGGATACTTCGGACGGAGGTCGAGCAGCATGGAGTGGTTGTCAGTACCACCGCTCACGATGTCGAAGCCGTAGCCGATGAGGTCCTCAGCCAGCACGGCGGCGTTCTTCTTCACCTGCGTAGCATACTCCTTCCAAGAAGGCAGCAGGTTCTCGCCGAAACCGACGGCCTTGGCAGCGATGACGTGCTCCAGCGGACCACCCTGGTTGCCCGGGAAGACGGCAGAGTTGAGCAGCATGGACATCTTCTTCAGGTCGCCCTTCTTCGTCTTCAGACCCCACGGGTTCTCGAAGTCCTTGCCCATCATGATGATACCACCGCGCGGACCACGGAGCGTCTTGTGGGTCGTCGTGGTGACGATGTGAGCGTACTTCACCGGGTTCTTCAGCAGGCCAGCTGCGATCAGGCCAGCCGGGTGAGCCATATCGACCAGCAGGATGGCACCTACTGCGTCGGCGATCTTGCGCATGCGCTCGTAGTCCCACTCGCGGCTGTAGGCAGAACCACCACCGATGATCAGCTTCGGCTTGTTCTCCAGGGCCAGCTTCTCCATCTCGTCGTAGTCCACGCGGCCCGTCTCGCGGCAGAGGTGATAGCCGATGTGGTTGTAGAGGATACCCGACGTGTTGACAGCGCTACCGTGAGAGAGGTGGCCGCCCTGGTCGAGGTCCAAGCCCATGAAGGTGTCGCCCGGCTTCAGGATGGCGAGCAGCACGGCCTGGTTGGCCTGTGCGCCAGAGTGGGGCTGCACGTTGACAAACTCAGCGCCGAAGAGCTGCTTCACGCGGTCGATGGCGAGGTTCTCCACCTTGTCCACCACCTGGCAACCGCCGTAGTAGCGCTTGCCGGGATAACCCTCGGCATATTTGTTGGTGAGGTATGAACCCATGGCGTTCATCACCTCATCGCTCACGAAGTTCTCTGAAGCGATCAGCTCCATACCCTTCAGCTGACGCTGATGCTCTTGCTCGATCAAGTCGAAAATCTCTTGGTCTCTTCTCATACTTGTACTTTTACTTTATTAAGATATTACTATTGATGTTTCAGCCTGGATAGTCCATAGCGTCCCTCTGCGGGGGTTAGAGCTCGCAGTTGGCAGGGATCTATGGATTGTGCAGGTTAGGTTAGATTTATCTTGCAATGGTTAGCAAAGTTCCACCTTATCCATTTTCTGTTCTTTGTCGCAGTAGTGACATTTCAGTATTCCGTGCTCCTTGTCTATCACGTTGAAGATGGTGTCCATCGGTTCGTTGTTGGTGATACACTTCGGGTTGTTGCACTTGACGATGCCTCGCAGTTCGTCGGGCGTCTCCACCTTTTTCTTCTCCACCACCTCGTAGTCCTTGATGATGTTGAGCACCACGTTGGGCGCCACTACCGAGAGTCGCGAGATCTCATCGTCGGTGAAGAACTTGTCGCTCACCTTGATGATGCCCTTCGTGCCCACCATCTTCGACGAGAGGTTGTAGCCGATCGTCACCGGGGTGGAGAGGCGCTGGAGCTGGAGAAGGCTGACGACGTCGAAGGTCTTCTCCACGGGGATATGGTCTATTACCGTGCCGTTCTTGATGGCGGCCACGAGTCTTTCTTTCTTGTTCATCGCTTGCTGGTTATTCAATGATCGTTTTGTCATTGCGAATCTCCTCGATGGAGATACCAAGGCAATGGCAGAAAATGGCCTCGCGGGCATAGAGTCCGTTCTTGGCCTGCTGGATGTAGTAGGCGTGGGGATTGGCGTCCACGTCGTAGGCAATCTCGTTCACGCGGGGTAGCGGATGGAGGATGCGCATGTTGTCCTTGACCTTGCCGAGCATGTTCTCGTGCAGGATATAGACGTTCTTGACGCGCTCATACTCCATGAGGTCGGAGAAGCGCTCCTTCTGCACGCGCGTCATGTAGAGGATGTCGGCGTCGGCGATTACGTCCTCGTCAAACTCCTCGTGCTCCTCGTATTTGATGTCGTGCTCCCGGCAGTAGAGCTTATACTCCTCGGGCATGGCGAGCTCCTTGGGCGATATGAAATGGAAAGTGGGGTTGAAATGGCGCATCGCCATGAGGAGGGAGTGGACGGTGCGTCCGTAGCGGAGGTCGCCGACCAGGTAGATATTGAGGTTCTCCAGCGTGCCCTGCGTCTGCTGGATCGTGTAGAGATCGAGCAGGCATTGTGAGGGATGCTGGTGTGCTCCGTCTCCCGCATTGACGATGGGTACGGGTGCTACTTCCGAGGCGTATTGTGCCGCGCCCTCGATATGGTGGCGCATGACGATCACGTCTGCATAGTTGGACACCATGAGAATCGTGTCCTTCAACGTTTCGCCCTTGCTGACGCTCGAAACCTTGGCGTCGGTAAAGCCGATGACGCGCGCACCCAGTCGGTTGGCAGCCGTCTCAAAGCTCAATCGGGTGCGGGTGGAAGGCTCATAAAATAGTGTTGCCACCACTTTCCCCTTCAGCAACTCACGGTTGGGGTGTGCCTCAAACTCCTTCGCCATCTCCAGGAGGTGCAAAAGCTCCTCGCGGTTGAGGGTCTGGATGTTCACAAAGTTATGTTTTTCCATTTACCGCTTCTATGTTTTATAATTCGGGTTCAAAGATACAAATTCTTTTTTGATTAGCATCGGGTAGTGAGGGAAAAATGAGTTGGAGGATAAAAAAAACGTGTAATAATCGGTGGAAATCACTTTTTTGCCTTTACTTCTATGTTGAACCCCATTTTTTCATTAACTTTGCACATTATATATAAAAAGGTACTCGATTCATGAGAAGAGCAATCGTTCACTTCCTTTGGGGAGGACTGGCAATCGTTGTGGCTTTCTGCCTCATGTTTTTCATTGCCGTATGGAATGGCTGGATAGGATACATGCCCGATATGGACACCCTTTCCAACCCGATCGATAAGTTTGCCACCCAGGTCTATTCGGCCAATGGCAAACTCATCGGCACGTGGAATGAGGACAACGGCAACCGTGTGGCGGTCGATTACAACAGTATCAGCCCCAACCTCGTCCATGCGCTGGTCGCCACCGAGGACGAGCGTTTCTACGAGCACTCCGGCATCGACTATATCGCCTTGGGCCGCGCCATCATCAAGCGAGGCATCCTCGGCCACCACGAGGCGGGTGGCGGTTCCACCATCACGCAGCAGCTCGCCAAGCAGCTCTATTCGGAGAAGGCCCACGGCACGCTGGAGCGCATGCTGCAGAAGCCGATCGAGTGGATCATTGCCATCAAGCTGGAGCGATACTTCACCAAGGAGGAGATTATCGCCATGTATCTCAACTACTTCGACTTCCTCCACAATGCCGTCGGCATCAAGCGGGCGGCCAATATCTATTTTGACAAGGAGCCCTGGCAGCTCAACCTCGACGAGTCGGCCATCCTGGTGGGTATGTGCAAGAACCCCTCGATGTTCAATCCCGTCCGCTATAAGGACCGTTGCCGTCAGCGCCGCAATGTGGTGTTGGCGCAGATGCTCAAGTGTGGCTATATCACCTCCGAGCAGTACGGTCAGGCGAGCGCGCAGCCCCTGGAGCTCCATTTCTCCCGCGAAAAGCCTGTCGCTGGTGCGGGCAGCTACTTCCAGGCCTTCCTCAAGCAGTATATGATGGCCGAGTTGCCCCTGCGCGAAAACTATCCCGCATGGCGCGAGCGTCAGTATGTGCTCGACTCCATCGCCTGGGCCACCGACCCGCTCTATGGCTGGTGCAACAAGAACCACAAGCGCAATGGCGACAACTACAACGTCAATGCCGACGGCCTCCGTATCTTCACGACCATCGACACGCGCATGCAGCAGTATGCCGAGCAGGCCGTGCGCGAGCATGTGGGCCGAAGCCTTCAGACGGCCTTCAACCAGGAGAACCACTATAAGCCCAACGCGCCTTTCTCCTCTGGCATCTCGCGCCAGCAGATCAAGAACAGTATCAACCGCAGCATCCGCCAGAGCACGCGCTTCCTCCGTATGAAGGAGGCTGGAGCCTCGCCCGAGGAGATCATCCGTGCCTTCCGCACCCCTGTCGATATGACGGTTTTCACCTATCATGGTCCCGAGGAGCGCACGATGACGCCGATCGACTCCATTATCTATTATAAGAGTTTTCTGCGTTCTGCCTTCATGAGCATGGATCCCCATACGGGCGCCGTCAAGGCTTATGTCGGCGGCATCGATTACGACCATTTCAAGTATGACATGGTGATGGGAGGCCGTCGCCAGGTGGGATCCACCATCAAGCCCTTCCTCTACGCCTTGGCCATGCAGAACGGTATGACTCCTTGCACCACGATCCGCAACGTGCAGCACTCCTACGGCGGATGGGCTCCGCGCAACGGCAGCCATGCGCGCTACGGCCAGAATGTGCCGCTGAAATGGGCCCTGCAGCACTCCAACAACTGGATCTCGGCCAGCCTCATCACGACTCTCGGTCCGCAGCAGTTTGTGGGCATCCTCCACGACTTCGGCCTCAACAATCCCGACATCGACCGCAACGCCACCCCCGTGCTCAGTCTCGGTCCCTGTGAGGTCTCTGTCGGCGAGATGGTCTCGGCCTATACGGCCTTCGCCAATGGCGGCGTGCGCTGCGCCCCGTTGTTTGTCACGAAGATCGAGGACAGCCACGGCAACGTCATTGCCAAGTTTCAGCCCCTGATGACGGAGGTGATCAGCGAGGACAACTCCTATCGCATGATCGACATGATGCGTGCCGTCATCGATGGCGGTACGGGTAGCCGACTGAAGGGTGCCTACGGGATGAAGGGCGACATCTGTGGCAAGACGGGTACGACCAATAGCAACTCCGACGGTTGGTTTATCGCCTTCACTCCCGAACTGGTCAGTGGCGCCTGGGTGGGCGGCGAGGACCGCGACATCCACTTCGACTCCACCTCCCTCGGCCAGGGAGCCGCCGCGGCTCTGCCTATCTGGGCCTACTTCATGAAGAAGGTCTATGCCGACCACCAGTTGGGCTACAGCGACAAACCGCAGTTTGCCATCCCCAAGGACTTCGACTTCTGTTCCACGTCCGAGGACACCGACGTCAACGACATCCAGGAGGTCTATTTCTGATTCGCACCTGCCCTATGGGTAGTGAAGTCAGGATATGCACATTGTGTATATATAACCCATCGTGTTGCGGAATTATGGTTGTTAATAGTCACATTAATTATATAGGTTTATGGGAAATCCATTCTTGAAAGCCTTTATCTTCTTGACGTTAAGCATCCTGCAGACAACTGTATGCTATGCCGATACTTTCAAGGGGAAGGTTGTAAATGCTGAGACTGGCGAGGTTATTGTCGGAGCAAGGGTAGAGAGCGAGATCAACCCCCAACCTGGATGGTCAGTTCAGAGTACGACAGAGACCGACAGTACGGGATGCTTCTATCTGAATGGAAGTATGGAAGGACGCATCATGTTCAAGTTTAGCATGATAGGCTACAAGAATCTCCGCAAGGTGGACTATTCCTATGGCATCGAGGTGAAAGATACTACCGATCTTGGCATCATCAAGTTGCAACCCACGGCACTCATGCTGCAGGAGGTAAAGGTGACGGCCAAGATGCCCCGCATCACTATGATGGGCGACACGATAGTGTTCAACCCCGAAGCGTTTAAACTGAAGGAAGGAGCCCGCCTTGCCGAATTGATAAAGAAACTGCCGGGAGTGCAAAACCGCGATGGCAAGCTCTACTGGAACGACAAACCCATACGCTTGATGATGAACGGTCGGGATGTCTTCGGCGGCAGTCAGATCATCAGCGAGCTGCCGGCAGAAGTGGCAAGCAAATTGAAGCTCTACGACCGCAAGTCGGAGCTGGCACGCCATACTGGCAATGACGATGGTGAGGAAGACCACGTGCTTGACATACAGGTAAAGCCGGGATTTCTCGACAAGTGGTATGGAGAGGCAGAAGCACAATACCAGACAGACAAGCGGTATATGTTCAGCCTCAGGGCCAGTCGGCTGAGCGACCACGACCCACAGATGATATATGGTCAGGCAAACAACACCAACCGCTATATAGACCGCACGATGGGTCAAAGTATGGATCGCAACATCGACGGCGACGGCAAGAGTCAGTATGGATCGTACAACTACCAACACAACTGGAAGACAGAGGGTGCAGGATCCTATAGCGACAACAGCTTCGACATAAGTGCCAATCTGGGCCACAGCGATGGTTGGAACACAACCACTCAGTCAACCGAGACTTTCTTCCCAGGTAAGGAGCGCACGTTTAGCGTAACAGACAACTACCGCTATGCCCATAAGCTCACTCCGCAGTTGCAGTCGAAACTCTTTGCTTACACCGATTCTGTGAATAGCATAAGCGTAGATGTGAAGGCGGCTTACGAGAAAGGCCATAGCATCAGCGAAGACCAAGGAGCATCGTATGGCTATGATCCGGAGAAGTTTGAATACCACACTATCGGCGCAGCCTTTGCCGCAAAACCTGGCGATGCTCTCTATGACCGATTGATCACCCGCAACCGCTATTATCATACAAGTGACAGTCGGACGCGCAGTCTGAATATGGACTACTCATGGGAACACTTCTTTGGCGAGAAAGGTTCGTTCACCTTGCAAGGCTACACCAAAATAAGCGGATCCGATGAAGATACCCACAACAACCGCAGCCTGGAATATCTGAGGGACAACAGAAACGAAACGCTATGGCAGTATTACGAACGCAACAATCATGGTCTCAGCACGCAGCTCGGCGCCGAACTGGAATACTGGCTGAGCAGTAAGGTCTATCTGGACCTATCCGACAACGTGACCTATTCGCGTACCAGAGCTATTCGCGACATATATACCGACCATAGCGAAGAGAACGTGGTGGAAGGTATGCCGACGACGCCAGACCTTGCCAACACCATGGGCAACCTGATGCACCAATGGACCAATAGCTTTTCTCTGAAGTCAACCATAAAACCTGTGAAGTCTCTCATGATTATGCCAAAGTTCAACTGGAACGTATATCGTGAGAAGGCAGATTACCTTTATGGACAACTCGACACCACTGCCGTGCGCACAAGCTATACCTACGAACCGTCGCTATTTCTGAAATGGAAGATGAGCCGTGTGCGCAATATGGATTTTTCTTTTTCCTATCATACTACGGTGCCCGACCTCGTGAGCACGCTCGCTTATCGCAACACCATCGATCCGCTGTCTATTTCTGTGGGTAATCCCTTCCTTGGCAAATCACACAGTCATACGGCCAAATATAGCTACCATCGCATGTGGCTGCGCAAGCAGATCGTGCTCGGACTGACTGCGTCATATACTAAGGAAATCAATCCGATTGCCACGCTCTATCGTTATCATTCCGCAACAGGCGTCTATGAGTCGAAGCCAATGAACGTGAAAGGAGGCGACTCCTGGAAATTCGGAGTCAACTATGACCAAGGTATTGGCGCGTATTTCAGATTGATGAACAAACTGTCGGTACAGGCATCACAGTCGTACGGTTTCCTGACGGTAATAGACGACAACGCCTCCAGCGCCGTGCCAGCCTTGAACCATCAGAAAACGGTTGGTATAGACGAAGACTTTGATTTGTCGTATGAGACAGAGGCGATACAGTTGTCTTTGCACGACCGCATGCAATGGAATCGCTATCGCTATGACGACGCTTCATACAACACACATCCTCTATATAATAAGTTGGGTGTAACGGCTATGCTGAAACTCGAACCATTCCAGGTGATAGCGGAAGTAGCCGACCATTTCCGTTCCGATTATGCCATGTCGGAAATGAATGGACACAGGATTATTTCATCGTTGAGCGTAGATTACAGTTTCTGCAAGAACAAATGCCGCCTGTCGCTGTATATTGATGATATCTTCAACAAAGACATCTATTATGATAGCAAATATACGGCATTCCAGCGTTACGAATCAGCCGAAAACTATATCCACAACTATGCCAATCTTACCTTCACGTATAGATTTGACGCCAAGGCAGATAAAAAGAAACGCAGATAAAAAGAAACGCAGATAAAAAAGAAAAAGGTAGGGATAGGCAAACCATCCCTACCTTTGGACCAGGAGAATTAATTTCTGACTATCTTCCGCAGTCTTCTTGTTCTGTCTCCTTACTCAATATACTTCGTCTCCTTCGGCATGCAGATCCAAAGGAGGATATACACCAGTACGCCACAGAAGGCCGTGCAGGTCGTCAGGACGACATAGACGATACGTAGGATCGCCACGTCCCATCCAAAATACTCGGCTATACCGCCACAGACGCCCGCCAGCCATTTGTCGGTCGTCGATCTTGTGAGTCGTTTCTTATACTCCATAGGGCTTCAATATTTACAGTTCTTGCCAAAAAATACAGTTTTGCCAAAATTACAATTTTTGCCAAATCTCGTCGAGCTTCTTCCTTTTCTTTCCTGGGTTCGGACAGTCCTCGGCGATGTGTCCCAGCGGAATGATCGCCACGGCCTCGAATCCCTCTACGGGAAACAGGCGCTTCACGGCCTCCACATCGTAGTTGCACACCCAGCAGGTGCCCAGTCCACGGTCGGCGGCAGCCAAGGCCAGATGCTCCACGGCTATTCCGAGGTCGATGTCGCCATGCGACTTGCCGTCGTCGGGTCGCACCCACGCGTTGGCCGTGTCCTTCATGCAGAGCACATAGATCGGCGCGGAGGCAAACCAAGGACGGTCGTAGCACTGGCGTATCTTCTCCTTGGCCTCGTCGGAGGCGAGAAGGAGAAACTTCCAAGGCTGTCGGTTGCAGGCCGACGGAGCCAGTTGCACACACGTCATGATCGCGTCGAGGTCGGCCTGCGAGACCGCCTCGTCGGTGAATTTGCGCACAGAGAAGCGCGCGGTTGCCAATTCTTTGAAGTTCATAGGCTTCGTTTTTTTATGTTGTTTTGGACTTGGGATTCCTCTTTTTTTATCTCGGACAGACGATCCTGTTTGGCCTCTGAGAGACGATCCTGCCAGCTTACAGAGGGACGACCTGCCTACAGAGGGACAATCTGTCAACAGAGAGACGACCCTGTTTGGCATCGGAAAGCCCATCAGGCTCTTAGTAGTTGCCTTCATCCACAATCGGGTAGAGCTCGATAAACTCCCCGTTGTGTCGCTTTCCGTCGTTGATGATCTCCGCCACCTTTTGGCCGATCACGTCGGGCTGGTGCGATCCCGGTCCGTCGTAGTGGCCGTTGAGGTCGGTGGAGGTGGCTCCCGGGTGGATGGTAAACGCCTCCACGGGCACGTGGAAGTGGTCAAACTCCCATCCCATCGTGGCGATCATCGTGTTCTGTCCCGCCTTGCTGGCCACGTAGGCCATCGGGTGCCAGTAGGGGCTAAACGTGCTCGGCACGGTGATATTGCAGATTCTGCCCTTGTTTTTCTCCAGCAGCGGCAGCAGCAACTTCGTCAGATAGAACGTGCCGATATAGTTGACCTGCACCGTGTCGATCACGTCCTGCAGCGTCTGCTCGTAGCTCCTGACCGACATGTCGCCCGGAATGCCCGCGTTGTTGACCAGCAGCGAGAGCTCCGGATACTTCTCCGCTATCTCGCGGGCCGAGACCTCGATCTCGCCGTTGTCCGCGAGGTTCACATACTGCCATCCCACCACGTCGGCACCCTCGGCGCGGAGGGCCTCCATGGCCTTCAGTGCTCGGTCCTCACAGCGTGCGCCGACCACTACCTGCCATCCCGATTTTCCCAGATGGCGTGCTATCTCATATCCGATGCCCTTGTTGGCACCTGTCACCAAAGCTTGTTTCTTCATTTTTTCGATCTTTTATCTTAGGTCAATATAATAGTTATGTTCCTTCCATGTGTGGGTTCCGCTACCTTCCATGTCGGTTGCTTACCTTCCATGTGGCAGCCCCCGTGCCTATTCCTCCCCCAGCCAGTCATCGACGAGCTTTCGCGCGATGCTGAGCTTCTCGGGCAGCGGCGGCAGGTTGTCCCTTCCAAACCAGCTTCCGCGCTCCAGTTCGGACCGTTGTAGATGGATCTCGCCTCCCGCATAGTCGGCGTGGAATCCCACCATCAGTCCGCAGGGGAAAGGCCAGGGCTGCGACCCGAAATAGCGGAGGTTGGTGATGTCGAGTTGTGTCTCCTCCATCACCTCGCGCCTCACGGCCTCTTCGAGCGTCTCTCCCGTCTCGACAAATCCCGCCACCAGTCCATAGATGCGGTTGTTGACGAAGTTTTTCGCATGGACGAGCAGCACCTCCTCGCCCCGGTGTACGAGTACGATGACGGCCGTGGCCAGTTGCGGCCAGATCTCCTTGCCACAATGCGTACACTTCTTCGAGATGATGGTGTCCATCCTTGTGGGCGCTCCACACACCCCGCAGTATTGCGTGTTCTGGTCCCAGTAGAGCAGTTCGCGACATTTTCCCGCCTTCAGATAGAGTTCCGTCGGCAGGTGATAGAACGACTTGCGCAGAGGGCACGTCTCGTAGCGATCATCCTCGGCGATGGGGTAGTCGATGCTGGCCGCCCTCACCTCCGTCCCGTCCTCCATCGGTGCTATCTCCATCACGTGCGTCCAGGGCTTCAGTTCGATGGGAGAATCCTCAGCCAGGGGGATGGTACGACTGCCGTCCGCGTTCTTCTCCAGCATGACGGCGTCCTTGACGAATATGAACCAATATTTCATGATGTGCGTGATATCGTTGTTCTGTTGCATTGATGGGAGAGTTTCCACCCTTTCCGAAACCTTTCCTTATTCTTTCTTTCCGAAGAGCAGCTCGTAGTCCCTTGCCGCTGCCGGCTTCACCCATTCCTCCGGCACGAAGCGCCAGTTGTTGTTCGGTTGCGGGTCGAGCGTCCCCATCCGCTTGATCTCCTCCATGAGGTAGTGGCGCTGGTCTCGTTCGCTCTCCCAGAGGATGCGGCTCTGGAGCGAGTCGTGTGGAATGCCCGCACCCTTCGTGAGCAGTTCGCCGCCTCCGTTGCCTCGATAGCTGTTGATTGCCACGCGATACCAGGCGTTCGGGTCAAACGGTCTTCCGTCGCTCATCTGGAGTATGCGCACCTTTTGGCCGTTGGGCTTCGTCACGTCCACCTCGTAGTCGATACCCGCCGCCGAGTCGAAGTTGAAGAGGAAGTTTTTGAATCCCAGTCGCTGCGCGTCGTCGCTCGTGTCGTCGAAGAGCAGCAGATGGTCCTCTGGCTTCTCCATCGTGTTCACCCATTGGTCGTAGCTCATCTCCAGATGGCGGCGTATCTCGTCGCCCGTCATCCGCATCACGTAGAGCTGGTTCTCATACTTATAGAGGTTGAACATATCCGCCACCGTCACCTCTCCCGCTTTGATCGAGGCGCTGAGCGACAGGGGCGCGTTGAAGGCGATGTCCGCCTTCGTGATCTGCAGTTCGAGGTTGAGAATGAGGTCGTTGAAAGCCGACGACCCGAAATAGCTGTCGCGCGTGGATATCTCGTGCTTGAACGTGCCCAGCGGCTGCTCCGCCCAGGCCTTCACGCTGTCGATGGCTGCTGCGAAATGGTCCATATATCCCGCGTCGGGCTCCAGGTCGGCCACATCCACGATGCTTCCCTCCTTCTTGGCCACGCGCCATTGGCCCTCCTTCTCCACGAGCTGGATCGTGGCCAAGGCCACCTTGCGCGCGTTGTTGGCCGGGTCCAGGCAGACCACCTCCTGGCCCTCGCCGTTCTCCACCACCGACTCGTGCGGTCTGTGGTCGTGTCCGAAGAGTACGACGTCAAATCCTGCCACCTCCTCGGCCACCTTTCGCGAGGCGTCCTCCGTATAGTCCTCCGTCACGATGCCGCCGTCCCATCCCGAGTGGAAGAGGCCGACGATCACGTCCGGATGCTCCCGATCCTTCACCTCCTGGACGGTTCTCCGTGCCGTGCCCACCATGTCGTCGAAGCGCAGTCCGCTCCACAGATTCTCCTTCAGCCAACTGGGGATGGCTGGCGTGATCATGCCGATGATCGCCACCTTCACCTTGCCGTCCTTGCACAGCACGCGATAGGGCAGGATGTAGGGCTTTCCCGTCCGCGTGTCGATGACGTTGGCTCCCAGGACCGGCGCGTGGCTCTCCCTGATCCATTTGTCATAGACCCCGTGGCCCGTCTCCACGTCGTGGTTGCCCAGCGTCTGGGCGTCATACTGTAGGTAGTTCGTACATTGAGCTGCAATGTTGGTCTGTCCCGTCGCCACATAGTTGTAATAGTAGCAGATGGGCTGCCCCTGCAGGATGTCGCCATTGTCGAGCAGAAAGACGTTCTTCGCCCCATACTGCGCCCTCATCCGGTCAACGTAGGTTTTTACGCGTGCCAGCGAACCTGGCAGGTCGCGGCGGTTGATAAAGTCGTAGGGAAAGAAACAACCGTGCACGTCGGAAGTCTCTATAATCTGTATGGTCGTCGTGTCGTTGTTTTCCATTCCGTAAACATTGTCTCCGTAGGCGTGGAGTGAAAGTGCTGCAAGAAGCGACAAAAATAGTTTCTTCATTCTTTTGAGTTGATGTGATGATATGAGGAGGGGTGGGGGATAGGCGTCCGTCAGCCTGCTGCCGTCAGTCTGCTGCTGTCATTCTACTGCTGTCAGTCTGCTGCCGTCGTCCAAGTCGTGGTCTGCGCCAGCTGCCTTTTCCTTGCCTCGTCGTGGGCCACCATCGCCCCGTAGAGATAGGCCTCGCCAAACGTCTTCCATATCAGTGCGTAGAAGACCAGCGCGAGACAGAAGGTCAGCGTTGCCGTGGTCAGCACCCAGTAGCCCATGCCCAACACCTCGGGGTCGCCCTCCGCCGCCAGCGTGTGGTCGATGTGGCCTGCCGCGAGCAGTAGAAAGGCCGGGATCATCAGCAGCGTGAAGACCACCAGGCCGATGATGCCCGAGAGAAGGGCGTAGGTGAGGTAGCTTCCCAGATGGCGCAGCACGCGCTTGGTCGCCCTGCCACACTTCGGCATGGGTGCGACCAACTGCAGGATGGCCCGCTTGAAAACAACCAGCGCGGCCAGCGCCAGCAGCAGGGCCAGCGCCGTCCCGATCCATTGTCCGCTGAGCGCCGTCGTGACGGTCAGTGCCCATCCCAGCGATGAGGCTGCCAGCGGTTTCCATGTCCGTCGGAGCGTCGTCAACTGTTGGCTGCTGAAAAGTCGGTAGCCCTCGGCGATGCAGCGAGCCACGCTGCGGTCTTTTATCAGTGCTTCTCTATCCATTGTTTCTTAGAAAATCATCCAGTCTTAAAACAATTTTTCCCCTGGAACACTCCTGCCTTAGACCATCCTGCGTCGAAACTCTCCTAAGACCAGGGCCGTGGCGATCGCCACATTGAGCGACTCGGCCGTCGTCCTGCCTTGGGGGAAATTGGGGATGAGTAGCGGTCGTGTGGCCCGTCGCCTCACCTCCTCCGTCACCCCGTTGCCCTCGTTGCCCATCACGATCACGCCGTGTGGCTTGAGCGTCGTCTCGTAGATGTTCTCGCCGTCGAGCTGCGTCGTATAGACGGGGCAGTCCTTGTCCAGCGCGTCGATCAGCGGCACGAGCGGCGCATAGTGGATGGCCACGCGCGCGATGCTTCCCATCGTAGCCTGTACGACCTTCGGATTCCAGCAGTCGGCCGTGTCGGGCGAGCACCAGATGGCGCCCACGCCAAACCAGTCGGCCACGCGGATGATGGTGCCCAGGTTGCCGGGGTCCTGCACGCCGTCGAGCACGAGGGTCAGTTCGCTGGGGTCGATCCCGGCCCCATCCCGAGGTCCTGCGGGTATCTCGAAGACACCCACCACCCCCTGCGGATGCTGCAGTTGCGAGATGCGCCTGACGTCCTCCATCTCGTCGTAGATGGCCACCGGCCGGAAGCCAGTAGCCTGGAGGTCGCCCACCACTTTCGGCCCTTCGGCCATGAACCAGCCCGTCGTCTTGCGCCCCTTGCGCGTCGATAGCGATCGGATGATTTTTACTTGGTTATTGGTTATCACAGTGCAAATATAGTAAAAAATGCGCCAATGATTCCCGACGGCTCTGTTTTTTTTGCTAACTTTGCGCAAAATAATGAATTTTATGAATTGGAAGAACCGACATACACCCCTGTTATTGTTGCTCATCACGCTGGTAGCCACGGCCCTGACGGGTTGCTCCACGGCCAAGTTCGTGCCCGAAGACCGCTACCTCCTCGACGCCGTCCAGGTGCGCACCGACAGCAAGGACCTCGACGCCGCCCAGTTTGGTCAGTACGTCCGCCAGAAGGGCAACTCCCATTGGTTCTCCCTCTTCAAGATTCCCCTGGGCACCTACTCCCTGGCAGGCCGCGACTCCACGAAGTGGCTCAACCGCACGCTGCGCCATATCGGCGAGGAGCCCGTCGTCTATGACTCCCTGGAGGCCGCCCAGTCCTGCGCCGACCTGCGTCTGGCCATGCAGAACATGGGCTATATGAACAGTTACGTCGATTTCGAGACGCAGGTCCGAGGCCGCAAGCTCAAGGCCATCTACACCCTCCATCCCGGCGATCCCTACCGCATCAGTTCCTTCCGCTACGACATCCAGGACTCCGCCGTGGCCCAGATCCTTGCCCCCGTCTTTGGCACGGGCGACCAGCAGGTTGGCGAGGTCTTCACCGTCTCCTCCCTCGACAACCTCCGCAAGCGCATCGCCACCGTCCTCAACGACTCCGGCTACTACCGCTTCCACAAAGACTTCGTCACCTATACCGCCGACTCCCTCCAGGGCACGCAGGGCGTCAACCTCGTCTGCCGCATCCTGCCCTACCGCGAGAACAGCAGCGCGCCCCCCAAGCCCCATCCCCGCTATCGCGTGCGCTCCATCCACTACCGATCCGGCGACGGCTACGACCTGCCCCTGCGGCGCAGCGTGCTGGCCGAAAACACGGTGATCAAGGCCGGCGAGTGGTTTAGCGCCTCCGACCTGCAGCGCACCTACAACAACTTCGCGCGGCTCGGTGCCGTCCGCTACACCAACATCACCTTTCGCGAGGACACCCTCCACAACCTCGACACCGACATCCGCCTCTCCATGCGCAAGTCCAACACCATTGCCTTCCAGCCCGAGGGCACCAATACGGCTGGCGACTTCGGAGCGGCCGCCACGCTGACCTATCAGAACCGCAATCTCTTCCGCGGCAGCGAGCTCCTCAGCATCGAGCTCCGCGGCGCCTTCGAGGCCATCAAGGGACTGGAGGGCTACGAGCGCGGCGACTACGAGGAGTATGGCGTCGAGGCCCGCTTCCAGATGCCCCGCCTGATGCCCCCCTTCCTCTCGCGCAAGGGGCGTCGCGGCAGCACGGCCTCGACCGAGCTCTCCGTGGCCTGGAATCTCCAGAACCGCCCCGAGTTCCATCGCCGCGTCTTCTCCGCCGGCCTCAAGTATCGGTGGCCGACGCGCGACGGCAGAGTGCAGTACAAGCTCGACGTCCTCGACCTCAGCTACGTCTATATGCCCTGGATCAGCGCCACCTTCAAGCACGACTACCTCGACAGCGTCTCCAACCGCAACGCCATCCTGCGCTACAACTACGAGGACCTCTTCATCATGAAGGCGGGCTTCGGCCTCACCTACAACGCCGGCGACCGCGTCATCCGTGCGAGCGTCGAGACGGCGGGCAACCTGCTGAGCGGTTTCTCCCAGATCTTCCGCTTCAAGCAGAACAGCCACGGCCAGCGCCAGCTCTTCAATATCGCCTACGCCCAGTATGCCAAGTTCGACTTCGAATACACGCGCCTGCTGCGTTTCAGCGCCCACAACACGCTCGCCCTCCACGGCCTCCTGGGTGTGGCGTGGCCCTATGGCAACAGTACCGTGCTGCCCTTCGAGAAGCGCTACTTCTCCGGCGGCGCCAACTCCGTGCGCGGCTGGAGCGTCCGCGAGCTCGGTCCCGGCAAGTATCGTGGCCGCGACGGCCGCATTGACTTCATCAATCAGACTGGCGACATGCGCCTCGACCTCAACCTCGAGTATCGCACCCACCTGTTCTGGAAGTTCGACGGCGCCGCCTTTGTCGATGCGGGCAACATCTGGACGCTCCGGTCCTATCCCGAGCAGCCCGGCGGCCAGTTTCAGCTCGACACCTTCTTCAAGCAGATCGCCGTCTCCTACGGCCTCGGTCTGCGCCTCAACTTCGGCTATTTCATCCTCCGCCTCGACGGCGCCATGAAGGCGATCAATCCCGCCTACGACAACCACAAGGACCATTACCCCATCTTCCATCCTCGCTGGGGCCGCGACTTCGCCTTCCATTTCGCCGTCGGTATGCCGTTCTGACGCCTGCGCCCCCTCGTGGGGCGCTCCTGCCGATAGAAAGGCCGATTGGTTGAATAAATCGTAAAAAAATCGGTATGTTGCGCGCCTTTTCAAATTTTATTTGTATTTTTGCCCCCAGTTTAGGATAGACCACACACGATCGACTACTGCGATGGCAGCATGAGAGACTCCTGGGCACATGGATGAGGCTCGGGCGTTTTGCTTTTGGTTCCTGCCGTGAGGTAGCCGATAAGATAGAAAACATTTATTATTTATAGATTAAGGTTCAGGATATGTCGAATTTAAGATTTCAGGTCGTAGAGGACGCGTTCAAGAAGCGCCCCTTAGAGGTGGAAGTTCCCAAGGAGCGTCCGTCCGAGTATTTTGGCAAGTATGTGTTCACCCGCGCTAAGATGTACAAATACCTGCCCGCCGCGATCTACACCCAGCTCACCGACGTCATCGACAACGGCACGCCCCTCGACCGCTCCATAGCCAATGCCGTGGCCTCTGGCATGAAGCAGTGGGCCATGGAGATGGGCGTCACCCACTACACCCACTGGTTCCAGCCCCTGACGGGCGGCACCGCCGAGAAGCACGACGCCTTTGTGGAGCACGACGGCAAGGGCGGCATGATCGAAGACTTTTCGGGCAAGTTGCTCGTCCAGCAGGAGCCCGACGCCAGTTCCTTCCCCAGCGGCGGCATCCGCAACACCTTCGAGGCCCGCGGCTATTCCGCCTGGGACCCCACCTCCCCCGTCTTCATCATCGACGACACCCTCTGCATCCCCACCGTCTTCATCTCCTATACGGGCGAGGCCCTCGACTACAAGGCCCCCTTGCTCCGCACGCTCCACGCCCTCAGCGTGGCCGCCACCGATGTCTGCCACTATTTCGACCCGAAGGTGAGCAAGGTGAAGACCAATCTCGGTTGGGAGCAGGAGTACTTCCTCGTCGATGCCGACCTCTATAGCGCCCGCCCCGACCTGATGCTGACGGGCCGCACCCTCATGGGCCACGAGTCGGCCAAGAACCAGCAGATGGACGACCACTATTTCGGCACCATCCCCGACCGCGTGCAGAGTTTCATGAAGGACCTGGAGGTGCAGGCCCTCGAACTCGCCATCCCCTGCAAGACCCGCCACAACGAGGTGGCCCCCAACCAGTTTGAGTTTGCCCCCATCTTCGAGGACTGCAACCTCGCCGTCGATCACAATATGCTCCTGATGTCGCTGATGAAGAAGGTGGCGCGCAAGCACGGCTTCATCGTCCTGCTCCACGAGAAGCCCTTCGCCGGCATCAACGGCAGCGGCAAGCACTGCAACTGGAGCCTCTCCACCGACACCGGCGTGCTGCTCCACGCCCCCGGCAAGACCCCCGAGGCCACGCTCCGCTTCGTCACCTTCATCGTCGAGACCCTGATGGGCGTCTATCGCCACAACGGCCTGCTCAAGGCCTCCATCATGAGCGCCACCAACGCCCACCGTCTCGGCGCCAACGAGGCCCCTCCCGCCATCATCTCCTCCTTCCTCGGCAAGCAGCTCTCCGAGCTCCTCGACCACATCGAGCAGAGCGACAGCGAGGACGACTTCATCATGGCCGGCAAGCAGGGCCTGAAGATGGACATCCCCGAGATTCCCGAACTGATGATCGACAACACCGACCGCAACCGCACCTCTCCCTTCGCCTTCACGGGCAACCGCTTCGAGTTTCGCGCCGTGGGATCCGAGGCCAACTGCGCCTCGGCGATGATCGCCCTCAATAGTGCCGTGGCCGAGGCCCTGACCGACTTCAAGGCCCGCGTCGATGCCCTCATCGCCCAGGGCGAGGACCGCATGAAGGCCATCATCACCGTCCTGCGCGAGGACATCAAGGCCTGCAAGCCCATCCGCTTCGACGGCAACGGCTATAGCGAGGAGTGGGTCGAGGAGGCCCGCCGCCGTGGCCTCGACTGCGAGACGAGCTGCCCCGTCATCTTCGACAACTACCTCAGCGAGTCCTCCGTCCGCATGTTCACCAGCCTCGGCGTCATGACGCGCAAGGAGCTGGAGGCCCGCAACGAGGTGAAGTGGGAGACCTACACGAAGAAGATTCAGATCGAGGCCCGCGTCATGGGCGACCTCACCATGAACCACATCATCCCCGTGGCCACCCACTACCAGAGCATGCTGCTCAAGAACGTGCAGAGCATGCGCGCCGTCTTCCCCGCCGAGAAGGCCGAGAAACTCAGTTCGCGCAACATGAAGATCATCGAGGACATCGCCGAGCGCACCCAGGCTATCGAGCAGGGCGTGGAGGATCTGGTCAACGCCCGCAAGGTGGCCAACCGCATCGCCAGCGAGCGCGAGAAGGCCGTCGCCTACCACGACACGGTCGTGCCGAAGATGGAGGCCATCCGCTACCACATCGACAAACTGGAGCTCTGCGTCAGCGACGAGCTCTGGACGCAGCCGAAGTATCGCGAGCTCCTCTTCATCCGGTAGCGCGCGCACATATAACTATTTTTTCCGTCTCTTTTCCCAGGCCTGGCAGGACCCCGCGGCGTGCCCCATCACGCTTCGTGGGCCCTCCAGGCCATTTTTCGTTTTGGCACGCTATTTGCAATGACACAGATAAACGAATCTTAAAAACTCATATCACAATAATGGAAAAGAAAGGTAATATTGGAGTAACGACGGAGAACATCTTCCCCGTCATCAAGCAGTTTCTGTATTCCGACCACGAGATATTCCTTCGCGAGATGGTCAGCAACGCCGTGGACGCCACGCAGAAGATGAAGACCCTCGCCTCGGCCGGCGACTTCTCCGGCGAGCTGGGCGACCTCTCCGTCCGCGTCACCCTCGACGAGCAGGCTGGCACGCTCACCATCTCCGACCGCGGCATCGGCATGACGGCCGAGGAGATCGACAAGTACATCAACCAGATCGCCTTCTCCGGCGTCACCGACTTCCTCGACAAGTACAAGGACAAGGCTGAGGCCATCATCGGCCATTTCGGTCTCGGATTCTACTCCGCCTTCATGGTGAGCAAGAAGGTCGAGATCGTCACCAAGAGCTGGCGCGAGGGCAGCCAGGCCGTGCGCTGGACCTGCGACGGCAGCCCCGAATATACCATCGACGAGGTGGAGAAGGCCGACCGCGGTTCCGACATCATCCTCCACATCGACGACGACAGCAAGGACTATCTCCAGAAATCGACCATCGAGCAGCTGCTCACGAAGTACTGCAAGTTTATGGCCGTGCCCGTGGTCTTCGGCAAGAAGACGGAGTGGAAGGACGGCAAGCAGGTCGATACCGACGAGGACAACGTCATCAACAGCGTCGAGCCCCTGTGGCCGAAGTCGCCGTCGTCGCTCAAGGACGAGGACTACAAGAAGTTCTACCACACGCTCTCCCCCATGAACGACGACCCCTTGTTCTGGATCCACCTCAACGTCGATTACCCCTTCACGCTCACCGGTATCCTCTACTTCCCGCGCATCAAGTCCAACATCGAGCTCCAGCGCAACAAGATCCAGCTCTACTGCAACCAGGTCTTCGTCACCGACCACGTCGAGGGCATCGTCCCCGAGTTCCTCACGCTGCTCCATGGCGTCATCGACTCTCCCGACATCCCGCTCAACGTCAGCCGCAGCTACCTCCAGAGCGACGCCAACGTCAAGAAGATCTCGACCTATATCACCAAGAAGGTCGCCGACCGCCTGAGCAGCATCTTCAAGGAGAACCGCAAGGAGTATGAGGAGAAGTGGGACGACCTCAAGCTCTTCATCAACTACGGCATGCTCTCCGAGCGCGACGCCTTCTACGACCGCGCCAAGGATTTCGCGCTGATGAAGGACACCGAGGGCAAATACTTCACCTTCGAGGAGTATCGCACGCTCATCAAGGACAACCAGACCGACAAGGACGGCAACCTCGTCTATCTCTACGCCGTCAACAAGGAGGAGCAATACACCTACATCGAGGCCGCCAAGGCCAAGGGCTACAGCGTGCTGCTCTGCGACGGCGAACTCGACGTGCCGACCGTCTCCCTGCTCGAGCAGAAACTGGAGAAAAGCCACTTTGTGCGTGTCGATTCCGACACCGTCGATCGCCTCATCGCCAAGGACGAGGTCCACGAACTGACACTCTCCCAGGACGAGCGTGACAATTTGTCAGAGGCCTTCCGCTCCCAGATGCCCCGTCTCGACAAGACCGAGTTTGGCGTCGAGGTCCAGGCCCTTGGCGAGACGGCCCAGCCGACCGTGATCACGCAGAACGAGTGGATGCGCCGCATGAAGGACATGAGCCGCTTCCAGCAGGGCATGGGCTTCTACGGCCAGATGCCGGACAGCTACATGCTCGTGCTCAACGCCGACCACCCGCTCATCAAGCAGATCCTCGCCGACGAGACCGCTGCCACGGCCGAGACCATGAAGCCCGTCCTCAGCGAGATCAAGGGCCAGGAGGCCCGCCTCGCCGCCCTGCGCCAGGCCCAGAAGGACAAGAAGCCCGAGGAGATCTCCCAGGCCGACAAGGACGACCTCTCCCAGACGGAGAAGACCCTGGAGGACCAGCGCGGCAAGAAGCGCCAGATCGTCGCCGACTATGCCAAGGACAACACCCTGATCCATCAGTTGGTCGATCTCGCCCTTCTCCAGAACGGCATGCTCAAGGGCGCCGCGCTCAACGACTTCGTCAAGCGCTCCGTCGAGGTGCTGAAGTAACGTAGGGATTCTTCCGCCGCCACACCCCGCGGCCCATCAGGCTGGTTGGGGAAAGGTCATTGTCGCCTTTCCCCCACCAGCCTCTTTTTTTCAGTCTCGGCGTTTAGTATTTGTCGCCATACCAGCCGTCCAGATCGTGCTCTCCGTAGTCGTCGTGGTCGTAGCCGTCCTGGTCATAGCCGTCCTGGTCATAGTCGTCGTGGTCGCATTCGTCGTGGTCGTAGTCTTCGTGGATGTATTTGTTGTAGATGACATCGTCGAGGTCGTGGTCGCCGTGGTCCAAGGCTTCGTCCTCACGCCAACTGTCCTCATGTTGGTAGTCCTCATGTTGGTAGTCCTCATGATCCCCATGATGTCCGTGCGCGTGGTCGTGATGGTCGTGTGCGGAATGATGGCCCGATCCGCCCAGTCTCTTTTTCAGAAAGTGCGCGATCACGCCCGTGTATATAAAATCGAGTAGTCCCATATTCTTTCTCCTTTATGTTTCCTTTTTGTGATGCACCGTTTGGCACTAACTTGAATGCAAAGTTATGATGGGCTTGTGCAGCCTATCTGCAGCGCGTTCCCTCTATTCTGATAGCTCTGTTTTCAGTACCGCTTTTTGTGTTGTTCGGTTGGTACTGGAGTTTCACTTAAGTGGTACTGAAGTGTCAGCATGCTTAGACTTCGGTGACACTTAAGTTGTACTGGTCAGGCATTCCAGTTGATATGTTCCTCGTATTTGTCGAAGTCCATTTTGGAGTCTGCTCTCACCTTTTCAAGCATCAGTCTTACCACTTCCTGCTCCTCAGGAGGAAGCAGAATGTCGCCACGCCTACGCTTGAAATATTGGTTGCGTCCGAAGTGGAGGATGAGGGTAGTCATAAACTTATTATACTGTTGGGGGTACATTCGCTTTTGAAAGTTGGTGAATCCTTTGGCGAATAGGACCGGCTTTTTATCCCGATAGTAAGTGCAGGTCTTGTCTTTGCTGCATCTGGTGGGATTGATCAGACGCAGATACTCTTCGTGCTGCTCCATGAGGATGGAGTAGGCTATCTGATGCAAGCAGGTGGTCGCCATGGGGCAGCAGCTATGCTCACACACTGGATAGTCGGTTGGTAACGATGTATATTCTTTTTTAGGCATAATCCATTTTGTTTTGATATTGTTGTTCTTTACGACTCGTCGGGAAGATGATACACAAACTCGTCAAACATATTCTTTGGCATATAGCGTAGGACTGTTTTGCAGAAAGGAACAGCCCACTACGTTCTTAATCACAACTTTACGTTTAACGATGGTGGAACATGTGCCTACATTGCGTTTTTGCATCAAATGTATTGTCATCCATCTTTAACAGAACCAATTCTGCTAGTTCCCAATGATTCTTTTTGGCTATTGATACTACCGAGCAAGAACTTTTGTTGTTTTCCCGTTCTCGTCTCGTATGATATAAATCTGCCCTGGTGTCATAGCTTTTACTTTGCGTCCCTCAATAGTGTAAATAGCTTTTGCACCATTTGGCGTTACAAATATTCCTTCTACACCTGTGCCTTGATTCATCTTGGCGGAAGATATGCCTCCCGATGCTTCATAGCTGAGCCAAATCATATCTCGCTTGACATCTATCTGCACTTGAATTGGCCACGGATTAGCCAGCCCACTGTTGTAGATTGTGTAAGCATCCCATTGGTTTTCCCCATCGAAGCGTACAAGACCTATATCAGATACTGCCATCCATAGGGCATCATGCTTGTCTATTGCAATATCCACGATGCAGTTGCCGCCTATGTTGGAGTTAAATTGGTTATAGATTTTCCAATTCGTGCCATCGTAGCAAACCAATCCACCACCATAATCTTTACCCATTACAGGCGTTCCATTCCTACTATATCTACTATTCATCCATACTCTGTTATGCGAATCAACAGCGATACAGTCAACATAATTATATGGAATAGGGGAATTTATCGTATCATGACACACCCAGTTATGCCCATCAAAATAGCACACTCCAAGGTCCGCGATTCCAACCCATACCCTGTCGCTCTTATCAAAAGCGAGGGATGTTATCATGTCGCCTGGCATTGGCGAATTTGAAGAGTTGTATTGAGACCATTGTACGCCGTCGTATTTATATAAGCCATTTGATGCTCCAACCCATAAATGGTTTTTGCTATCGAATTCCAGTTGTTTTAACTGCCCTGTTTGAAATGGCGTGTTATCTCGTTTGAAAACAGTTGTATCGGCATTTTCTATAACAGCCAGTATGGTATCGCTATTATTGGGTGCAACCCACAAACGTCCTCGCTTATCGTATGCAGCTGCGTTAATAGCAGGGTAATAGTCCTTTGCATTAGGAAACAGGTGTTTCCATTCCCCTTTCTCTGTGTATTGGGCAAGATAATCATTGGATGCAAAGCACACGTTGCCTTTCTCGTCGACTGTGGAAACCTCGTGCATCAGGTTCTGCGTCAATATATTCTTCTCCAGTTCTGTCTGTTCAAACGTGCCGTCATAGAATCTGAGCAATCCATGAAATCGTGTTGCTACCCATACATCGTTACCATCGGGTGCAATGTCGCATATCCAGTCGTTGCTGTAGTTTGAAGGAAGCGGGTAAGAGGAGAATTGTTTTCCGTCATATTTGACAAGTACGTTCCAATTTCCCATCCATAAATTACGATTCGTGTCGAAAGCTAATCCTATAACATTGTTACTTGACAGTTGTCCGCCTGAAGTGTTGTACGAAGTGAAAGATGTGCCGTCATACTTGATTAACCCTCTGTTAGTTGCCAACCATTTGTTGTCTTTATCGTCGATTATTATATTGTTAACTTCACTTGCGCCACAGTTTAGAAGCGTGGTATTTCCATTGGAGGAAAGGAAACCAAACGTAAAGCCACCAAACCACAGTGTACCGTTTTTATCAAGAACAAGAGATTGGATAGCAGGATAGTAATGTATGTCTGCTTTGGGGTCGGGAGTGTAAACCGTATAGTAATTATCTTTCAAGATATAGATATCGTGTATTGCTCCAATATACACCTTATCTAATGCATCATCAAAGGCGAAACAGCTTTGAAGTGCAAAAGGGAACTGCCAATTCTGAAATGAGTTTTCATCATAAATGCTCATGCCTGTGTATTTGCCACCTATCCACCACTTGCCATTGTGGTGAGCCAGTCCAACGATATTGTTGTCTGCCAATCCATTTGTTCTATCAAGGGATTGGCATCGACCAGTTTTTTTGTCGTAAATAGCCAGACCGCCATCCGTTCCCAGATAAAGTTTGTCGCCATCTACAACAATGTTTCTGACCCATGCCTTTGAAAGATAATTCTTCCAATCGTTCACCTGTGCGTGACATACAGAAGCAGAAATCTGTATGCAGAGCAACATAAGGAAAATGACCATCTTTTTCATACGAAAATTATTGTCGTCCAACATTGCTTTACGAAGGTCTATTCTGTTCATCGTTTCTCTATGTTTTTATTCCAATATGCAAATATAAGACTATTTTTTGAAAAAGTGGATGGATTTCGTAAAAAATTTATATCGTTACAAACGTCTCCGACATATTGCCGTAGGACGTCACCTCTTGCATGATATAGCCTTCTCTGTGCATGGTCTTTTCTGTATGGAAGATAAGGGCCTTCCTTCCCCGGGCCAGACTTCTTCGAATCGTTGCCGACCTACCAAACTCCATTGCCCGACACTTGATGTTTCAGCTTTCCACCTCGTCGAGGTGCTTTTGCTGTGGCTCCTTTCCCTCGGCACCGCATCGGGGACACGTCCCCATCGTTGTACGCCGATTAGCTAGATTTCCAGGCGCGAGCCGACATTCGTGTTCGCATTCGAGGCATCGTTGTTCGCATTCGCAAACGAGACACCGCCATTCGCGTTCGCATTGTTGTACCCGCGATAGACCACGCGGCCTATGGGAAACTCTACCAGGCTGCAAAGTTACTCATTCTCGGTGTAAAAAATGGCCGGGCGCTACACAATGAGCCAAAGCGACATCGCAATGATGCCTCCGAGCACTGTGCAGGCCCAGTCTATCCAGTCCCATCGACAGCCGTGGAGCTTGTCTTTGAATTCGAGACATGAGGCTGCGACAATGGCAGAATAGATGGCCGGCCATGGCGACAAAGCACTCAAACCGACCAGGAAACCGCCGATAAGATGCTTGTAGCGGTTGCTTTTCTTCAGAAATGAGAAAAAAATGTTCATCGTTGAAAGTTTTGAATGAAACGTTATACCTTTGCATCAAAAAAAGATGACAGTACTACATGATACAGAAGGCTGGAATGGCTTTGTTCAAGAGCTGTTTGAAGCCAAAGAGAAAGTGGAACTTCAGCATGAATCGTTAATACGCCATCAGTCAGGCATAGCCGCAACTTTAATAGGCATAATCGCTGTTTTTGGCGATATGTCACAAGGGAGTATTCTTCTTCGCTGCTTGACAGTAGCGAGTGTGTTATTTCTGTTGCTGACTGTCCTTGCGGGTGTGTTGTATTGCTTTTTGCTGTACAAACTAAAGTTGAGAGCACTCTCGAATTGCTTACGGCAATATCAAGAAGACTCTTTGGATGTTGTGGGACAGGTTTCCTCACCAATCGCTTCATGGCTTGCCAGAATCTTCCCGTGGTTGTTGTGCATAGGGATTTTACTTCTATCGGCAAGCGCAGTATGTGCTCTACTGCGGCATTGAGATTGTTCTTTTTTTTATCATCATGTATTTTTTCTTCCATAACTTGATGTGTTTTGAAATTTTGTTATTACCTTTGCAGCAAAGCATTGAAGGAAGGGTAACCTGGCAATTGAGTCCTAACCGCCGCCTGATATGCTTTTTTTTGTTTATATGTCATTTATTGAATACAGGAAGTGATATACTTGTATTTTGCCATTATCCCTCTTTTTTACTTTTCTTGCCACGTTCAGTTTTACTTTGTGTCCTCTTATCTTTGCCTCGTAATAAAAGAAGCGGTCTATGTCGTCTTTTCTTGGATGTGTCAGGCCGGCAGACTCTATAAATGTCGCATTCTGTAGTGCTTTCTCAAGAGAAGCCAAATCCTCTTTTGTGAGAACCGATAACCGCCCGAATGTGTCACTGAAGAGATGTTTGTTTCCTTCTTTTGTGAAACCGACCTTAACCCAACTTGCAGCCATCCGACGACGGAGTCTTAAT
>ULSN01052194.1_pt1 | contig 26450 bp, 18 predicted proteins | sample 1956771 | NCBI WGS metagenome assembly ULSN01 (sample SAMEA4835709, study PRJEB28245) | human gut metagenome | biome: gut microbiome; material: fecal sample | place: Denmark | collected 2008
CTTCCGTTGCCGATGTTATAGCGGAAAACTCCCTGGTTGGATGCCATCAGCAGGGAATTAGCGTTGTATTCGATGTCGTAGATCATTCCGATCTGCTTTTCGCCTCGTTCCGGTATCATTATCCGGAAAGGTGCACCGGAATGGATGAGCGCAATACCGTTGTCGAGCATTGCCCAAATGTTGTTGTCGCGGTCGCAGTACAGGCCAAGCACAGATTCATTGATGAGTCCGGACTCAATATTGTAATGCCATTTGACTTTTCCTTGTAAATCAAGAGCATAAATGCCGTTGAGGATGGTGCCGACAATCATTAAAGAATCTTGTGTAATGGTGGCGCGGTTGATTCCGCAGGCCCTCAGTTCATCGTCGATTTCCGTGTGGAACGGAACGGCTTTGTTGCCGGTCATTAGATACAGTCCGTTCTTTTCGCCGCACAGAATGGCCTTGTTGCCTTTTAGCGGTATGGCTGCCGCTATTCTGTCGCCTTGCATGGCTTCGGCTGTTAGAATGGGTATCAGCTTGTTGTTGTCGAGCCGGTAATAGCCGTCTTCAGTATTTTGCGTGTAGAGTGTATTGTGTATGTTGTGGAAATAGAGAGGCTGGATGTTCTGTTTTCCTTCATACACCTTTTTCCCGTCGTAGACATAGTATTTAAAAAACGCCTGGAAGTAGATGAGATTGCCTACTTTCACGATGTTCCATATTTCGTTGTGAGAGCCGCTGATGGATTTCAGGTCTTTGCTCAGCGAGTGATAGTGAAGATAACCGTAGTCGTCGTAAATGAAATATCCGAACTCTTCGTATGAACCGATATAGAGACGGTCCCCGTCATAAAACACACTTCTGACCAAAGCGTTGCTGGGAATTTTTTCCAGTCGCCATCGGTTGCCGTCAAAAATGAGTACGCCCATGTTATTGGCAAAATACATTTTTCCGTTGGGACCTTGTGTGCCGCACCAGTTCTGGTTTCCGGCATTGTCACCGTAATCAGCTGTCGTGAAGTTGGTGACAATAGGTTTGAAGCGTGCTGCATAAATGGTGTCACTTATGCAGGAAAACAGTAGTGAAAGTATGAAAATAACGAAGGTTCGTTTTGCCATTGTATGTTGCGATTTTAAGATTTGTATGTGTGGAAAAGGCAGGGCCGAGTCGGTTGGCATTTCATTTTTCGAATGGGTTTAGCCGGGCCTATTCCTATATTCTACAAAGGTATACATTCTTTTTATAATACAAAGAAATAGCTTTAAATATTTAATTTCTCAAATAATAAGGGGACGTTGGGGATATTTTGTCGAAATTGTCAGTCGTAGTGAAAACGTAATGAACTAAAATATTTAACTTAAGCGGAATAGATAATAAAAACGTAGTAAAAACGTAGTGTTATACAACATAAAAGTAGTCGCGTAGTGTATGAAAAAAGATTAATGAAAATATTAATATGTTACTTTGTGGTGCAAACAAAATTTACCTTATAACCTAACCAATATTAAAATGAGAAAGCAAATTTTGACTCTTTTGCTGTTAGTGCTATTCTCGCCGTTGGCAATGCTTGCCCAGCAGACACAGACAGTGAAAGGAACGGTGGTTGATGAAAACAACACACCGGTGATTGGAGCCACTGTGAAAGTAAATGGCTCTTCTATTGTTACTGCTACCGACGTTGACGGTAACTATGTGTTAACAAATGTTCCTGCAAATGCAGTTATCTCCTATACTTATATAGGTATGCGTACGCAGGAAGTGAAAGTGTCAGGGAAATCTCAAATCAATGTTACGTTGAAGGAAGATGCCCAGAATCTTGAAGAAATTGTTGTTATCGGTTACGGTGCAGCAAAAGCTAAAGACTTGACAGCTCCTATCGCTGTTGTTAAAGGTGACGATTTGATTGCAACGCCGACGTCTTCTCCGATGTCAGCTTTGCAGGGTAAAGTTCCGGGTGTGAACATTGTAAACTCTGGTACTCCGGGTGCTGGTCCTACAGTTAAGATCCGTGGTATCGGTTCTTTCTCAGATTCCACTCCGCTTTATGTTGTCGATGGCATGTTCTATGACAACATCGACTTCTTGAACAATGCTGATATTCAGGAAATGTCAATCTTGAAGGATGCATCTGCTTCAGCAATCTATGGTGTGCGCGCTGCCAATGGTGTTGTTATCATCACTACGAAAAAGGGACGTCGCAATCAAAAAGCCCAAATTACTTATAACGGTTATGTGGGCGTGCAGACTGCAACCAATGTGCTTGAAATGACGAACGCTTCACAGTATGCTCAGATGCTTCGTGAGGCCGGTGAGGATGTCTATGGCCCTTATTTGCAGTCAGCTATCAAAAACTGGGGTGGCAATTACGAAGCCAATCAGTATGCTGCTGATACAAACTGGTACGACGAACTGCTCCGTACGGCTATGATTACCAATCACAGCTTGAGCATTGCAGGTGGTGGCGAAAAGGCTACTTACTCATTGGGCGTCAGCTATTTGTCGCAAGATGGTGTTATGGATGCTGAAAACTATTACCGCCGTACCAACTTCCGTGCTGCTGTCGACTATGATGCAACGAATTGGTTGAAGGTCGGTTTCAATGGCGTATTCAGTAATTCTGAACAGCAGTTGCCTAACAACGTTGCCTGGCAACAGGCCTACAACATGGCTCCGATTATGCCGGTCTATGACGACAAGACAACTACCAGCAAGGATGGTTGGGCTTCACCTCAAGATTTGGAAGGTATCAGCTCGAACTTGAACAACCCAGTTGCTACTGCCAACTATTATGATTCAAGAAACGACAACTATCAGGTTCTTTCCAACTTCTACGCTCAATTGAATCTGATTCCTGACAAGTTGACTTTCAAGACAAGCTACAGCTATGATTACTCCAATGTGAGAGGTACGGTGTTTACTCCGACTTATTACATCAGCTCTTGGCAGAAGGTGGACGTTAACTCTCTTCAAAAGTTAAATACTACATATTACAAGTCAATTTGGGATAACACTTTGACTTACAATGACCAATGGGGACAGCACAAGTTTGGTGTCATGTTGGGTCATTCTGCTCGTTGGGAAAATTACCGCTACATGTCGGGTACTGTAACTAATATTCCGGAAGGTGCCGATGAATATAAGTATTGGGATCAAGGTAACCTTGAAGGCCGTACACTGGATGACGACGGTTATTCTTATCGTGGACTTTCCTTCTTTACTCGTTTGAATTATGACTATGCCGGCAAATATTTGTTGATGGTTACAATGCGTGCCGACGGTTCTTCCAAGTATCAGGAAAAATGGGGCTACTTCCCATCTGTAGGTGCTGCTTGGGTTTTGACTCAGGAAGATTTCATGAGCGACCAGACTGCATTTGATTATTTGAAACTCCGTGCAAGCTGGGGTCGTCTGGGTAACGACAAAGTGGCAGCAAGCGACGGTTTCGCTTCAATCGTAACTGGTAATGACGCTTCTGGCGTATTCGGCAATTATGGCAATTTGAACAGCGGTGTCGTTGTCGACGGTTGGCAGAATACAACTTATTTCAGCTGGTTGAAATGGGAGCTTGTTGATGAAACAAACGTAGGTTTGCAGTTTACAACTTTGAAGAATCGCTTCGATGTTGACGTTGACTGGTTCTACCGTATGACTAAGAATGCCGTTGTAAGCCCGCAAATCCCGATGACCAATACTTACGTTGCCAAGAACACTGGTGAAATCCTTAATACCGGTGTGGATTTGTCTTTGAACTGGCACGACAATATCGGTGACTTCAACTACTATATTGGTGCTAACTTGTCATATCTCCACAACGAAGTCAAGAAACTTGACGGTGGCTTGAGCCTGATTCGTGGTGGCAAGACAGTACAGATGGTAGGTGAAAAGATGAACTCTTACTATGGTTACAAAGTAGTCGGTGTTTACCAGAACGAAGCAGAAGTTGCTGCTGACCCGATTGCCGTAGCAAACGGTTTGGAACCTGGCGATTTGCGCTATGAAGATGTGAACAACGATGGTAAGATCGATGGTCTTGACAAACAGGTTCTCGGTTCTTATGTACCTGATTTCACATACGGCTTCAACTTAGGTTTCAGCTATAAGAATTTTGACTTCTCTTTGACTACTTACGGTCAAGTTGGCGGTGAATTGTGGAACCGCAAACGTTCTTTGCGTTACGCAAGCTCTTACTATAACTTCGACTTGGATTCTTATGAAAACCGTTGGCACGGCGAAGGTACATCCAACACACATCCGTCAGCTAAAGGTTTGACTAAGGGTTGGAACGTAAGTGACCAGAACATCAGCTCATATTTCGTTGAAAAGTCTGACTATTTCCGTATTCAGAATATTACTTTGGGATATAGCTTCAAGAATGTGAAGATGGGTAGCTACACAATGCCGGGCATCCGCTTAAGCTTGACTGCTGACCGTCCGTTCACTACATTCAAGGCCAACAGCTTCACTCCTGAACTTTCTGATGCAGAAGGATGGGATACAGAAGTTTATCCTTTGACAGCTACTTATACTTTCGGTGTTCAACTTGATTTCTAATCCATAACCTACTTAAAACGAAAAACAATGAAATTTTTAAAGAAAACATTAGCATATATGTTGCCGGCCATGATGTTGCTCGGTGGCACATCTTGTAGCGATTTTCTTGACAAGGCACCGGAAAACAAAGTGCCGGAAGAAAGCATTGACTACACAAACTTGGCAAACATGTACCAACCGGTTTCCGGTGTGTATGCACAGGTACGTACCGGTGGCCTGCACTGGATTTCCTTGGCCGCTTTCCTCGTTCGTGACGACGATGTTTGGTCAGGACGCCATGACGACCAGGCCGACTTGGTTTCAATTGGTGAAAAGTTCCTTTACAGCAACGGTTGGTGGGGATTCAACGAAACTTGGAATCAGCATTATGCCATTATCCGTTATGCCAATGCAGCTTTGCAGGATTTGGAAGGCTTCAAGGCCAACATCACTTCTGAAGCTGATATGGAAAAGTACAGAACCTACTGCGGTGAAGTACGTTTCTTGCGCGCTTACGCTTACTATCGTCTGACTCAGTGTTTCGGTGATGTCGTTATTTTCTCAGACAACAATCAGACCGATATGACACGTTCAAAACGTGATGTAGTATATCAGTACATGTTGCAGGAAGATTTGGATTATGCAATCAACAATCTTCCGAGATTGCGTCCTTCCGAAATGGAACACGTTGGCGCCGTTACGGCCTTTACTGCTGAAATGCTTGCTGCAAAAGTCAACTTGCAGATGGGCAACTACAGCGAAGTTGAACGCTTGACAGATGATATCATCAGCAGCGGTAAATTTGATTTGTATCCTGACTTCTACAATTTGTTCAAGACAGCTGGTATGCTTTGTGAGGAATCGCTGTTCGAAGTTCAGGTTACTAACTTTGGTGTAGGTTCCGGTGATGAAATCCGTCCGGGTGAATTCTATACTTTCCAAGGTCCGGTTAACAGTGGCGTAGTTTCCGGTTGGGGATTCATCGGCTATCGTGACCAGTTCGTAAAATGGGCTGAAGAACGTGGCGAAACTGTCCGTGCAACTACTACGTTCCTGAAAGGCGGTGAAACGACTCCGAGCGGTGACTATATTGCAGGTACAACCAACAAGACTGCAACCAACTGCTGGAACGGTAAGGCTTATCTGCCTGCAAGCGAAACTCTCGACGGCCGTGGATACGGTTCCGGCAACAACATCCGTGTGTTCCGTTATGCAGATGTTCTGTTGATGAATGCTGAAGCTAAGGTTCGTTTGGGTAAAGACGGTTCGTACGGATTCAACGAAGTGCGCAGACGTGCAAAAATGTCGGAAATTTCAAATCCGACTATCGACGATATTCTTGACGAACGTCGTATGGAACTTGCCGGTGAATGGGGCGAACGCTACATGGACCTCGTTCGTACAGGCCAGGCTGCTACCGTCTTGAACGAAGGTGCTGATCCTGATGAATCAGACAATTACATCATTGTCAACGGTTGGTCAGAGGACAAGACTTATTATCCAATTCCTTTGACTCAGATTGAGAATGCTCCGGATTTGAACAATGCTCCTAAGGAACAATTGTAATGGTCAATAGATTAATTTCTAATATTATAATCAGCTGCGGAATTGCGCTTGCCGGATTTTCGGCAAGCGCCGCTCCCGGCGATTCTATTAAAGTTGTCAAGGGTCAGATCAGTGATTATTTCATCACTGTGACAAAAACTCGCACAATCGAAGGTGTAGTGCGCGATGAAAACGGTAAGCCGCTCGAAGGTGCTACCGTAATGTTTTTTGCCAGTCCGATACACTGCACGACAGACAAGGACGGGCGTTATGCGATTAAAGGTTCGGAGGGCGACCGCCGATTGTATGTATACTATCCCGGAAAGGAGATAGTGGGCATGCCATTGGAATTGGACGAATTGAACGTCGATGTCACCTTGAAACCCGACAGTCGAAATAATGTTCCCCAACGTCGTTCGGTAGTAGCTACACGCTGGTACAATCCGGCTACTTATAAATCACACACGTATTGTAATCCGATGAACATCAGTTACAACTACGAACCGTATAACGATAATGTGAAGCCGAATGGATCGTTCCGTTCTTCAGCCGATCCGATGGCGTTGACTTACAAGGGTGAGTATTTCTTGTTTTCAACCAATCAGGGTGGTTTCCATTATTCGAAAAATTTGACGGACTGGGAATTTGCGCCGGCAAGTTTTCAGCGTCACCCGACAGATGACGACCAGTGTGCCCCTGCCGCTTACGTGAGCGGTGACACACTTTTCTATACAGGTTCTACCTACTACGGCTTGCCCGTATGGTATACCACCCAGCCAAAAGGCGGCCGATTCAAGAAGGCTATCGAATGTGGCGTATTGCCTTGGTGGGACCCTTACTTTTTCTTGGACGACGACGGCAAGCTGTACCTTTATTACGGGTCAAGCAACGAATATCCGCTGAAAGGGGTGCAGGTGAGCCGCGATGATTTCCATCCGCTTTCCAAAATCCACGACCTTATGATGCTGCATCCGAAGGAACATGGTTGGGAACGCTTTGGAATGAACAACGACGATGAGGTTACATTGGCTCCTTTCACCGAAGGTACGTCGATGACCAAACACGACGGCAAGTACTATTTGCAGTATGGCGCTCCGGGAACGGAATTTAAAGTATATGCCGACGGCGTTTATGTGGGCGATTTTCCGCTTGGTCCGTTTACCTATCAGCAACACAATCCGATGAGCTATAAGCCGGGCGGTTTTGTACAGGGTAGCGGTCATGGCGGAACATTCAAGGATATAAAAGGAAACTATTGGCATGTATCTACCTGCATGCTCTCGTTGAAATATAAGTTTGAGCGTCGAATCGGGCTTTATCCGACAGCTTTTGATGCCGACGGCATCATGTACAGTTCCGCTGCGTTTGGCGATTATCCGAACTGGAATGCCGACTACGACATCAAGAATCCTGCCGAACGCTTTACGGGCTGGATGCTTCTCTCGCTCGGAAAGACGGTGACGGTTTCAAGCACCGACAGTATTTTCGATGCGAAGAATCTGACGGATGAAAGCATGCGCACCTATTGGGCTGCCAAGAGCGGCAAGCCGGGTGAATGGCTGGAAATTGATCTCGGCGGCATCAAGCAGGTCAAGGCAATTCAGTTGAACTATTACGATTATAAGACTGTGCAGCATAACCGTGCGAACGACGTGTATTACCAGTATCGCATTTATGCTTCGAACGACGGAAAGTCGTGGGAACTGATTGTCGACAAGAGCGACAATGACCGTGATTGTCCTCACGACTACATCGAATTGCAGTCGGATTTGTCGGCCCGCTATCTGAAACTTGAAAATGTGCATGTCCCATCCGGCAACTTTTGCCTGTCAGAATTCCGCGTTTTCGGAACTGCCGGTGGCGATGCTCCGAAAGCTGTGAAAGGTTTGAAAGTGGTACGCGACAAGAAGGATCGCCGCAACGCGATGATCAGTTGGAACAAATCGGCAGATGCCTATGGATATAATATCTACTATGGTATTGCTCCCGACAAGATGTACAATGCTATAACCGTTTATGGTGATACCTGTTATGACATGAGAGGACTTGACCTTGCAACTGATTATTATTTTGCCATCGAGGCTTTGAATGAATCGGGCGTTTCTGTCAAATCCAAGACAATAAAGCAATAACTACAACTATTAAAGAATTATCAAATGATGAGAAAATCTATCTTAAAATCAGCGGCACTTGTGCTGACACTGGCGTTTGTCGGCTGCAGTGCAAAAACTGAAAAAGCTGTAGAACTGACAATTGCACAACAGGCTGAACAGCGTCCTGAACAATTTGAAAACGACAGTGTGTTTCTTGATTTTATTCAGAAAGTGCACTTCAACTATATGTGGGAGGGTGCCGACTCGACATCGGGTTTGGCTAAGGAACGTATCCATTTGGACAACCAATATCCGGAAAACGACCAGAACACGGTTACAATCGGCGGCAGTGGCTTTGGCGTAGCCGGTTTGATTGTGGCTATGGACCGTGGCTTCATCACCCGTGAGGCAGGTGTGGAACGTCTGCACAAAATTGTTGACTATTTGACAAAGGCTGACCGCTTCCATGGCGTATGGCCACACTGGCTTGACGGACCGACAGGCAAAGTGAAACCGTTCGGACAGAAGGATAACGGAGGCGACCTGGTGGAAAGTGCTTTCTTGATGCAGACTCTTTTGTGTGTGCGTCAATATATGGATGCCAATGTGGAAACTGAAAAGTCGTTGATTGACAAAATCAACAAACTTTGGCATGAAATGGAATTTGACTGGTATCGCAACGGTGGTCAGAATGTGCTGTATTGGCACTGGTCGCCGAACTATGGATGGGAAATGAACTTCCCGTTGCAGGGCTACAACGAGTGTCTGATGGCTTACATTCTCGGTGCATCATCGCCGACTCACGGTATTCCTGCCGAATGTTATCATGAAGGTTGGGCTCGCAGTGGCGGCATCAAATCGGATGCGAAGCCTTACGGTTTGCCTCTCGATGTCAAGCACAACGGGGCAGAAGAACTGGGCGGACCGCTTTTCTGGGCTCATTATTCCTATATCGGTCTTGACCCGCGCGGCTTGAAGGATCAGTATGCTGATTATTGGCATGTGACACGCAATCATGCCATGAGTGACTATAAATATTGTGTCGAAAATCCGAAAAAGTTTGTCGGTTATGGCGAAAACTGCTGGGGTCTGACTGCCAGCTATTCCACTAAAGGCTATGCCGCCCACTGTCCGGGTGACAACGACTGCGGTGTCATCACTCCGACAGCTGCTTTGTCGAGCTTCCCTTATACTCCGGAAGAATCCATGCGCGCCTTGAAATATTTCTATAGTAAAGGTGAATGGATTTGGGGCAAATATGGTTTCTATGACGCTTTCTCCGAAACCGACAATTGGACCGTGCCACGTTACTTGGCAATTGACCAGCTTACAATTGCACCTATGATTGAAAATTACCGTACAGGCTTGCTTTGGAACTTGTTCATGAGCTGTCCGGAAATTCAGGCAGGTTTGGCTAAATTAGGTTTTACAATCACTAAATAAACTATTGATTCAAATGAAAATTTCGAAAATCCTTTTCGCATCAGCAATGATGTTTACAGCATCGGCAGGAGCTTTTGCCGCACCTGCAGCAGATGATGCAGAAATGAACAAATTCATCGACGATTTGATGGGCAAGATGACCTTGCAGGAAAAAATCGGTCAGTTGAATTTGCCTGTTACGGGTGATATCGTTACGGGTGCTGCAAAGAGCAGCAATGTGGCGGAAAAAATTCGTCAGGGACAAGTCGGCGGCTTGTTTAACCTTAAAGGCGTAGATAAAATTAAGGACGTACAGCGTATTGCTGTTGAGGAAAGCCGTCTGCATATTCCATTGCTCTTTGGTATGGATGTTATCCACGGCTATGAAACTGTATTCCCGATTCCTCTTGGCTTGTCCTGTACGTGGGATATGGACGCTGTCGAAAAGTCAGCCCGTATTGCAGCTATCGAGTCAAGTGCCGACGGTATTTGCTGGACATTCAGCCCGATGGTCGATATTTGCCGTGATGCCCGTTGGGGACGTATCTCCGAAGGTAGCGGTGAAGACCCGTTCCTGGGTTCACGCATTGCTGAAGCTATGGTAAAGGGTTATCAGGGCGATTTGACACGCAACGACGAAATTCTTGCCTGTGTCAAGCACTTCGCTTTGTATGGTGCGCCGGAAGCCGGCCGTGATTACAACACGGTTGACATGAGCCACCTGCGCATGTATAATGAATACTTCCCGCCTTACAAGGCTGCCGTAGAAGCAGGCGCAGCCAGTGTGATGGCTTCGTTCAACACTGTTGACGGTATTCCTGCAACCGGTAACCGTTGGCTGATGACTGAAGTGCTTCGCAACCAGTGGAAATTTGACGGTTTTGTCGTTACCGACTATACCGGTATTTTTGAAATGATTGCTCATGGCATGGGTGATTTGCAGCAGGTTGCCGCTATGGCATTGAAGGCAGGTGTAGATATGGATATGGTTTCCGATGCTTTTGTCGGTACACTCGAAAAATCAGTAAAGGAAGGCAAAGTGAGCGAAGAGGAAATCAATGTGGCTTGCCGCCGTATCCTCGAGGCAAAATATCGTCTGGGACTGTTTAAGGATCCTTATAAATATTTGGATTCCAAACGTCCGGCAAAACAGATTTTCACTGCTGAAAATCGTGCCGTTGCCCGTGAAATTGCCCGCGAGTCATTCGTCCTTCTGAAAAACGACGGAAATGTCCTGCCGTTGAAACGTAAAGGCAAAATTGCCTTGATTGGCCCGTTGGCAAATACTCGTACCAACATGCCGGGTACCTGGAGCGTTGCTGCTGTACCTTCAAAATATTCAACCCTATTGGAAGGTTTGCAGAAGGCAGTCGGTAAAAAGGCTGAGATTCTCTATGCAAAGGGAAGCAACCTGATGTATGATGCAAAAATGGAAGCGAATGCAACCATGTTCGGCCGTGAAATGCGCGATAGCCGTTCGAATGAAGAAATGTTGCAGGAAGCATTGGAAATAGCCAAAAAGTCGGATGTCATTGTAGCCGCTCTCGGTGAGTCATCAGAAATGAGCGGTGAGTCAAGCAGCCGTACAAATCTTGAGATGCCGGATGCTCAGCATGATTTGCTCAAAGCCCTTCTGGCAACAGGTAAGCCTGTCGTTTTGGTTCATTTCTCTGGCCGTCCTACGGTACTGACTTGGGAAAACGAAAATGTTCCGGCCATCTTGAACGTATGGTTCGGCGGTAGCGAAACAGCCGATGCAATTGCCGATGTTTTGTTTGGCGACTATGCTCCGAGCGGAAAGTTGACAACTTCTTTCCCGCGCAACGTAGGTCAGGTGCCTATCTTCTATAATGAATTCAATACAGGTCGTCCTTTGACTGGCGGTTGGTTCACTAAATTCCAGACAGGTTATCTGGATTCTCCCAACACTCCGTTGTATCCGTTCGGCTTCGGTTTGTCGTATACAACATTCGAATACTCCAACTTCACTTTGAGTGCTGATTCAATGACGGAAGACGGAACATTGACAGCTTCTGTGACAGTGAAGAATACGGGTAACTATGATGCTGACGAGGTTGTTCAACTTTATATCCGCGACTTGGTAGGCAGCATCTCCCGTCCGGTGAAAGAATTGAAAGGTTTCGAACGTATCAGTTTGAAGAAGGGCGAAAGCAAGACTGTTACTTTCACTATCAATGCAGAACTCTTGAAATTCTATAATTCAAACCTTGATTTCGTTTGCGAACCGGGTGAATTTGAAGTGATGGTTGGACCAAACAGCCGTGACGTTCAGACAAAGAAATTTACATTGAAGTAGTTAAGCGTTATTACAGAGTAGTTTTTAGGTGAAAAAGATTGTTTCGGTATCTTCTGTGGAAGATAGTTGAACAATCTTTTTCCTCTAAAATAAATTAGAGCAAGAGAAATGAGAGTCAGACATTTATTGTTGTCAGTAGTGTTCTTCTTGGTGGTTTTACCGCTGCAGGCACAACTTTGGAATGTGCCGGAAGGCAGTGAAACCCGTTGGACGAGTTTTGAGAATCCGACAGGAGAGAAAGGAAAGGCAGCCCAGCGTAATATGGGGGCAAAAGGTCATGCTTTTGACAGAATTATGCCCGGCGACAGCTGTGCACTGCTTGCACAGGAAGGTGCGGGTGTCATTAATCGGATTTGGTTGACGGTTAGCGACAGAAGCCCCAAAATGCTGCGCGCCTTGCGGATTAAATTCTATTGGGACAATGCCACGACTCCGGCGGTCGACGTTCCTCTGGGCGACTTTTTCGGAAATCCGCTTTCCCGTATGGCACGTTTTGAAAATGTGTTTTTCTCTGATCCCGAAGGCCGTTCGTTCAACTGCTGTATTCCGATGCCTTACCGTACGGCTGCTCGTGTAGTTTTTGTGAATACCTCTGACACGGTGCTGACTCATCTCTTTTATGATATCAACTTTACGAAACTTTCCGAATGGAATCCCGACATAAACTATTTTCATGCCGTTTGGCGGGAAGAAAATCCTACGCGACTGGGTGTCGACTATGAGGTGCTACCTAAAGTTTCCGGCAAAGGTCGATTCTTGGGTGTAAGTTTAGGTGTCTTTGCCAACAAGGCTTACCGTCAGACATGGTGGGGTGAAGGCGAAATGAAATTTTATATTGACGGCGATTCGAAGTATCCTACGTTGAGCGGTACAGGTGTTGAGGACTATATCGGTACAGCGTGGGGACAGGGCGAGTACTCACACCGTTATCAGGGTTGTCCCATTGCCAATGCCGACAGCTGTTGGTGGAGCATGTATCGTTTCCACATTCCCGACCCTGTTTATTTCCACAAGGACATCCGTGTCACCTTGCAGCAGATAGGCGGAGCGCCATATCGCGATGTGCTTGAGCTCTATCGTGAAAACGTACCGCTGATTCCGACTACGATTGACTATAATCTCGAATTCTATCGTCTGTTGGATGAAAATGCCGACCTTCGCATTACCGATGCCGATTTCCCCAAAGGTTTCGTCAATTTCTATCGACAGGACCATGTAACCTCAACCGCCTATTTCTACCTCGACCGTCCTGTGTTGTAAAGTAGTAATTAAATTAGCAAACCGATAAAAAGTTAACCCAATTAGAGTCCCAATTTGTTAGTATTTAATCATTATGAAAAGACTGAGTTTTATTTTAGTGGCATTGTTGTCCTTTATATTTGGTCTTAATGCCCAGGAAAACCTGACTGGCGATATGTATAATCTGACAAAGATTCGCTCAGGCGTCAGAAATCATCGTATCAGCAGTTATGACCGTTCCGGCAACAATCGTGATCACCTGAAGGAAATCAAACCTGGTGATACGCGGGTATTGGCTGAGATTGAAGGTGCTGGCATTATCAATCACATTTGGGTAACGATTTCTCCGGGTCCCGGTGAACTCAGTCGCAATGACATCATATTGCGGATGTATTGGGACGGAAACGATTATCCTTCTGTGGAATCGCCGATTGACCCGTTTTTCGGTCAGGGATGGAACGAGCAATATAATTATGCATCTTTCCCGCTTTCGGCAGGGCCCAATACCGGTACAGGACTTTCGTGTTACTTTGCCATGCCTTTTGCCAAAGGGGCAAGAATTGAAATTGAAAATCAAACAGATAGAACAATCGATTGTTTCTACTATTACGTCGACTATGTTTCGGTTGACAAACTTCCGAAAGATGCCGGACGCTTTCATGCGTGGTATAACCATGAACTGACAGAGGCTCTTCCCGAGGGCGAGACAGAGTGGGGCGTTGTCGGACCGCAAACGGAAAACAAGACGGGAAAGGACAATTATGTGTTTGCCGACATAAAGGGCAAAGGCCACTTCGTAGGTATTAATTATTATGTTCAGAATCCTTCCCCGATGTGGTATGGAGAAGGTGATGATATGTGGTTTATCGACGGAGAGGATACACCTTCTTTGATAGGGACCGGTACAGAAGATTTTTTCAATACGGCATGGTGTCCGAAAGAACCGTTTTCCCATCCGTATTTTGGCTATCCACGTGTAAATAATGATATTGGCTGGTTGGGTCGCACGCATGTATATCGTTTCTTTATCGACGATCCGATATATTTCGAGAAATCGTTGCGGGGAACAATCGAACATGGACATAACAATTGTTTGACGCTGGACTTGGCCACTGTCGCTTATTGGTATCAGTCGGAAGCTTGTGCGTTGCCTGCAGCGCCGACTAAGGAAGAACGGGCCATCAAGCCACTGATAAATAATGTCGACATAATGAAGTGGCGTCATGAATGGAGAAAGAACCATGGCAATGACCCTAAACTGTGGGGCAATGAACAATAGTATGATGCTTTCTTATAATTAGATAGGGTGATTCGTCACCACAATGTGCCGTTTCGTGAGGAATGGCACATTTTTTTGTTTTAATGAGCGGATGTTTGTATTTTTGTTGTAATAAACATAATGAACAATACCTATGATAAAAGTGAAAGGAAAAATGAAAAACGCAGCGATAGCGATAGGTGCTCTTGGTGCGATGTTGTCAGTTTCGGAGACTGTTTTTGCCGGGTCTGATTCTGTGGAAAATCTGGGGGTGGCGGTTTGCGGCCAGCAGACTCGTGACTATTCATACAGCGATAAGGAGGCCGGATTCTATTATGGGATGACAGGTCTGGATGCCTGGTCTGATTGGTATGCCGGATGGAATATCCGTGCCAAACGTATCTTTTCAGATTATCGTTTGTTCGTCGACGGTATTGCTTTGAAACGGAGTGATGCGCAGTCGGAAGTGTTTCCGCATAAATTGGTGCGGAGCTATCCGAATGCCGTCGAGTCGTTTTATCTTGTCGACGGAAAAAAAATTTTATATGTTTCGATGACGGATGTGTTGGGCAGCAAAGTGAGTATTGAGCTGCTCGGTGACAATATAAAAGATGCCCGGTTGGACAAAAATGCTGTATTCTATTCGGCGGTTGAGGCTTCCGGCGATGTCGTGTGTGTGGCTCCTGTGAAAGCTTCTGCCAAACTGACATTGACCGGCGGGTTGGGGGAAACGTCGGCCAATGCGGGTGGATTTTTGATTTCCTATGGTGGAAGTGAAAAGGAAGCGCTTGCTTTGACGGATGATTTCCGCAAGAATGGGGAAACATGGTTGGCTCAACGCGAAGCGCGCATGAACACTCTGCTTGTAAGAAATCACATTGCTTCCGACAGCCCTCAACTTGACAATGGCTTGAAATGGATAGAACTCACCGGCGACGAACTGATTACTCGTCAGCACGGAGGTTGGGGCATTTATGCCGGTTTGCCCTGGTTTACGGATTTCTGGGGACGTGACATGTTTATCTCCATGCCCGGACTGGTGTTGTGTACAGGTCAGTTCGACGAGGCTCGCGACATTATCGCATCGTTTGCAAAATATCAGGACACGGATGCCAATTCCGAGACCTACGGACGTGTGCCGAATCGTTTGAATTTGGATGGCATACTGTATAATACAACCGATGGAACCCCTCGTTTTGTTATTCAAATTTATGATTATCTGAAATATACGGGTGACACGGATTTCGTGAAGCAGATTTACAAGAATGTGAAGATTGCGACGGATGCTTCTCTCCAACTGTATACGGATGAAAAAGGCTATCTGACGCATGATGACGCCGACACTTGGATGGATGCCAAGCGTCAGGGTTCCCGCCCGTGTTCGCCTCGCGGAAACCGTGCGGTCGACATTCAGGCTCTTTGGTACGACCAGTTGGTGATGGCGGCAGAGTTGGCTGACTATATGGGAGAAAAGGACGATGCCCGAAACTGGCGTGCGGTAGCCGACAAACTGAAAGGAAATTTTGAACGTGACTTTGTGGATAAGGAAACAGGGCGAATCTACGACCACCTGAATGCCGATGGCAGCGGTGATTTGCAGTTGCGTCCCAACACGATTTATGCACATGAACTGTTGAGTGACGAAACATTGAAGATGAAAGATGCCCGGACGGTATGGGAACATCTGGTTTATCCTTGGGGCGTTTCTTCGCTCGACCAGATGGACGACCAGTTCCATCCGTACCATGAACAGTGGTACCGCTATCATAAGGATGATGCTTACCATAACGGCACCATCTGGTTGTGGAACAACGGTGAGGCCATGCAGCGTCTCATTGAATACGGTCAGCAGGGCATTGCCTACCGTCTGTTTAAGAATATGAACCGCCAGGCTTTGGATGAAGGTGCTGTCGGCGGCCTGTCGGAAAATGCAGATGCGTGGCCTCGTGCCGGACAAACTTGGGTGCGCCGCTCGGGAACTTTCCTGCAGGCATGGAGCAATGCCGAACATATCCGTGTGTGGGATCAATATTTCCTGGGTATTCGTCCGAATATGTTGAAGAAAGAAATAACGGTAAATCCTAAACTGCCTTCCGAATTGAACCGTTTGCAGCAGTCCGTTTGTATAGGCGACGGCAGTCTGAACTGTAATTACTCCAAACATGACGGCGGAAAGCAGTATGTATATACGTGGACCGGTTCCGACGATGTCAAAGTTCTGTTGGATTTTGAGAATTTCTCGGCTATGAATGTGTCGGTTCCGTCGGGCGGAAAGGTGGTCGTAGCCTTGAATCAGGCAGAAATGCACGTGATGGTTTTTGATGCCGATGCCAACAGGACTGTCAATCAGAAAGTGGCTGTGGACAAAGCCAAAATGGTGTTCCAGACGAAGTGCGACAAATTCTTTGAAGGAACAGACTTTGCAAAACCATGTTATCGCGAAGACCTGAAGTCCATGTCACGTTATTTCAATCCACCGTTAGACTATTATAGCGCAGAATAATATGAATTGCAAAAAGTATCTTATGGCAGCAGCCCTGTGTATGGCGGTTGTTGCTGTTCAGGCCCAACAGGCTTTGTGGTCGGGAGCACCTTTGAAGTCTCCGGAAATTCATGCCGACAATACGGCTACATTCCGTCTGTATGCACCGAAAGCGGTCAAAGTGGAAGTGGCAGGCGATTTTCTGTATGCCGACACCGTTGCCACCGTTGGCGAAATGAAGGAAGGCAAGGGGGGAGTTTGGGAATATACGACTCCCGAACCTTTACAGTCGGAACTGTACAGTTATTCGTTTATCGTCGACGGTCAGAAAATGCTTGATCCGTCGAATGTATTTATCAGCCGCGATGTGGCGACACTGACGAATATTTTTATCGTTGGGGGCGGCCGTGGTGATTTGTATGCCGTCAAGGATGTTCCACACGGTACCGTGTCGCGCGTATGGTACGACAGTCCTTCGTTGGGCATGCAGCGTCGTATGACGGTGTATACTCCTGCCGGTTATGAAAAAAGCAATAAAAAATATCCGGTGCTTTATCTTCTTCATGGCATGGGTGGAGATGAAGAGGCTTGGATTGCATTGGGACGCACGGCGCAGATTCTCGACAATCTGATTGCTGCCGGCAAGGCTGAACCGATGATTGTGGTGATGCCCAACGGAAATGTTTCGCAAGAAGCCGCTCCGGGAGAGACTCCTGGTCGTATGGACCAGCCCGTGTTCAATCTGCCGAAAACCATGGAGGGAACTATGGAGCAGACATTCCCTGATATTATGAAATTTGTGGAAAGCACGTATCGTGTAAAAAAACAGAAATCGGCGCGTGCCATTGCCGGCTTGTCGATGGGCGGATTCCACTCGTTGCATATTTCAAAGGAATATCCTGACAAATTCGATTATGTCGGTCTCTTTTCAGCGGCTATTCTGCCAACCGACCATGCAAAGACGCAGAATGTGCCGGAAGTCTATCAGGATATGGAAGCCAAACTGCAAAAGCAGTTCAAAAATCCTCCTGCACTCTATTGGATTGGTATCGGAAGGGACGATTTTCTCTATTCATCCAATAAGGATTTCCGCCAATTGCTCGACAAATTGCATTGTCCATACACTTATTTTGAAACAGGCGAAGGACATATTTGGAGAAACTGGCGAATTTATTTAAGCGAATTCGTACCGCTTTTGTTCAAATAGAAATGCTTGAATGTGTGAACGCGGCCGGAGAATGGGTGACATTTTCCGGCCGCGTTTGTTAGTGTCGGATAATTTCACTACTTTTGTCGGGCTTTTTCGGAAGCGAATTTCAGTGTGCTTGGTAACCACTTAAAAAACAAGAAACGATGGAAAAAAGATTTAGTCTGACATTTTTGCTGTTGACTGTGTGCTTCAGCGTGTTTCTGATTCTGGCAAATTTGCTGGAGGTGAAGATAGTAGATTTGGGCATCCTTACCGCTACGGGGGGATTGATTGTATTTCCGATGTCCTACATCATCAATGACTGCATTGTGGAAGTTTACGGATTCCGTATGGCCCGATTGGCTATATGGCTCGGTTTCTTTATGAATCTGATGGCCGTGATTGTGATTCATTTGGCCATGTGGCTCCCTGCTGATGCTTCATGGAACGGACAGGCGGCATTCGAAACCGTGTTCGGTAGCTCTGCCCGCATCTTGTCTGCCAGTTTTACGGCAATGATTTGTGGCTCGATGGTCAATGCCTATGTAATGAGTAAAATGAAATTGGGCAATCAAGGCCGGCATTTTTCCTTGCGTGCCGTGGCTTCCACGCTTTTCGGTGAAACGGTGGACTCGCTGGTGTTTTTCCCGATAGCCTTTTATGGTGTTTTGCCCAATACAACTCTGTTGATGCTGATTATTACACAAGCCGGATTGAAGACGGTTTATGAAATTATTGCGCTGCCGGTGACGGTGAGGGTGGTGAAATATTTGAAATCGAAGGAAAATCTGGATGTGTTCGACCATAAAATTTCCTATAAATGGTGGCGGGTTTTTGATTTTTAAGCTAAATTCGCCAAACAATTAAGCCGATATGTTTGAAAATATAAAGACAGTCTTTGTCGACCTCGACGATACAATTTGGGACTTTACCGCCAACTCGAAGGTGGCAATGAAGCAGGTATATGCCAAATATGGTTTGGAAAAACAATGTCCTTACGATGTGTTTATAGAATGTTATTTGCGTCACAATACGGAATTGTGGACGTTGTATCACCATGGAAAAATCACCAAGGACTTTTTGATTTCCGAGCGTTTCCGCGTGGCATTTGAGGAATGCTCCATCTCGTTTCCCGACGAAACATTTCCGGCTAAGTTCAACAACGACTATCTGGAAACAATCGTGCAGTGTGACAAGATTGTCGATGGCGCCAAAGAGTTGTTGGAGCATTTGAACCGTCGTGGAAAAGTGTATGTGCTGAGCAACGGTTTCAAGAACCTGCAATATCGGAAATTGGTATCAGGCGGATTGGACGGCTATATTTCCAAACTTGTGTTGTCGGACGATATCGGAGTTACGAAACCTGACCGACGTTTGTTTGACTACGCTCTCGAAGTGGTCGGCGGACAGGCCGATTCTACAGTCATGATTGGCGACAATTATGATGCCGACATTCTGGGGGCCTTTAACGCCGGATGGAAGACGGTGTTTTTCAATCGTACCGGACTGCAGCCTGAACCTAACGTAGCGGATCTGACCGTTACGTCGTTACTTGAAATACAGAAATATCTTTAAGGCAGCACGCTGACGCCGTCGATATCGGCAAGGCGGGTTCGCAGTTCATTTGCATAGTCGGCACGGATGGCAAGTTTCATCTGGCAGGAATTGTCGAAAATCTGTTCCATAATTTGCACGTCGCTGTTTTTGATAAGCTTCATCACGTCGTTCATGGCAAGATAGGGGAACAGGAATTCCACAAATGCCTGCTCGTGGCATTCGATGATTTCTCCGTTACGGATGGCCTCGGCCGCAGCTTCACGATAAGCCACAATCAATCCCGATGTTCCTAATTTTATTCCGCCGAAATAGCGGACCACGACAATGACCACATTGGTCAGTTCAAAGGAATTTATTTGTCCCAAGATAGGCTTTCCGGCCGTTCCCGACGGTTCTCCGTTGTCGTTCGACTGGTATTCTGTTCGGTCGGTTCCGATCATGTAAGCCCAACATACATGACGGGCATCGAAATATTCTTTCTGATAGCGTTTGATGATTTCCTTTGCTTCTTCAGCCGTATTTACCGGATGGGCAAATGAAAGGAATTTGCTCATTTTTTCCTTATACAAGCCTTCGCAAGGTTCTTTCAATGTTTTGTAAAAATCGCTCATACTGCAAAGATAGTGAAAGCCGAGCGGAGAATAAAATATCGAAACTTGTTTCAGATATTTTTTATCCCGAAGCGCCTCCTATCTTATGGAAAGATAGTGAAAGCCGAGCGCAGAGGCAAATCGAGAACGCAGTTTTCAGATTTGACTATCCTGAGCCGCCTCTAATATACTACAAATTTATGAAAAAATCGTGTCTGGTCAGTTATAGGGAACAGAAGAGCGAAACGAACAGAGGTACCGTGAAGTCGACAATCATTCCGTGTATAATGGCAATAAAGACAATGTCTTTTCCCGCATATTGGGTGATAATGGGTAGTGTTGTGTCCATCGTTGTTGCTCCGCCGGCACAAATTGGTGCAAGTCGTCCGAAATATTTCACGAATAGAGGAGTGCCTATCAATGTCGCTACTTCCCGTATGATGTTGGCTATAAGGGATATAGTCCCCAATTCTGTGGCTGCTTGAATTCCGATATCGGGAGTCTTGAGTTGGGTGATAAGGATGGACGACAAGGAGTAGTAGGCAAATCCGCTACCTACGGAAAGACATTCCCATACGCTCCATTTCGGAAGGATTAGAGCGGCAAGGGAAGTGAAGGAAAGAGTGCCGACAATGGTTGCAGCGGGAATCAGAAGCAGTTTTGGCCGAAGATTACGCAGTATTTCTTTTAGCTTCTTGTCACTGCCAATGCTGAGTCCCACAAGAAACATAAGCAGATAGAGTACGTATTGCGAGGCTGTGTTTTGTGTGAAAAAATCGGGTAGCAGGTGCCGCCATCCCAGCAGGCAGCCTAAGGCAAAGAGCGCTATAACTGTCAGACTTCCCTTCATTCTTATTTCCCCTTCCTGTAAATCAGTTTCCATACTCCCCATCCTATCAATACGCTTCCCAGGGTAGACAGAACAGCAATTAGTAAAGCTTGGCTTCCCAATGAGATGAGATTGTTGACAATGGTTTTGTTGTTGCCAACATTTGCTCCCAAAAGAAACAAAAGCAGTAGGATAACGTAGAATATGGGCTTGCCCAGCTTTTGCAGCCAGCCGATTTTTCGGCAGAAATAGCCGATAGCTATACCTGAAAACATGATAAGAAGGACAGTGAACATAATTGCATGGATTCTTTCGAGCGCCAAAATTAATGAATTTTGCCGAAATCATGTTGCGAAGGTAAATAAAAATGCCAGAGTGAAACGACTGGATAAATAGGCCTTTGCAGGAAGATGTGGCAATAAAAAATGAGCAGTTCAATATAGGTCAGACAGATATTTCTGAACGTTTGATATGGCATGTGATAAAATTGTAAATCTGCCTTGCAAAGTTGATTAAAAAGATTCGTCCTTTTGATATATTGCTGAAAAAATCTTGTAATTTTGTATTAATTAGTTGAGGAAAGCGACGTTAGTCATCTTACAAATCAAACCGAGTGATTTGTAGAATTTGTTAAAATGAACCTTAATTATCAAATGAAATTTACAAAACAATGGTCTGTACTATCTATGAATGTTCACTGGGCATCGCCGTTGTACTGATGCTGTTTTTTGTCGCCTATTTCTTTGCGGCCAAAACACCGGAGAAGCCTATCTTTGGCAACTACGTTCGTTCACGCCGCCTTATGGGTGCTGCCTTGTTGCTGTTGGCTGCCAACTATTCGGTCCATTTGTTTTGCGGCATTCGGTTTTCCGATCATGACATGGCCATTCTGATGAATCTCTCCACCTATTTTCTGGTCTATTGGCTGTTCAGTTCGGCTCTTCTCTCGCTGCTTGACCGTTTTTACCTGACACGGCGACGTTTCGTGCGACATATCCTGTATTGGCTGTTGTTCACGGTTCTTGCCGGTCTTCTGCTCATAGTTTTTCCCAAGGGAACAGCACAACATGTCGGACTGCTCCTGATGGCCTTGTGGCTGATTCTGTATGGAGTTTATTTGGCTCGAAAGCTCATCCAGACTTACCGTCGTGCTGTCCGTTTGTTCGATGATACGCATTCCGAGCATATCGCCGCCTATATTCGGTGGATGTCTATTTTCACGTGGTGGGCAGTTATTTATGGAGTCAGTTGCGGATTGCTGACATTCCTGCCGGACCGTTATGTGTTTCTGTGGATACTTTCGTCCATTCCTTTCTATATCTATTTGTTCTGGTCTTATATGAACTATCTGCTGTTCTACGAGCAGGTGGAAAGCATTCTGGAGAAGGAAGCTCCGGCAGGAATAGAACAAGTCGGTCCATCGACGGAAGAAATATCAGAAGATTCACCCAACTATCATGCCAATATTGAAAAACAATTGATTGTTTGGTTGGATTCACATGGGTATACTTCTCCGGGACTGACTATTGAGGATCTGGCCTTGGCTCTTGGCACCAATCGCACCTATTTGTTCGCTTACATTAAGTCTACTTATCATGTCACGTTCCGTGAGTGGGTGGCGGGGCTTCGTATCGAGTATGCCAAAGGGTTATTGATGCAGCATCCTGAAATGACCATTTCAGCTATTTCTGAAGCATCGGGATTTCTGTCGCTCAGCTACTTTTCCAAAATATTCACAGAAAAGGAAGCATGTTCTCCTTCCCGCTGGCGAAAACTACATGCGTCCATGAACGTATAGCGTTTTTGTTCTATCGGCAAAATCTACATTTTTAGTAATGTGATGAGAAACTATAGAAAAAATAGAGAAGAAGATAGCCCATATTTGGGGAAACAATTGATTTTGCCGAGAGTGAAGTTGGATGAATAGAATGAATTGACGGGCGATATGGGTTGTTTCGCTTTTGTCTATTTGAAAAAAGGGGGTGCTCAGAATTGTTTGCGATTACATTCTGAGCACCCCTGAAAGTTTTGCGTTTTGCGTATTTTATCGATCTGGTTAGTATTTGTCTTCGCTTTCTGTTTCGATGATTTCCTTAGCGGTAATTTTAACACGGTCCATAGAGTACCATGCATAGACGATATAGGCGAGCACAAACGGAATCAGTAGCGAAACAAGGCTCATGGCCGTCAATGTGAATTCGCTTGAACTGCTGTTGCGGATAGTGAGCGAACTTTGAACATCGAGCAATGACGGATAGTAGGCCGTATTATTGTAGCCGGCTACCCAGAACAGGGAAAGCACAACGAGTGCCGTTCCGATACCGGAATACCAGATGCCTTTCTTGAAACCTTTTACAAGCAGCGTCTTGCCAATGCCGAACAGCACGAGGAGCGTGCCGATAAGGAAGGCTGCCAGACACCACCACATTTCGAGGAAATTGTTGAGATACTTGTATTCCACCCATTCGGCATTTCCGGCGTTGTCGTAGGTTACACCCGGCGACAACAGCAACAATGTGGCAAAGCCAAGGAAAAACAGCACGAAAACAACGGTATTGTAGAGCAACATGTGTTTCTGTTGTTCATAGATGTCCTTGTCGTCGATGTTGTTGATGAAGTAGAGCGAAGCCTGCACGCGTGCAAGAAACAATACCATGATACCCATTACTAGGTTCTTGAGATTAAAGATGGCTTCGAAGCCGTGGCGATCGCCCCATCGGGATATGGCTGACGATTCGACATTGAGAATGTTGGTCTTTTCAACGGTGAATTCTGCACCGAAAAAGAACATGGCAACAGCTACGCCCAGCAGGAGCGGACCAATGCATCCGTTGATGAACAGCAGCGTGTCGTAGGTGTTCGTGCCGTAGAGGTTACCTTCTTTCTGGCGGTATTTATAAGAGATAGCCTGTACGATGAAGCTGAACAGAATAATCATCCACAGCCAGTAGGCACCGCCGAAGCTCGTGGAGTAGAAAAGGGGGAACGATGCAAAAAATGCGCCGCCGAACACAACGAGTGTGGTGAATGTCAGTTCCCATTTCCGTCCGAGGGAATTGGCCATCATGGAGCGGTGGGTGCGGTTGAATGTTGTAATGAGCATGGTCTGACCGCCTTGTACAAACAGGAGGAATACCAGAATGGCTCCCAGTACAGAGATGAGCAGCCACCAATAGTTTTGAAGAAACTCGTATGTAATCATAGTGCTATTTTTTTACGGTGTCAAGATTTTCTTTCGATTTTTTGCGGATCTGTTTTGTAAGGATACAGATGTCGGCGGCCAACAGGGCCGTGAATATGACGGCGAAGATGAAGAAGGTGGTCTGTACGTAGGGCGCGCTGATGTCGGATATGGCTACATGATTCGGCATCAGGTCCTGAATGGTCCAGGGCTGTCGTCCTACTTCCGCTACAACCCAACCGCAAACGCTGCAAAGATAAACGAGAGGGATGGAAACAATGGCAAGCCATTGGAATCCTTTCGCCCATTTTGCACGCATGTAGATTTCGCGTTTGTAGGCGAGCAGTAGGGCTGCAATAAGGAAAAGCAGCAAATAACCGCCTACGATTACCATGACACGGAATGTATAGAAGGTGAGGGGTACATTGGGTACGGCTTCTTCCGGACTGCTGAAATAACCGTAGCCAAAGTACGGGAAGTTTTCTTTTAGTGCCGTGTTCAGGCTATCTAGTGCAACCACGTTGCCGGCTTTTGAAGCCTTGTCAAATTCAGCCAATGTGGCCTGCGCCATTTTTCCGCGGGCTATGCGTTCGGCATAGGAAACGGTGTTGATGGTGTCGCCGTCGTTTGTGAATGAAACGCCTTTGATGAGGTCATTGATTCCCGGAACGAATGCGTTGGGATCGTGAGTGGCGAGAACGGAAAGTCCGTATGGGATGGAGATGTCAAACAAGTAGGGCTTTTCGTTGTTGTCCAGTGTCTTTTTCGGATTCAGCACACCGATTCCTACCAGCTCCTGGCCGTGACTTCCGTCATAAAGACCTTCGAGTGCTGCCAGTTTCATAGGCTGGTGTTTTGCAACCGTGACAGCCGAACCGTCACCGGTGTAGATTGTCAGAACAATGCCGACAACGCCTACCCATCCGCCGACTTTCAGGCTGCGGAAACAGTGTTCCACATTGCGTTTCTTCAAAAGCATCCAGGAGCTGACACCTACTACGAAAACGCCTGCCAGGACCCAACCGCTCAAAACTGTGTGTAAAAATTTATGGACAGCCATCGGGGAAAGCAGAATGGCCCAAAAGTCCACCATTTCGTTGCGCATCGTTTCCGGATTGAATTCCATTCCTACCGGATATTGCATCCAGGCGTTGGCTACGAGAATCCACAGAGCGGAAATACTTGCTCCCACGGCTGTCAGCCAGGTTGCCGTTAAGTGGAATTTCGGGCTGACCTTCTTCCATCCGAAGAACATGATGGCAATGAAGGTGGATTCCATAAAGAATGCCAGAATACCCTCAATGGCAAGCGGAGCTCCGAAAATGTCACCGACAAACCAACTGTAATTGGACCAGTTGGTGCCGAATTCAAATTCCAGGATGATGCCGGTGGCAACACCAATGGCAAAATTCACTCCGAACAGCAGCATCCAGAATTTGGTTGTCGCCAACCATTTTTCGCTCTTTGTCCGGTAATAGATTGTTTCCATAATGGCTATGATCACGCCCAAACCTAATGTGAGCGGAACGAATAGCCAGTGGTAGATGGCCGTCAGTGCAAATTGTGCACGCGACCAGTCGACTACATGCATTAAATCTTCCATAAGTATATTTGTTAATTAATTGCGTTTGATCAGTTCCGTGCGTACATAGTCGGCCTTGCCTTCATCGTTGTCGCTTTTGGAACTTAAAAAGTCCGGGAAAAGGAAAATTTTGAGCAGGACAAACATGACAAACAGTTTGATGAGTATGATTGTCCAGAGAGTTTTCCCAACTGTCATGTTGCGAAATCCATCTACATAGAAATAAAAAATCCTGGCAAACAGGTTTGGGTGGTCGTTTGGTGATGTCAGGTCTGTTTTTTTCATCGTATTTAGGTAATTGATAATACAAACTTAAGGATTCTTGTGGAAAAAAACAAATTGTCGGGCATAATTTTAATAATTAATACAATCTTGGATTAATTACATTTGTTTAATCTGTATATAAAAACAGCCTGCCTTCCTTGGAAAGAAAAGCAGGTCATTGTGTTATCTTATAAAAATTAGAGAGAACCTCGTCCGTAGCAGACTCCGCATTTTCCACTGCCGTGGCACACGGGGCAGTCGGTGATATACTCATCTCCTCCCGTGTAGTAGTAGCTGCCCTTCATTAATCCTGTACCGCCGCAGGCAGTGCATCTTCCGGTGCCGGAACAGCTGTTGCATCTGACTCTGTCGGAGTGATGCCCACCACCG
>ULSN01050395.1_pt1 | contig 26293 bp, 20 predicted proteins | sample 1956771 | NCBI WGS metagenome assembly ULSN01 (sample SAMEA4835709, study PRJEB28245) | human gut metagenome | biome: gut microbiome; material: fecal sample | place: Denmark | collected 2008
CGAATATACAACTTTTAATTTTCTTACACCGCGTTTCTTAAGTTCATGGCGCATGACCTTGGCAAGCGGGCACATAGATGTCTTATATATATCCGCTACCTTAAGCGCTGTCGGGTCAAGTTTGTTGCCGGCTCCCATACAGCTTATTACAGGTACTTTCACTTCCTTGGCTTTCATAATGATGCTTATCTTGGCCGTAACCGTATCCACTGCATCTACCACATATGAATATTCTTCAAAATTAAATTCATCCGCATTTTCCGGCAAAAAAAAGCATTTGCGCACTTCAACTTCGGCTTTAGGATTGATATCAAGAATCCTGTCTCTCATAACTTCTACTTTATCTTTACCGACAGTACTTCTTAATGCAATTATCTGCCTGTTAATGTTGGTAAGACAGACTTTATCGTCATCCACCAGAACAAATGAGCCCACACCACTTCTGGCGAGTGCTTCGGCCACATATCCTCCGACTCCTCCGATTCCGAATATCGCAACTTTGCTGTGCTGCAATTTATCTATTCCTTCTTCACCGAGAAGCATTCTCGTTCTTGAAAACTGATCAGGCATTGCTATCTCCTTTATTCTGTATTTTATTATTGTACATAAGTGCGTCAGCCATCTTTACAAGCTTATTGATTTCATTACCTTTGCCGGTCGCACATCCCACTGTCGCAGATATATCAAAGCCCAGATTTTCCCCGGCAAGGTCCTTACGGACTGTCTCGATTATAGTCTGTGTCTCCGTCGCGTCCGGGTTCTCCACTATCATGATAAATTCATCGCTCCCGTACCTGAAGGCTTTAATTCTTTCGGTTGTCTTTCCGAACATGATGGCCGCCAGTACCTGTACAGCCTTGTTTCCGGCATCATGTCCATACTCATCATTAATATTTTTCAGATTATCAATATCCCAGAATATAACTGAAACATGTTTTACATATGGGTAATATTTCTGTGCAAGGTCGTCAAACTTATCTTTGCTCGCTATCCCCGTGAGTCCGTCAGTATCCATGCGATATGTAAGTTCCGCTATTCTTACTTCGTCATCATGGCAGCTCATTATCGTATATTTTAACATTACCGTGAATACCAGGAGTATTCCTGCTCTCGGCACTTCTCCGTATATAAGTATATTAGCTACCGGATTCTCATACATCTGCATGGTAAGATACCCGTTCATGCTGTTTTCAATATACCATTCCCTTGTATGATTGCTTGCAAGTATGACATTGAGGTCACACAGTCCGTAATAGAATCCGAACAGCATACTGAAAGCCATCACAACTATGTCAAGTATATAGGTAAACCATAGAATCTTCTTATTCTTGTACTGGATGGCAAACAATAGCGGAAGCACATATACAAACGTCGCGTGGAATGACAACAGTGCTGCCACGATTCCTGACACCGCACATATAGATATCAGGAAGTAGTATTTAATCCATCCCGCTCCGAGTTTATTCCTAATTCCTATAATTGCAACAGGAACACATACTGCCGCAGTTATTATAAACGCCATTGTCATTATATGTGCGTCAACCACAAATAATCCTTCCATCGTAAACAGCCATATCAAAAAAAAGCAGTCCGAAAAGCCACATAAATCCTTTCAGTGTTCTTTTATTTGACTTGATTTCCTGATTCTGTATTTCTTTACTATATTGCTCCTTAAAGGCAGTCATTTTCCTTTTCCTTCTTTCAGGCAGCAGTAAAATTCGTCAGCTGATGAATTATATTATCCGCCGTAATTATACTCAAAACATAAGCATTATAGCACAGTGCCCGAGGACAAACAATAGGTATTTATCATTAACGCGGGGAAGCCTGATTGGGCGGAATCGAATGTAGTATATTAAACTTCATCACTTTTTTGTGTTTATTTTGGTATTTGGTGAGATTATTTTCCTTCTTACCCGCATCACAAATAGCCCTTTTCTCACTTTTCTGTAACATTTATAGTGTTCAGTGATACTTTATGTGTAATTTACTATATTATGTCATGTTCGTCATTCCACCATAAATGCCAATTTTCACACCAAATTGGTGACTTTGGAGAATAAAGTGTGATTTTGGTGATTTTCAAGCCTCGTAATTTATTGAGAGTTATCACTTTATTAGCTATAATGCTGAATTTAGTGATATTATTATGTTATTTAGCATCCGATTTTCTTGATTTGGCTCATTTCATTACAATAATAATCATCCGAGGCAATCCCGCGGCCAGATTATTCCGATTTTGTCCTGACCCGACCGCGGGTATTCTTTTACAAACCTACCCCTCTGCAATTTTATTTATTATTCTCTTCACGTTCCCAATATCCAACGGTTTCTCCTGACATTCAAATGTTATCATAAGATTATCACAAGGTATAAACCCATTCGCAAGATACAGGTTGTATTTTCTGACGAAATCAGATGCATATTCTGTATCATCAATCATTCCTGCATGCTCCCAATATATAATTTTACCAGTAATTAGATTATATACCGTAAAATCAGGATGCACCATTACTTCCGTCCCATCGTTTTCGAGATACAAAGGTTTCTCATATTGATATCTGAGAACATCGCAATACCCGTTTAATAAATTAGCTATGATTACTTCCGATTTTGAGCGGACTTTCTCTCCTTTATCCGTCTCATAACGACATCCCTCTGAATATGGCGCTGTATCGAACTTATCGCTCTCTATTCCTTCAATCATCTTCAAAGTATCCGGATCATACGGCTTTACCAATTCCCTTCGATCTCCCGAAAGTCCCGCATAAACCACCTGCTCAGCCTGAGGAACATATCGCTCATTAAACCTTGTCAGTTCCTTTATGTTATTTTCCCGGATTTTCTTTACTTTCTCGTAATAATTGCGCTGTGCTATTAAATACATAAGATCAGGTTTCTTCTTTGATAAGTATGTCTCATGCCGGCCATCCGATAAACTATAATATTTTTGTCCGTTTTTGATATGGATTTTAAGATTCCCTCCAGGGCTTCTTTTTATAAAAGCATTAATTTCCTTTAGTTTCTTCGTTTCCGATTTAAGCATATCATTCAGTTCATTTTCTGTCATAGGCAGTTCCTCCGTATAATATATTACCAAGCTTTCCGTGGATTTAAAAAGATTATCACGACCAACCCCAAGCAGTTGGATTTGAAAAACAGAATTAAAGATTTCTGAGTTATGGATTAATTATACTTAAGCAGCCGGCGGACGTCAATGTACATTTTGCCCGTTTATTGATTTGGTTCGGCGATAATAAATCTTACCGCCGTTTTCAAATCCAAATGCCTGGTCCGTGCTCCTCCCCTTTAACAGATTCCCTTAAATACGGATATTCATCCAATACCAAAACCAGCTTTTCCTTGGAAGAGAATTCAAAAATATAATCCAACAGTGACTCTATATCTGAAAATCCAAGTTTTGGAAGATCCATGGTTTCAGACAGAATACTGCTTAAGCCTTCAACATTGCTCTCCTAGGCAACCTGCCTACATTCATAATTCATCCGCATATATGGCCTTATCCAGTTTCTTCAATTCTTCTTTACGTCCAATAAATTTCATTTACTCGGTTCCTTTCGACTCGGTTTATTCCGAGTTAATTGCACCAATTTTATTCTCATCTGTAAATATTAAATGTATGAAGTCATCGAAAAATATCGTTTTAACTGCGCTGCCGGTTCTCTGTATGGCGCACCTGCTACACTCAGCTCGCTGACTGCCATGCTCATCCAATCATATCCTGGATATGCCAATGGTGAAAAAATGCATTTTCCACAAATAAAATCAGCCCCACATTTCTGTGGGGCTGACCAATAGAATTTCTATTATTTATTAGCAATAGCTGCCTGTGCTGCTGCAAGTCTTGCAATAGGCACACGGAATGGTGAACATGACACATAGTCAAGACCAATCTTGTGGCAGAACTCAACTGATGAAGGATCTCCACCGTGCTCACCGCAGATACCAACATGGAGCTTAGGATTAACCGGCTTACCAAGCTTGATAGCTGTTTCCATAAGCTTACCAACACCTGTCTGGTCAAGCTTAGCGAACGGATCGTTCTCGAAGATCTTGTTGTCATAGTAAGCACCGAGGAACTTACCTGCATCATCACGTGAGAAACCAAATGTCATCTGTGTAAGGTCGTTAGTACCGAAGCAGAAGAAATCAGCCTCTGTAGCGATCTCGTCAGCTGTAAGAGCAGCTCTAGGGATCTCGATCATTGTACCAACTTCATACTCAAGCTTAACGCCTGCTGCTGCGATTTCAGCATCTGCTGTCTCAACAACAACCTTCTTAACGAACTTAAGCTCTTTAACTTCACATACAAGCGGAATCATGATTTCAGGCTTAACATTCCAATCCGGATGCTCTTTCTGAACTTCGATTGCTGCACGGATAACTGCCTTTGTCTGCATCTTAGCGATTTCCGGATAAGTAACTGCAAGACGGCATCCTCTGTGACCCATCATAGGGTTGAACTCGTGAAGTGAAGCGATGATTGTCTTAATCTGCTCAACTGTCTTACCCTGAGCCTTAGCAAGCTTCTCAATGTCAGCTTCTTCGGTAGGTACGAACTCATGAAGAGGTGGATCAAGGAATCTGATTGTAACAGGATTTCCTTCAAGTGCCTCATAGAGAGCCTTGAAATCTCCCTGCTGATATGGAAGAATCTTATTAAGAGCAGCTTCTCTCTCTTCTACTGTATCAGAACAGATCATCTCTCTGAATGCAGCGATTCTGTCTTCCTCGAAGAACATATGCTCTGTACGGCAAAGTCCGATACCTTCTGCACCGAGCTCACGAGCCTTCTTAGCATCTGCAGGAGTATCTGCATTTGTTCTTACTTTGAGCTTTCTGTATTTATCAGCCCATGCCATAACACGTCCGAACTCGCCGGCGATTGTAGCATCAACTGTTGGGATAAGACCTGCATAGATGTTACCTGTAGTACCATCGATAGATATCTCTGAACCTTCTGTGAATGTCTGTCCAGCTAATGTGAACTTCTTATTCTCTTCGTCCATAGCGATGTCACCGCATCCTGATACACAGCATGTACCCATACCACGTGCAACAACGGCAGCGTGTGATGTCATACCACCACGAACTGTAAGGATACCCTGTGATACCTTCATACCTGTGATATCTTCAGGTGATGTCTCAAGACGTACAAGAACAACTTTCTCTCCTCTTTCAGCCCATTTCTCAGCATCCTCAGCTGTGAATACAACTTTACCGCAAGCAGCTCCAGGAGAAGCACCAAGTCCTTTACCGATTGGTGTTGCAGCCTTAAGTGCAGCAGCATCGAACTGTGGGTGGAGAAGTGTATCAAGGTTACGAGGATCGATCATAGCAACTGCTTCTTCCTCTGTCTTGTGTCCTTCATCAACAAGGTCACATGCAATCTTAAGAGCAGCAGGAGCTGTTCTCTTACCGTTACGGCACTGGAGCATGTAAAGCTTCTTGTTCTCTACTGTGAACTCCATATCCTGCATGTCATGATAATGGTTCTCAAGAGTCTCACATACTTTGATGAACTCAGTGTATGCTTCTGGGAACTCCTGCTCCATCTGAGCGATCGGCATAGGTGTACGAACACCGGCAACAACGTCCTCGCCCTGTGCATTGATAAGGAACTCGCCCATGAGCTTCTTCTCGCCTGTAGCAGGGTCACGGGTAAATGCAACACCTGTACCTGACTCATCATTAAGGTTACCGAATACCATAGGCATTACGTTAACTGCAGTACCCCATGAATAAGGGATATCATTGTCACGACGATATACGTTAGCACGTGGGTTGTCCCATGAACGGAATACAGCCTCGATAGCAAGCTTTAACTGCTCTACAGGATCTGAAGGGAAATCTGTTCCTAACTGATTCTTGTACTCAGCCTTAAACTGCTCAGCTAATTCCTTAAGGTCAGCAGCTGTAAGTTCAACGTCGAACTTAACTCCTCTGTCCTCTTTCATCTTATCGATTAACTGTTCAAAATATTTCTTACCAACTTCCATTACGACATCAGAGAACATCTGGATGAAACGTCTGTAAGAATCGTATACGAAACGCTCGAATTTCGGATCTGGGTTACCAGCTATCATTGCTGCAACAACTTCATCGTTCAAACCAAGGTTAAGGATTGTGTCCATCATACCAGGCATAGAAGCTCTGGCACCTGAACGAACAGAAACTAAGAGAGGATTCTTAAGATCGCCGAACTTCTTGCCGTTGATCTCCTCCATCTTCTTAACACCTTCCATAGCCTGTGCCATGATTTCGTCGTTGATCTTACGACCGTCCTCATAGTACTGTGTACAAGCTTCTGTTGTGATTGTGAATCCCTGTGGTACCGGAAGTCCGATGCTTGACATCTCAGCAAGGTTGGCACCCTTACCACCAAGAAGATTACGCATGCTCATATCGCCTTCGCTGAACATGTAAACCCATTTGTTTGCCATTTGTAATTCCTCCTAATAATATTATTGCTTAGTTATAGCCATGCAACATCATAGGCTTTTGTAAAAAACAGGAAATGTCCCTTACAAAAACCCACGTACCGCACGGCATTAAGCATTTAGGGCGCAAAAATACCTCGCCCATTTGTTATTATAACATAACAATCCAAAATTTCAACTAAAGATTGTACGTTTTCATTAAGTTTTGTACCTGTTATTTTTCCATCAGGTCTGTAAATAAAACATATCCGGCATTTTCACTTACTCTGCCGTTTTGCTTAACATTATAAAGAATATTTTTATCATTAACGATATAATACCTGCGTCCGGAATAAAACGCACTGACAACACCTCCGGATATATCCGCCAGTTTCTTCGGTCTGCCGTCCGGTTTTAGAAGCAGATATGCGGTATTATCTTTGGTGTATATTACACCTTTATGATTGGCAATTTCACTCACACTGTCAGCCGCCGCCGTTTCCCTGTCAGAAGATCCGCTAACGATATGAAGATTTCCATCCGATGAAACTGCCGCTATATATCCTGATTCAGCCGAATATACCGCCTTGCCCGGATCATTTATTTCAAACAATGCTTTGTCGGATGTACCTCCTGCCGAATAGAATTCTCCGGCACATATGTAGGAGTTTATTATATTTTCTTCATACCAGATGCAATCGGCATCATCTTTGCATTTGTTAATTCTGATAGCTTCACTGTCCGCACCGGCATAATAATATCCGTCATCTTTGCGGTAAATTATTCCTTTCTCCGTACCAGCAAGATTATCCGACAAATCCTGAACCTCAAAATCCAATGCCGTTACAGGCCCATTCTGGTTCATTTCCGTCATACATATCTTTCCATCAGTTGTAAGGTAATAGATTTCATCACCGCTTGTCCTGTATTTGGATAAGCCGTCAGTTATCTGTGTTACGGAATCATCCGCGTACCTCATGATTTTTCTGCTGTTTACGATACCATAGTCTCCTGTTTCCATATCTATGTATACCACGCTTCCGTCATCATATACCCTGAGCACATCCTTATCGTTGTTGTCCCTGCTTATGAGTGTAAGATTACCGTCACTGTCACCGATGTAAAAAGAACTCTCACCGGATGAAAAATCATCGCTTTCGCCGCTCGTCGTAAGGACATAATATTTACCGTTGTCACTCACTTTGCATGCATGTGTAAAACCCTGGGCAACATCTATATCTATTTTTAAGGAATCTTTTCCGTCCGTATAGAATACACCGCCGTCTGATGTTGTATATATAACACCCGTCAGCTGTTCATTATATGCTGCCACAGAAGAGATTGAAGCCTGTACGGTATATTTTCTGCCGGAGGAATACATATATATTCCGTCTGAATCATATCCGATAACTGCGCTGTCTCCGGCCGATGCGATTGTCATGTCACCGTCCGTACTGCCCCAAAGTGCATTATCCGTATCATCGGAAAGGTATGCATATTTTCCGTCATAATAAAATACCCTGCTATGGTCAATATTCCTGATAACGTTAATAATAACCACTGCTGCCACTGCAGCAAAAACAACCGCCGCCGCAGTTATGAAAACAGGTCGGAGTTTATCTTTAAATATTTTGTGGCTGACAACCAGTTTTGACGTATCAAGTGTCTCTTTGCCATCATCGAATTTCAGTTCCCTGATGACTTCAGCCGGTTTTCTCCTGCCAAAATGCTTTTTAAAAAAGACAATTACTCCGGCAACAGCTTTTAAAATTACATTTCTCACCACATCAAAAGAAAGGCCCGCCGTTTCCGACCCGCCTTTCTGTGTATTCTGCCTTCCGTAGGATTCCCTGGACACAACCGTATCACGGCCTTTTTCCCTGTCATGTTCTTCCCTGGTGGAATGCATTATTCCGGGTGGGAGCGCACCTGCCGTACTGGCTTTCTGCGCTTTTTCCCACTCTTCTTTACGTCTTAAATAATCTTCGTTAACATAGATAACACGCGCACCGCATTTAGGGCATACAGACTTGCTGTTATGCTCGAATCCGCATTTATCGCATATCATATAAGATTCCTCCGGTCAATTATATGCCTAGAAACTCATTTTATCTTCGAAATATGCAGCAAGATCTTCTATCTTGATTCTTTCCTGCTCCATTGTATCTCTGTCTCTGACAGTTACACATCCGTCGTTCTCTGAATCAAAATCATATGTTACGCAGAACGGAGTTCCGATTTCATCCTGTCTTCTGTATCTCTTACCGATATTTCCTCTGTCATCGAACTCACAATTGTACTTCTTGGAAAGTTCTGCATAAATCTTTTCGGCACCTTCATTGAGCTTCTTGGAAAGAGGAAGCACACCGATTTTGACAGGTGCGATTGCCGGATGGAAATGAAGAACTGTTCTCACATCTCCGCCATCAAGTTCTTCTTCATCATATGCTGAACATAAGAATGCAAGTGTAACACGGTCTGCACCGAGTGAAGGCTCGATAACATAAGGGATATATTTGGAATTATCCTCATCATCAAAATATGACATATCGATTCCCGATGTATTCTGATGCTGTGTGAGGTCATAATCAGTTCTGTCTGCAATGCCCCAAAGCTCGCCCCATCCGAATGGGAAGAGGAATTCAATATCCGTTGTGCCCTTTGAATAGAAGCAGAGTTCCTCAGGAGAATGGTCTCTTGCTCTCATCTCGTCTTCTTTGATTCCGAGAGCCTTAAGCCAGTTGATACAGAATTCTCTCCAGTATGAGAACCACTCAAGATCGGTTCCCGGTTTGCAGAAAAATTCAAGTTCCATCTGTTCAAACTCTCTTGTTCTGAAAGTGAAGTTACCCGGTGTAATTTCGTTACGGAATGATTTACCGATCTGTCCGATTCCGAAAGGCACTTTCTTACGGGATGTTCTCTGGACATTCTTGAAGTTTACGAATATACCCTGTGCAGTCTCAGGTCTTAAATATACAGTGTTCTTGGCATCCTCTGTTACACCCTGGAATGTCTTGAACATAAGGTTGAACTGTCTGATTTCCGTAAAATTATGCTTACCGCATGAAGGACATGCAATGTTATGGTCAGCCACAAACTGCTCCATTTCGTCCTTGCTCCATGCATCAACGGCACCGTCTATGGTGAAATTATTCTCAGCTGCCCAATCTTCAATAAGCTTGTCTGCACGGAATCTTTCCTTACATTCCTTACAGTCCATAAGCGGGTCTGCAAATCCTCCAAGGTGTCCCGATGCCACCCATGTCTGCGGATTCATGAGTATCGCACAGTCCACGCCTACATTATAAGGACTTTCCTGAATAAATTTCTGCCACCATGCCTTCTTGACATTGTTCTTAAGCTCAACACCAAGATTTCCGTAGTCCCATGTATTGGCAAGTCCACCGTATATCTCCGAACCCGGATATACGAATCCTCTTGATTTTGCTAAAGCAACAATTTTGTCCATTGTCTTTTCCATAATATATACCTCGCTGTTATATCACATTAATCTCTTAGTGAAATATTTTATATGTTTTGAACATATTTTTCAAGTGTTATTATTAAATTATATAAGTGCATCAAGAATTTCCAGCGAATTCATGCGCCTGTCAACATATGTATTCATACATCTCGCCATAACCATCCGCAATTCTTCGAGGACTTCATCCGACACCCTGAAAGTAAAAAGTCTGCCGATTTCAGAATATACAATATACTGAAGTGTATACACCGTCCCGCCGCATAAAGTTATCGCATCCGCAATGTTTCGTATACATCCGTCACATATAATACCGTTATGCGATATTGAAAAACCGGCGGCATTGTCTTTGGCTCCGCACACCCGGCACGCAAAGAAATCCGGATATTCTCCGTTTATGACAAGCATTTTCAATTCATACACATATCGCACCAGTCTGTTGTCAAGGCTGGGATTTAACAAAGCTTTAAATGCCGCATAGATAAGATTAAGCATTTCTGCGCCATTCTGATTTTCCACTGCATAATACCCTGCCAGTTCAAGAAAATAACATGCCGTATATGTCATTGTAATATCCCCTGCCAGTTCCCTGAAATAATTGGAAATTTCCGCATTCACCAATGTGTATGAGTCCCTGCCGTATATCAGATAGAAACTTCCGAACGCAAAACTCTCGCTGGCTGCCATAAGATGATTGCCCGGTCTTCTTGCGCCTCTGGCAAAAGCACTTATTTTGCCTTTTTCTTTGGTAAGAAGCACTATTCTTTTGTCATGTTCTCCTATGGGCGCGGATGAAATCACCATTCCCATGACCTTAATCTGGTCAGCCATTCAGAACTTAATCCTCTTTTCTGTATCCGAAATTCTTGATAAGCAGATCGGAATTACGCCATTCTTTACGCACTTTGACCCAGAGTTTCAAATTAACCTTCTGCTCCATCATATGCTCTATCTCATAACGCGCCGCAGAGCCTATTTTCTTAAGCATCGCGCCACCTTTGCCTATTATGATACCTTTGTGGCTGTCTCTTTCACAGATGATCGTTGCCTCGATATCCCATATCGGTTCGCCATTTGCACCCTTACGTTCTTTCATCTGTTCAATAGTGACTGCAATTCCATGCGGAATTTCCTCACTCAGGCATCTGAGTGCTTTTTCACGTATCAGTTCAGATACTATCTGTCTCATCGGCTGGTCGGTTACGGTATCCTCATCATAGTACATCGGGCCTTCACCCAGATACTTAAATATCACATCCGTAAGATCATCCGTGTTCGTTCCCTTAAGTGCGGATACCGGTACGATCTCGGCGAAATCCATTTCCTTACGGTAAGTGTCTATGAACTTAAGAATCTCGTCTTTGCGTATCGTATCAACCTTATTGATAACAAGAATAACCGGTTTCTTGCAGCTCTTAAGTCTTGTTATTATGTGCTGTTCTCCGGCACCGATATAATCGGTCGGTTCAACAAGCCATAACACAACATCAACATCCGCAAGGGTTTTCTCCGCAACATCCACCATAAATTCTCCAAGCTTATTCTTAGCCTTGTGGATTCCCGGTGTATCGAGAAAAATAATCTGGCCTCTCTCGTCCGTATAAACCGTCTGTATTCTGTTACGCGTTGTCTGCGGTTTGTTGGATGTTATTGCTATCTTCTGGCCTATCAGCCTGTTCATCAATGTGGATTTACCCACGTTCGGGCGCCCGATAAGCGCCACAAATCCTGATTTTGTCTCCAATTCATCGTCCTCTGTTCTTATAATAAATTATATATTTCATCAAAAAGTTCCGCATTGTCATCAATGCTGCCACTGTTTCCTATTACACAAAGCCTGTTATCCGAAAGAATGGCCTTGATTACAGGTTCAAGTGCCTTTATGTCGTCCTGATAAGTGTTCAGCACTCCTGCTCTGTCCTTGCGGTAATACTCTTCATCCGCGCCGCGCATCCATGACTCAAAAGAGCGGCTTCCCTTGCGCTGAGGGGTGAGCGGTATATCCAGTCCGCTGAAAGTTCCGATGATATATTTGGTCATCTCACGCTCCGTTGCATTGAAGTTTCTGATATATTCTGGTATTCCCTCGTATATGATGTCGGTCTGTTTAAGATTCGGATCCCTGTACGAGCAGAAATATCCGTTTCCGGTCACATTATAGCCGTTCATACAGCCGTATGCCCCGCCTTTAACTCTTATATTTATCCACAGATAATCATAATCCATTATAGTCTTAAATACTTTAAGTGCAGGTGAATATTCTATTCCTTTATCTCCGAAACTTCCGCATCTTGCCACATAATTTACCTGTGACGCACTCTTATATGCCCGTCTGATATTGGTATATCTGAAATTCCTTTCAGCAGTATCATATGCCACGTCCGGAAGTCCGTCTATGAATCCCGCCAGACTATCCCTGACTGCCGTATATACAGTGTCATCTCCCGTTAATGATACTATAAGCCTGTCCACGGTAAAAATACGTTCCGTTATTTTGTTAAGCTTTGAGGATATGATTTCTTTACGTTCCTCAAAATTATCATACAGATCGGATATAAACCTGTAATATGATATTCCCGATGTAAGTTCCGAATATCTCGATGTTTCAAGGTATTGTGCATTACATGCCAGCACTGCCGATGAATGTCCGGCCGACACCATACGGTTCTGCAGTCTGGACTTGATCTCGGCAAGGATTTCCTTCATTCTCTTGTGATCATCATAATGCGCATTAAATATCATCTCATGGGTGAGATCCATTGCTTTTGCATATTCTTCGCCTATCGCCTTACAGTCGACATTAAATCTGGCACTTACCTTGTGGGTATGGATATTCTCATATGTCGAAAGTCCCGATGTTATGCCTCCGGTGTGGATATCGATTTCATTGGATATCTGCTCATAAGTATAACTGTCTGTGTCGACATATCCGAGAGCTGTGCCAAGCAAACCCACATACGGGATGTCTTCCGTATCAACAGCCCCGATATCAAATGATAATTTAAGATATCCTATGTCGTTCGTGTATACATTATGATGATCAACCGTCACACCGGATATCTCTTCAAAATCATTATAAAGAGGTGCCGGTTCTTTTCGTATGTCATCTCTTGTAAGCATCGGTATTGTCTTAAGTTCCTCATCGGTAGAAGGCTCAGACTGGTATTTCTTAAGTTCTTTTGTCTCTTTTACAAGTCTTTCTATCTCTTCAGCTGAAAGTGAAGCTTTATACGCGGCAAGTTTCTCCGCCACCTTTGCGTCATTATCAGATGTAAGATTAATTACAGGCTTAAGGATCACAAGCGATGTGTGTGTATTCTCAAGCAGATATCTGCGCACAAGTCCTTCAAAATATCCTGTATCTATATTGTTCTTAAGGAATTCATAAGTGTCATTCTGGGCAAGGTGTATGAACGGGCTCTTTTCATCATAAAGCCAGCTGTCCATAAGACTCAGGCCGTACATAAGTCCCTTAGGAAACTGTCCGAAATCCGCTTCACGGTATCTGAATTCCATTGAATTGATTCCGGCTCTTAAAGTATCTTTGTTAATTCCGTCGTCAGCTATTCTGGTCAAAGTGTCGTTGATAATACGCAGAAATTCATCAACTCTGTCTTCGTCGGTATTTTTCGCGGCAATCGTAAACATAGGCTGTTTTAACGAACTTTCGTACGAGCATATGATATCATCTCCGATACCCGCGTCGATAAGTGCCTGGCGGACCTGGGCTCCCGGTGCCGAAAAAAGAGCATAGTCAAGTATCTGCATTGCGATATACAGTTTCTTATCGAGAGTATCGCCGACGGACAGATTATATGACAGATAAGTTCTGCCCGATATTCCTTCGTCCTCGGTTACCGAGTACTGAGCCTCTACTCTGTGCATGGACTCAAACGGCTTCTGCGTCTTAATCTCAGAATCAACTTTCATACAATCATAATGTGAAAGATATTCCCTGTCCAGATATTCAAGTCTCTCAGCCATATCGCAATTTCCGTAGAGATATATATAACTGTTGGACGGATGATATAATTTCTTATGAAATGCAAGGAAATCCTCATAACTAAGATCCGGTATGCTGTCAGGATCCCCTCCCGATTCCACACTGTATGCGGTATCAGGATACAACGAATTCAGACAATACCTGTTAAGCACGTCATCAGGTGAAGAATACGCACCCTTCATCTCGTTATATACTACACCGTTATACTTAAGAGGTGCCTGTGCGCTCTCCAGTTCATAATGCCAGCCTTCCTGCATAAAAATCTCTTTTCTGGTATATATATTCGGATTAAAAACAGCATCCATATATACATCCATAAGATTACGATAATCCACATCATTGCAGCTTGCCACCGGATATACCGTCTTATCCGGATATGTCATCGCGTTAAGAAATGTGTTAAGTGAACCCTTTACCAGTTCGATAAACGGATCCTTAACCGGATACTTTGCCGAACCGCACAGAACCGAATGTTCAAGTATATGCGGTACTCCCGTACTGTCAGGCGGCGGTGTACGAAATCCTATCGAAAATACCTTATTCTCATCATCATTAGCCAGTATAAGAACTCTTGCACCGGACTTTCTGTGTCTGAAAAGATATCCGTCGGATTTCAGTTCTTCTATTCTTTCTTCCTGTATAAGTTCATATTTGTCATTATCAAACTTAATCATTCCGCATTTTCCTTTCAAAAAAACCTCTGTTACATATTTTACTATGAAACAGAGGTTTTAATCAATATATTTTAATTGTTTTTCTTGAGAATCGGACGTAGCGGATGATATATCAGTATCGTCACTAACGATACGGCAAAACCTTTAAGCAGATTAAGCGGCGCAACACACAGCACCACAAATGTTGTGATATTTTTAACATTCTTATTGACTGCCGTTCCCATTGCTATAAGCGCATCCATAGGCATTCCGTACATCTCGGCAAATTTCGGCAGAAGATATACCGCATTGAATGCGGTTCCGGCTACCGTCATAACCAGTGTACCTATTATGCAGGATATAACAGCGGTTTTCTTATTCTTCTTAATGTGATATATGATAGTTGCCGTAAGTATAAATGAACAGCCGACAACAAAATTGGCCAGGTCACCGACAAATGCCGTTGACGTTCCCTTAAGAATGAGTTTTATCAGAATCTTAACAGCTTCCGCAAGCACTCCTGCAACAGGTCCGAAGGCAAATCCGCATATAAGAACCGGCAGCTCCGAGAAGTCCAGTTTATAAAACGGCGGTGCAAACCAAAGCGGTATTTCAAAACACATAAGTATGCCTGAAATTGCTGACATTACACCGATTACAGCGACTTTACGGGTTGTAAGGATTTTCCCGGTGTCATTGTTTCTCTTCTTGATCGCGCGTTCAACAACATACGCGATAACAAAAATTGCAGCGATTATTCCCACAAATTCAAGCAGGAATATCACATTGGAACTTATTGCGTCCCAAAGCTTCCCAAAGTGTGATAAAAATTTAGTCATAATTCGTTCCTCCTAACATCCGGGCGGCCATCTGCCTGCCCTATTGTTCAGGGATGCCTTTCTGGCAAAAAAAGCACCTGAATATAATTCAGGTGCATCAGAATCCGGGTGCAGGTATACCATTAAAGATATACACACGCTCATCTTCTTCCATCCAGACTGTACTGTCGGTACCGGAATCTAACCGGTTCAGCAATGCTTCGCACCGCTCGCGGACTCTACCGCCGGTCGGGAATTTCACCCTGCCCTGAAGATTAATATTATTTTTATCACTAGGGATTATAACTCATATATTGTAAGTGTGCAAGCTTTTTATTACAGAATGCAGATATCAAAATCATATGCGTTCCGGAATGCTTCAAGTGCCGCAACACCGGCAGGTACACAATCAAGAACATTGCCGAGAAGTTTGTACGAATATTCAAGTGAGTCGGACAATGCATGTGCACAGACATACATCGCAGCTTTCTGATTAAGATATACCGGCCACCATGGTGAAATCTTTTTCGTATGATAGAAATTTAAGCAGGCATGGCATATTATTATCATCCCTTTATTATATAAATATTAAGGTTTTCCTTGCTGTTAAACGAAAACTCCCTTAACAGACTGAATTTATCGCTGAGTCTTAATTGTTTCTTTATGAGATTTTTTTCTTTGGAAATCATGATTATCAAACCGTCTTCATTTAAAAGTTCGGCGCACTTATCCAGAAAAGCATCATAGACACCGGTATCGTCCGGCATCTCAGTTATAATCTCATCAAATTTATATTCATGTCTGAAATCGAAAAAATTTCTGTTTATGTAATTAATGTTTACTCCGGCAGCTGCCGTGTTAACCCTTGCTTTGGCTATAGCTTCTCCGAATGTATCAATTCCATACATATGAGATGCCCTGACAGCCTTGTTCCGCTCGATCAGAATCGTTCCGACTCCACAGAACGGATCCAATATCTGAGCACCTTCTTTGAGGTAATCACGGACAAGATATATCATCATCGCCGCATTAACCGGTTTCATTGATGCTGCCACATAATCCCGTCTGTATGCAAAACGTCTGTCGCTCCATGTATGAAGCTTCAACATTATTCCGTAACCGCCGCTTTTTGATGCAATAAGTTTAATCTCAATCTCATAGTCGGATGGTGAATTTATCAGCCTGCCACCCGATGCTGCCTGTATTCTCGATGCAATGTCTGCCGTATCATTCTTTGATGTTACTCTGAAACGGAATGCCCTGTCTGCATCATCATGCATTTCACCAAGCAAGTGTATAAGATTTCCGGACATTATATCCGATGCTATCTCGGATTTGGCTGACGGTGCGAGTCCATTGACCGGGAACAGCATTTCCCTGTAAATTCTGATTGAAGAAACCGCGCGGATTTCTTTTGTCTTAAAAGACACTCCGCAGAAAATCTGTTTTACGGCTGACGCATCTTTAAATTCACCGACCGCACCCATAAGGGCTTCAACCGTATCTCTTCCTGTTGTAAATATGACTTCAACCGGTTGTGCGGGGTTATGGAATTTATGTTTTATCAGTCCGCTGTGTGGGAATATGGAATAAAGCTCCTTCAATTCCGCAGATATATGTTTCATATCTGCATCATCAAAGCAGCCATTCTCAAGTTCATCTCTTCGATTAATAAGTTCATCTTTATATTTGGAACAATCGTATTTCTTCAATGCCGTAAGATATGAACTTTTAACAAAGAGTTTATCTTCATTCATATAAGCTTTCATTAAATCATCGGCACATGACGGTTCATTGATCATTCCCATTATAAGAGCTGCATTTTTGCGGACTTTGGCATCTTCATTTTCTAACAATGCCCTGAAAACCATGATGTCGTATAATGGATTTTCTTTAAATGCTTTTACGGCACCATCCTCTTTAAGTCCGGTCTTTATATCAACCAGTGCAGCTCTCGTATTGTTATTTTCTTTTATATCCAATAACTGTTTTTCAAACATCAGGCTTCATCCTTTACATATCCTGCAATATTGATTGCATGGTCGGACACTCTTTCGAGATTCGTAAGTATATTGAGGAAAATAACGCCCGTCTCTGAATTGCATTCACGTTTCGAAAGACGTTCAATATGCTTATCCCTGATTTCCTCTTCAAGACTATCAACCTCGTCCTCGTATCTGAATGTTTTTCTTACCATATCTATATTACCGGTTTCGCGTGCTGCAACCGCACTGTCTATTGAAGATTCAACTGCTGCTCTCATAAGCTTAAGGTCATCAACACCTACCTCCGAGAACTTCATATTACCATCCCGCAGTTTACCGGCAAGTTCAGCCAGATTCTCTGCGTGGTCCCCGACACGTTCAAGATCTATGACGGTATACATAAGGTCTTTAACCTGTCTGCTCTGCCTGTCAGTGAGTCCGTCATTGCTTATTTTTACAAGGAAATCCGACAAATTGGCAACATGGTCATCGATATGTTTTTCCGTTTCAAAAACAACATCAATGAGTTCGTATTTATTATACATTATGGCATCAAGCGACCGTTTCAGGTTCTCGGAACATATCTTGCCAAGTTTGATAACATAGTTGCTTACAGCCTGGATTGCAAGTGAAGGGGTATTGAGAATACGGTCGTCCAAAAGCATGGTTGTATCTTTCTCAACTTTAACACTCGGTGCCTGCGTTTCTTCCTTATCACGGATGATAAGTTTGGAAAGATCAACAAGCTTGCCCGCTATCGGATAGAAAAGTGTAGTATTTACAACTTTGAATCCTGAGTGGAATATCGCGATTGATACTGCGGACATAATATATCCTTCCAGTCCCGGGAATATCTTGAATATAATAAATATCAATGTTCCCCATATGATAACACCGAATGTATTGAACAAAAGGTTGATCACAGCTGCACGCTTGGCATTCTTGGATACGCCGGCACTTGATATGAGCGCCGTGAAACATGAACCTATATCTGCACCGAGACATATAAATACAGCCGTAGGTGCATTTACAACACCGAATCCCGAAAGCGTCTGGAGAACACCGACGGATGCTGATGAACTCTGCATGACGCCCGTGACCACAATACCTATAAGAATTCCGAATAACGGATTTGATCCAAGTGTAAGGAACATATTCTTAACGGCTTCCCCTGCCATATAATCGCTCATTGATGATGACATAGTGGTCAGTCCGAAAAAGAGGAAACCGATTGCTATTATAATTTCTCCGAGTGTCTGTTTTTTATGTTTTTTGCAGAACATTATAAATGCTGCGCCGACTCCTATCATAAGCGGGGCATAGAATGAAGGTTTAAAAAATGTCGCCGCCTCGCCGAGTGAATCGAGTGATACGATCCATGCCGTTACGGTAGTACCGATATTGGCACCCATTATAACACCTACAGCCTGCATAAGATTTATAATGCCGGCATTTACAAATCCGACGATCATAACGGTTGTGGCACCTGAACTCTGAATTATGGCTGTTACAAGTGCTCCGACAAGAATTGCTTTAATACGCTTATTGGTTACGGCTTCAAGAAGGCTTTTCATCTTCTCTCCGGCTGCTTTCTGCAGACCGCCTGACAGAAGTTTCATTCCGTAAAGGAACATTCCCAGTCCGCCGAGGAATCCCAATATATTGGATACGTCATCTATAGTCATTATAATTTACTCCTTATGTTGTCTTACTTAGTATTGACTGCAGCGAGTTCTGCCTTAACATCGAGTTTAAAACCATACCACTCATCTTCATGATTGACATAATACAGCGGACAGTATTTTCCCGTAACATCGTAATGTCTTATTATTCCTGTCTCCGGATTCAGATCGTATGTCCTGCATAATGCAGCCACAAGCTTAACCAGTGATTTATATGTAGCTGTGGTGAACTGACCGGTTTCATCCGGATGGCAGCATTCAATAGCTATAGTATCCTTATTGCGGTTGTTAGATGCATAAGAAATCTCGTTAAGCGGAACACATTGTATTATTTCGCCTTCCATTCCTATAATATAATGACTGCTGGCACTGGTTGCATGAGTATCCTTAAGATTCTCAAAATAACTCCTGTTCTGGGCAGCCGTAGTTCCCGGATTGCCTACATAATGTACAACAATAGCGTTAACTTCCTTTAATTCCTTACCCGGTCTTGAATATTCATTCGGAGTAAGATAATTCTTAATTACTTCGTCACTAAGAAGAAACGGATCCTCAGTGGTCGTTTCTTCCTTCTGTGCAATGTTATCGATTATCTCCTTAATACCGGTATTGTTCTTTTCAAGAATTTTCTCGGCTGCAACAATTATTCCGATAATGGAGATAATGATAACCGTACTGATAAATAAAACTTTAAGCTTTCTTCGCATCCCTCAACCACATCCTGTGTTAATAATCAGCTGACAGCACTAATCTTACTGGTCAATGCTGTAGTTAGGAGCTTCCTTCGTGATATGAATATCATGCGGATGGCTCTCTTTAAGTGATGCTGCAGAAATCTTAACAAATCTTCCGTTCTCTTTAAGTTCCGGTATTGTTTTGGTTCCGCAGTATCCCATTCCGGATCTTAATCCGCCCATAAGCTGGAATACAGTGTCTTCCACAAGACCCTTATAGGCAACTCGTCCTTCTACACCTTCCGGAACAAGCTTCTTGGCATCAGTCTGGAAATAACGGTCTTTGCTTCCGTTCTCCATTGCCGCGATTGAACCCATTCCTCTGTATACTTTATATTTACGACCCTGGAAAAGTTCAAAATCTCCCGGAGCTTCGTCACATCCTGCGAACATGCTTCCCATCATACATACGTCGGCGCCTGCCGCTATTGCCTTTGTAAGGTCTCCGGAGAACTTGATTCCTCCGTCTGCAATTACAGGTATTCCGTATTCCTTGGCTGTATTGTATACGTCCATTACCGCTGTTATCTGCGGCACACCGATTCCGGCAACTATACGTGTCGTACAGATAGAACCAGGTCCGATACCTACCTTAACAGCGTCAACTCCGGCATCAATAAGTGCCTTGGCAGCTTCACCTGTAGCAATATTACCTGCGATAACCTGAAGATCAGGATATGCAGCTTTAACTTTCTTAAGCGTTTCAATTATGTTCTTGGAATGACCATGTGCTGAATCAATTACGATACAGTCTGTCTTGGCTTCAACAAGTGCTGCCACACGGTCCATAATATTTGCCGTAATACCTACTGCTGCGCCACAGAGGAGTCTTCCCTGCTCATCCTTGGCTGAATTAGGATATTTAATCTGTTTCTCGATATCTTTGATTGTGATAAGGCCTCTTAAATTAAAATCATCATCCACAATCGGAAGTTTCTCTACACGTGCTTTTGCAAGGATAGCCTTTGCCTCGTCAAGTGTAATTCCGACTTTAGCTGTAATAAGGCCTTCACTGGTCATGCACTCTTTGATTTTCTTGGTGTAATCTGTCTCGAACTTTAAATCTCTGTTGGTGATGATTCCGACAAGCTTCTTGCCATCTGTAATAGGTACTCCGGAAATTCTGTATTTTGCCATAAGATTATTGGCATCCTCAAGAGTATGCTCTGGTGAGAGATAAAAAGGATCTGTTATAACTCCGTTCTCAGAACGCTTAACTTTATCAACTTCCTCTGCCTGTGCCTCTATTGACATATTCTTGTGAATAATTCCGATTCCGCCCTGTCTTGCCATTGCAATAGCCATTCTGTGCTCTGTAACGGTATCCATTCCTGCGCTCATAATTGGAACATTAAGTTTAATTTTCTTGGTAAGATGCGTTCCAAGCTCAATCATGTTAGGTGTAACTTCCGAATATGACGGAACAAGTAAAACGTCATCAAATGTAATTCCTTCGCCAATTATTGTACCCATTTTTAGATAATCCTGCCTTTCTTCGTGTCCGTTTTGGACTAATAGTAATTCTGTTAAATATACCAAATACGCCGCTAAAAGTCAATTACTAATCCATATACACTTTACGCGGATAAGTCTTATTAAGTTTATCAAGAAGTTCTTCATTCGGTGTGAATTTGAGTTCGACTGCTGTATTGTTCTCATCATAAAGCACTGCAATATACGATACCTGTTCTTCATCTCCTGCCGAATAATCATATTTCTTTCTGTCACTTACCATTCCGCCAAGATGATGCGAACCTTCCGGTGCCATAAAATCCATCTTGCCGAAATTGAATGTGTGAAGTTTCTTACGTGCACTTTTGTGCATAATCTTATCTATACGCATTTCACCGTCATAGAATGAATACTCATACTCCAGATCTGTTCTGGTAAATACCATATAGGTCAGAATTATGCCGATTGCAATTATAAATATTGCCACAAACATAAGCACCGGCGCCTTTGCTGCAAGAATATAAATCATGACAAGCAAAAGCAGGTCAAACGATATTACCGCACATCTTCCCACATATGCTTTAAGTGGTGTCTTACGTTTTACAAGACACTCAACAACTGTTTCAAACATACAGATGCCTCCTTAACTATCAGACATTAATCTCTGCTTTTACACCGAGTTCGTCTTTGTATTTATCAAGGACAGGGCTGATATTTTCTGAAATAAATTCCTCAACCTGATCCTTGGAACGTCCTATATAAAGTGACGGATTCATTGATTTCTGCAAATCCTCAAGTGTAAGATTGAATGCCGGGTCTGCAGCGATAAGTTCAAGAAGGTTATTATCAAGTCCTTCTTCTTTGACTCTCCTGCCTGCCTGCATTGAGAGCTGTCTGATCTTCTCATGAAGTTCCTGACGATCTCCTCCGGCCTTAACGGCATCCATCATTATATTCTCCGTAGCCATAAACGGAAGTTCTGCCATGATGTGTTTGTTGATAACTTTAGTATATACTACAAGTCCGTCAACAACATTCAAATACAGATCGAGTATTCCGTCAACTGCAAGAAATGCTTCAGGTACGGACATTCTCTTATTAGCCGAGTCATCAAGTGTTCTCTCAAACCACTGTGTTGCACTTGTTATAGCCGGATTCATGACATCTGACATTACATAGTTGGCTAATGATGCGATTCTCTCACTTCTCATAGGATTACGCTTATAAGCCATTGCAGATGATCCTATCTGTGATTTCTCAAACGGCTCTTCAATCTCCTTGAGGTGCTGGAGAAGCCTTATATCGTTGGAAAATTTATGTGCACTTGCAGCTATTCCGGCAAGTACATTCACAACTCGTGTATCAACCTTACGTGAATACGTCTGTCCCGAAACAGGATATACATCCGTAAATCCCATTTTTTCTGCTATTTTCTTATCAAGAGCACGTACCTTTGTCTGGTCACCCTCAAAGAGTTCCATGAAACTTGCCTGTGTTCCCGTTGTTCCTTTGGAACCGAGAAGTTTCATTGAATCGATTATATAATCAAGGTCTTCCAGATCAAGTAAAAGTTCCATCATCCAGAGAGTGGCTCTTTTGCCTACCGTCGTCGGCTGTGCCGGCTGGAAATGCGTGAATGCAAGAGTCGGAAGGTCCTTGTATTTATCTGCAAATGAAGCAAGCTCTGACAGTACGTTTACAACTTTAACCCTTACAAGCTTAAGCGCTTCCGTCATAAGGATAAGGTCCGTATTATCTCCTACATAACATGATGTTGCACCGAGATGGATTATTCCCTTGGCTTTAGGACACTGTACGCCGTATGCATATACATGGGACATAACATCATGTCTCACTTCTTTTTCTCTGGCTCTGGCAACATCATAATTAATATCATCCTTATGTGCTTTGAGTTCTTCAATCTGTTCATCGGTTATGTCGAGACCAAGTTCTTTCTCTGATTCAGCAAGTGCGATCCAGAGTGCTCTCCATGTTCTGAATTTCTTGTCCTGCGAGAAAATATATTGCATTTCTTTGCTTGCATATCTTCCGGCAAGCGGTGTTTCATATCTGTCTGTAGACATAATTCGTATCTCCTTTATAATTGCTAAACAGCAGTCTATTTGTCATATTCGCCTCTGATGTCATCAGATGGCGGAGTTATCGGATAATCTCCTGTAAAACATGCATCACAATAATCGGTCCTGCCATCAATCATATCACCTAATTTGTTGACATCAAGATATCCGAGTGAATCCGCGCCTATATATTCGCAGATCTGTTCAACCGTGTGGTCATGTGCAATAAGCTGGTCATCGGACGGCACATCTGTGCCGAAATAGCACGGATGCATAAAAGGCGGCGAACTGATTCTTACATGGACCTCGGATGCACCTGCGTCCTTAAGCATCTTAACGATTCTGGCACTTGTCGTACCTCTTACGATAGAATCGTCTATCATGATAACGCGCTTACCTTTTACAGCTTCCTTAAGTACGTTAAGCTTGATACGTACGCTGGTCTCCCTGCTTGACTGCTTAGGTTTAATGAATGTTCTTCCTACATAACTGTTCTTGATAAATGCTATTCCGTATGGTATTCCGGACTCAAGTGAATATCCAAGTGCTGCCACATTACCGGATTCAGGAACTCCCACAACCATATCTGCATCAACAGGATAGTCCTTTGCAAGTATTCTTCCTGCCATTATTCTCGAATCATATACGCTCACACCGTCAATATTACTGTCCGGTCTTGCAAAATATATATATTCAAAGATACATTTTGCGCATTTGTCGCATTTATGTGCCATATTTGAGGATATTCCGGATGGTGTAATCGTTACGATTTCTCCCGGAAGAACATCTCTCACAAATTCAGCTCCGACAGCATCGAGAGCACATGTCTCCGATGCAAGAATGTATGCGTTATCGCGCTTACCTATGCACAAAGGCTTGAAGCCGAACTCATCCCTTGCACCGATAAGTTTACGCGGACTCATTACTATAAGTGAATATGCGCCCTTTATTTTCTTCATGGCTCTTGCAACGGCACCCTCTACATTGGATGTATTAAGTCGTTCCCTTGCAATATGATATGCTATAACCTCTGAATCTATTGTGGTCTGGAAAATAGCGCCCGTCTTGGAAAGTTCATCCCTAAGCTCCGGTGCGTTAATAAGATTACCGTTATGTGCAAGCGCAAGTGTTCCTTTCACATAATTGAGAACAAGCGGCTGTGCGTTCTCTCTGGTCGAACTTCCGGCCGTCGAATATCTTACATGTCCGACACCAATGTTTCCGTTTAATTTCTCTAATATTTCTTCATCAAAGGCCTCATTTACAAGTCCCATGTCCTTGTGCGACTGGACTAATCCCTTCGGACCTTCAGTATCGCTCACGGCGATGCCGCAGCTTTCCTGTCCTCTGTGCTGAAGTGCGAACAGTCCGTAATATATGGTAGAGGCAACATCATTGCCGTCAAAATCATATATGCCGAAAACGCCGCATTCTTCATGAAGTTCATCCGGAATAAACATTTCGGAAACTTCTGTCTTCTTGCTCATATCTGATCCTCTTTCTGTTATAATTAGTTGAATTTATGTCCTGTAAGAAGTTCAAATGCCTCTTTGTATTTATCTACAGTCTTGACCACAACCTCATCCGGAAGAAGAAGGTCATTATCCGGATTAGCTTTAAGCCAGTCTCTTACAAACTGCTTATCAAATGATGGCTGTGATTTACCGGCCTCATATCCTTCAAGCGGCCAGAACCTTGAGCTGTCAGGTGTAAGCATCTCGTCTCCGAGAATTACATTACCGTTTTCGTCAAGTCCGAATTCAAACTTAGTATCAGCAATTATAATACCCTTGCTGAGCGCATATTCAGCACACTTCTTATATAAAGCAATTGTGTAATCTTTAATCTGCTCCGCATATCCGGCACCCTTGCCCGGGTATATTTTCTCGAGTATCTCTACACTCTTCTCAAATGATATATTCTCATCATGCAGACCGATTTCAGCCTTGGTGCTTGGTGTGTATATCGGTTCAGGAAGCTTATCCGACTCTTTGAGTCCTTCCTTAAGCTTAATGGAACATACTGTACCATTCTTCTTATAGCTCTCCCAGCCGCTTCCGGTAATATATCCTCTTACGATACACTCAATCGGAAGCATCTCCAGCTTCTTGCACATCATGCTCTTGCCTTTAAATCTGTCGTTACGGAAAAATTCAGGCATATCATTAACATCAACCGAAATCATATGGTTAGGGACAATATCCTTCGTGTAATCGAACCAGAACTTGGACATCTGTGTAAGTATTGCACCCTTGTCCGTAATAACATTCTTAAGAATATTATCAAAAGCTGATATTCTGTCTGTTGCCACAATAATAAGGCTGTCTCCGTTATCATATACTTCACGTACTTTTCCTTCTTTGAAAGGCTTAAATTCCTGCATGTTATAAAATCCTCCGTTATAATTTATAAATGACAATGTCAATGAAAAAAATAACACCGCAAATTAAATTATAATACACAGACTTTTGCAAAGTCAACGCATTTAAAATTTTTTGTGAATATAATACAAAATTATACAAAAGAAAACTATTGTTGTTTTGTATTCTATAATGTATACTATATGTAAAACAAGAAAGTGGAGGGTTGGTATGACCGAAAAAAGACGAAGCAAACGTGTCAAAGTCACTCTTGATCTGACGGTTTCATCCATATTTGCCCAGGACAATAACCGCATTACTATTGATTCACCGATCATTGTTAAAGATATTTCAAGATACGGCATAGGATTTATATCCAAATCTATATTGCCTATGAACTATTATTTCAACGCAGCACTCAACATTGGCGGGGACGATTCGGTTCTCTATTGTGTTGTTAAAATAATACGCTGTGAAGCTCTTGAAGATGATGAGTATTCGTATGGATGCGAATTTATCGGGATGGCACCTGTTCTCAATTATATCTTTGATGATCTTGAGCGACGTGACGAATAGTATATTACAAGAAATCGCTGCAGGCACA
>ULSN01062739.1_pt1 | contig 26239 bp, 17 predicted proteins | sample 1956771 | NCBI WGS metagenome assembly ULSN01 (sample SAMEA4835709, study PRJEB28245) | human gut metagenome | biome: gut microbiome; material: fecal sample | place: Denmark | collected 2008
ACGAAGGCGGAAGTGATGCGCATCCACGATCTGAAGGAGTTGCAGGACAACATCTTCAAAATACCGCGTGACTCCATGCTCTACCACATCAGTCGCAACCACATGAGCCGTTGGCTCTCCGCACGTGCCATCTTCCCCGTCGCGGAGTTTCTCCGAAATATTACTTGGCACGAGCTGCAGGACGTGGACCTCCACCGCGAGATCATCTTTAATGCCATTGTGCAGTACCGGCGGATGAAGAATCAAGGTGTCGTGGCACTCTTCGACCGCAAGCGCTTCGATCGGTATGCCCACTTTGCCCGCATCGGCGACGGGTCACTGGGTGGCAAAGGACGCGGACTGGCCTTTCTCGACAACATCATCAAGCGCCATCCCGAGCTCAACCAGTATGCCAACGCCACGGTGCAGATACCCAAGACGGTGGTGCTCTGCACGGACGTCTTCGATGAGTTTATGGAGAAGAACGACCTCTATCCCTTCGCCCTCTCCGATGCCACGGACGAGGAGATTCTGCAGGCTTTCCTCCGAGCGCAGCTCCCCGACGACTTCATCGACGACTTCCTAGCCTTCTTTGCCGCTACCAATGCCCCAATAGCCGTGCGATCCAGTTCGTTGCTGGAGGACTCCCACTACCAGCCCTTTGCCGGGGTCTATGCCACCTATATGATTCCTTTCCTGGAGGACAAGAAGGAAATGCTCCGAATGCTTGCCTGTGCCATCAAGGCCGTCTATGCTTCGGTCTTCTACCGTGACTCCAAGGCCTATATGCTGGCTACTAGCAACGTCATCGACCAGGAGAAAATGGCGGTGGTCTTACAGCAGGTGGTGGGCAAGCAGTATGATGGGCGCTTCTATCCCAATATCTCAGGTGTCATCCGCTCGATCAACTACTATCCCGTTGGCAACGAGAAAGCCGAGGAGGGTGTGGTCTCCCTTGCCCTGGGACTGGGAAAGCACATTGTGGAGGGTGGGCAGTCGATACGCCTCTCGCCCTATCATCCAAAAAACGTGATGCAGATGAGCGAGCTCCATACTGCCCTGAGGCAGACGCAGACCGACTTCTATGCCATCGACACGCGCCACATAGGCGAAGACTTCAAGGTGGACGATGGCTTCAACATACTCAAACTGGGGGTGAGGGAGGCCGAGAAGGACCATGCGCTTCATTTCATCGCCTCCACCTACGACCCACAGGACAATGTGATCCGCGACGGACTATGGGAGGGTGGTCGCAAGATCATCTCCTTTGCTGGCGTGCTCCAGCAGGGAGTCTTCCCCCTGCCCAAGCTGATGCAGCTCTCCATGCAACTTGGTGCCGACGCGATGAAGCGCCCTGTAGAGATAGAGTTTGCCTGCAACCTCAATGCCGATCGCACGGGCGAGATGTACCTGCTGCAGATACGTCCCATCGTGGAGGAGAACCAGGCGGTCGTCGAAAACCTGTCGCAGATCGCCGATGATCAGTGTCTGCTCCGGACGGATATGGCGTTGGGTCATGGCGAGTCGCACGAGGTGAGGGATGTGGTCTATGTGAAGACTTCCGAGGGTTACAATCCGCTCGAAAACAAGGAGGTGGCGCAGGAAGTCGAGACTTTCAACCGCCAGTTTGCCGACGATGGCGAGCGCTATGTCCTCATCGGCCCAGGCCGCTGGGGCTCCAGCGATCCGGGATTGGGTATTCCTGTGAAATGGTCCTCAATCTCCGCAGCCAGCGTCATAGTGGAGCTGGGTATCAAGGGATATCAGATCGACGCCTCGCAGGGCACGCACTTCTTTCAGAACCTCACATCGTTTGGTGTCGGCTACTTCACTATCAACGCTTGGCGTGGCGAGGGTATCTGTCGTACCGACTGGCTCGACGCGCTCCCTGCCGTCGAGGAGACGAAGCATGTGCGCCATGTCCGCTTCCCCCATGCGTTTCGTATCTTGATCGATGGCCAGAAGCAGCGCGGCCTTGTGGCCTTGGACGAGGCCGACCTGCCGAAGCCCGAGTAAGGAAGTATTGGTGTTAGAAATGTCGCAGGTCTCTTGGCTGAAACATGAAAGACGCCAGGGCTAGAAACATAAAAGGGCAACAGGATGGAAAGCACTGACTTTCCACCCTGTTGCCCTTTCATGTGGAGTGAGATAAAAAGTTTATAAGCCGTAGCCTCCTGTCCGAGGTTACACAAAGGTGATTTTGCCGAAGGAGGACGGGCGATCGAAGTCGGGATGGTCGCAATCGACGGGATTCCACGACAAGAAGTGCGGTTTGGCCAGTTTGTCGCCACACTTGTAGAAGTTGGCCCGCATCGTCATGCCGCGCGGATGGCGCAGATGGTGAGAAGTCATCACGTCGAGTGGGATGATGAGGGCTACTTCCCAGGTCTGTCGTCCATTCTTTTCCTTGAACGTCTTGCGGCCAAAGGAGGTCCAGCGCTTCACGTTGTGGTAGTGGATAGCTGCCACCTGCTTGCGCCCCTCGCGTGTCATGCCGCAGGCGATATACATCTTCCCTGCCGCGTTGCATTCGAAGTTGTAGTAGGGGCCGTCTTCGAAAGGCTGGAGGAAAAACTCGCAGCAACTGTCCTCCCATACCCTTCCGCCGTCGTCATCGGCCACGGCGGCGACACTTTCCTCCGTCACGACATAGTGGAGCAGGATACAGTCGTCGACGTAGGAGATCCTAAACTTGACGGTCGGTTTGTAGGGGTATTGACCAGACCAGTTGGCGTGGTCGAGCGGGATGAAGGGAATGTGGAATTGGTCGAGTGTCTCCGGCACCAAACATGCGCGTGAAGGTTTCGTGGAGATCATTTTGATAAGTATCTGTTGCATGAGGGGAAGATTTTTTGTAAGCGAATAGGAAAAGAGTGTAAGGCGATCCTGCGCGGTCAGTCCATCTTGAGCCATTTCCCACGCGCGATGCGCCACAGGAAGAGCAGGCCGCGCACGGTCAGTTCGATGGCCATGGCCACCCAGACACCGCGAAGACCGAAGTGGGGAGCCATGGCAGCGGCGAGCGTCAGTCGTACGAACCACATTGAGCCGAGGTTGATGATCGAGGGCCTTAGCGTGTCGCCCGCACCCACGCAGACGCTATAAGAGACGATGGCGGCTGCAAAGAACGGTTCGGCGAAGGCTTCGATACGCAGCACTTCGGTGCCCAGCGTGCGAATCTCGTCCACAGGCGAGAGCAGACCAATCATCTCTGGGGCAAAGACATACATCACCACGCCCATCAGCGCCATGACGATCATGCCAGTGGTGACGGTCATCTTGGCAAAAGACCGGCAGAGGTCGGCACGCCGTGCCCCCACGCTTTGTCCGATAAGGGTCGTGGCAGCGTCTCCAATGCCGTAGCCCGGCATGTAGCAAAGGCTTTCGGCCGTGATAGCAAAGGAGTTGGCGGCAATGGCGATGTTGCCAAGAGGTGCCACAATCGTGGTGGAGACCACCTGCGCCCCGTTCATCAGGAGATACTGGAAAGCCATTGGCGCACCCAGTCCGCAGGCGTGGCGGATATAGTCCCAGCACCATGTGAATCGCTCCACGTCCTGTCGCCAAGCGAGGATCTTGCTGCGAAACACGGCGAAATAGAACAATGGGATGGCAGCGGCGACAAAGGCCATAAGTGTGCCCAGAGCCGCGCCTTCCACACCGAGTCCCAGTCCCCAGACGGTCATTTCGTGGCCGAAGACGGAAAGGGTGCGTGTGGGGAAAATGAAGAAGAAGTTGAAAATCACGTCGAAGCAGCACATCAGCACGGCGATGGCGCTGGGGCGACGTACGTCGCCACTCACCTTGAGCATGGAGGCGGAGAGGTGCTCTATCAGATGGACCGGGACGGCGAAGGAGAAGATTAGAAAATACATCGACGCACCGTGCTGGATATCGGCTCCTCCGCCCAGCCAGCGGGGTAGGGGAAACGCTATCAGGGCGGCGATGGCCATGAGCAGGAGGCCGATCAAGAGACCGAAGGCATAGCCATGGCGCATGACGGCCCGCGCCCGTGTGAAGTCGTTAGCCCCGATAAAGTGTGCGGCTTGTACGCTGAAGCCCATCGAGACGGAACCGACGAGCGATCCGAAAAGCCAGGTGGCCGGCTCGACGAGACCGATGGAGGCAGAGGCTTCCGCTCCCAGACTGCCCACCATTGAAGCGTCGATGTAGAACATCAGCACCGTGGTGACCTGTGCCAGGATAGAGGGTATACTCAACTGGACGATGAGATTTAGTTTCTCACCGCCCGTGAGCTTTTCTCCCGCCCGGAGCTTTGCCAGGAGTGCGTCCGATACCTTTTTGGAAAACCGCTGACTCACCGTCTTTTTGCCCTCAGCTTATCGGCACACCCCGACCATTCGTAGGTCGAAAATCAAGTTGGAGTAGGCGGGGATGGAAGATCCCGTCTGCTTGGTCTTGCCGTAGCCCAGCGTGAAGGGAATATAGACCATCCAGTGGTCGCCTGCCCGCATCTTCATGACGGCTGTGGCGAAACCATCCGTCAGATTGCTGATCTTGAGGATGGTAGGATTGGATGTGACGGGACTGAAAGTGCCTGAGTAGGAGGCGTCGAAGCGGTAGCCTGCCGTGTAGGTCGGAGAGGGAATCAGGTGGCCCTCATAGTGGACTTTCACGGAGTCGGTGAAGGCGGCACGGTCTGTGCCCGTGCCGTTCTCCAGCACATGGACGATGATGTGCTGCATCTCTCCATACTGCACCGTGCCGTGCGTCGGCTCCAGTCCGTCGATGGCCCAGTAGGGAATCACCTTCCATGTCGTGTCGCCCTGGGCGATGCGGCTCTTGGTGGCCGTGTAGAGATCCTTCCAGTAGTTCTCGTTCTTCACTTGCCAGTCGGCGTACTCGTCCACGGTGTCCTCATTGTCGTCGGAACAGGAAACGAAGCCCAACACGCCTGCCAGCAGGGCCAGCAAGGGGAGCAGGTCTTTGAATGTCTTCATCTTATGTTATTATGCAAAATTCGCCCAGCCACGCCCCTCCCAAACCAATAGGGCAGGAGGCGGGACGTGGATGGGCGGCAATGGGTAATGGATTACTGCAATTTCTTCAGCAGGCTGGTGATGCTCACGCGGTCCTCGATGATCTCGCGGAGTTTCTCCACGGGGACGCGCTCCTGCTTCATCGAGTCGCGATAGCGCAGCGTGACCGTGCCCTCGGTGAGGGTATCGCCATCAACGGTGACGCAGAACGGCGTACCGATGGCATCTTGGCGGCGGTAGCGCTTGCCGATGGAGTCCTTCACCTCGATGTGGGTGTTGAAGTGGAACTTCAGGCTGTCGACGATCTCCTGTGCCTTCTCGGGCAGTCCGTCTTTGTTGACGAGCGGCAGGACGGCACACTTCACGGGAGCCAAAGGCTCGGGCAGGCGCAAGACGATGCGCTCAGATCCGTTGTCGAGCTTCTCCTCGGTGTAGGAGTGGCAGAGGATGGTGAGGAACATGCGGTCCACGCCGATCGATGTCTCTATGTCATACGGGGTATAGCTCTCGTTGGTGTCGGGGTCGAAATACTTGATGGAGCGTCCAGAGAACTTCTCGTGCTGCGAGAGGTCGAAGTCGGTGCGCGAGTGGATACCCTCCACCTCCTTGAAGCCAAACGGCATGTGGAATTCGATGTCGGTGGCGGCGTTGGCGTAGTGGGCGAGCTTCTCGTGGTCGTGGTAGCGGTAGTTTTCGTTGCCCATGCCGAGCGCCTGGTGCCAGGCCAGACGATGCTTCTTCCAGTAGTTGAACCACTCCATCTCCGTGCCGGGCTTGCAGAAGAACTGCATCTCCATTTGCTCAAACTCGCGCATGCGGAAGATGAACTGTCGGGCCACGATCTCGTTGCGGAAGGCCTTGCCGATCTGGGCAATGCCGAAGGGCAGCTTCATGCGTCCCGTCTTTTGCACGTTGAGGTAGTTGACGAAGATGCCCTGTGCGGTCTCCGGACGCAGATAGACCGTATTGTTGGCGTCGGCAGCGGCACCAAACTGAGTGGCGAACATGAGGTTGAACTGGCGTACGTCGGTCCAGTTTTTCGTGCCGCTGATCGGGCAGACGATGCCCTCGTCGAGGATGATCTGCTTCAGTTCCTCCAGGTTGGGACCCTGCATGGCCTCCGTGTAGCGCTCGTGGAGGTCGTCGCGCTTCTTCTGGTAGTCGAGGACGCGGGGGTTAGTGGCACGGAATTTCTCCTCGTCGAAGCTCTCGCCAAATCGCTTGGCAGCCTTCTTTACCTCCTTGTCGATCTTCTCCTCATACTTGCCGATCTGGTCCTCGATAAGGTTGTCGGCACGGTAGCGCTTCTTCGAGTCGCGGTTGTCGATCAAGGGGTCGTTGAATGCGTCGACATGGCCGCTGGCCTTCCATACCGTGGGGTGCATGAAGATGGCGGCGTCGATACCGACGATGTTGGAATGGAGGAGCACCATGGACTTCCACCAGTACTCCTTGATATTATTTTTCAGCTCCACGCCGTTCTGACCGTAGTCGTAAACGGCGGCGAGACCATCATAGATTTCAGAACTCGGAAAGACAAAGCCATACTCTTTGCAATGGCTTACTATCTTCTTGAATACATCTTCCTGTGCCATAACGCTTTTTGATTTGAATGTTATTTAACTGCAAAGGTACGGTTTTTCCCCCAATCGGGGAGCATTGCGGCGTGAAAACTTGCTAAAGGCCGCTTGCTTTCGTGTCTTTGGCAGTCGGGTGGCCGATTACTTGCCGACAAACTTGCTTTCGATATACTTTTGGAACGTCTCGCGGTAGAGGTCGCCGATGGGCACTTCCGCATCGTTGTCGAGGGTAATGCGGCTCTTGCTAATCTCGCGGATGCGCCGGAGGTTGACCATCCACGAGCGGTGGACGCGCATGAAGGAGGCGTGCGGCAACCGCTCCTCGAGTTTCTTCATGCTCATGAGCACTACCACGGGGCGGTCTCGGCTGACGAGGTGGATCTTCAGATACTCGCTCATTCCCTCCACGCAACGGATGTCGGAGACCGCCACGCGCATCACCTTGTACTCCGTCTTGAGAAAAATGTCGTCGTTCTCGTCTATCTCCGACGCGCTGGCGGCAGCTGCTTCCTCCTGGTGGAGCAGGTCATACTGTCTGTGTACACGCTCGGCAGCCTGCTGAAACTCTTCGAAGCTGAAGGGCTTGAGAAGATAGTCGTCCGCATCGACCTTGTAGCCCTCGACGGCATACTGGCTGTAGGCGGTGGTGAAGACGACCAGCGGGCGCGGGTTGAGGGCACGCACGAAGTCCAGGCCGTTGAGGTCAGGCATGCTGATGTCGCAGAAGATGGCGTCAACGGGCTCCTTCTGCATCAGCGTGTGGGCGTCGATGGCGCTCTGGCATTCGCCGACCAGTTCCAGGTAGGGTATCTTTTTGATATAGGCGGCCAACTGCTGCAGGGCGAGCGGCTCGTCGTCGATGGCTAATGTTCGTATCATGACCTTTCTCTACATATATAAATAGTGGAAAATCGACATTCTGTCCAGGCGGAGACTTGTGGTCTCGCCGTGGAGGGTGTGGCAAGGCCCCTTGCCTGCTCCTGCTAAAGAATGAGAAAAGCATGGAACTTGTGCCATGACGATGGCCGTGGCACAAGCTCCATGAGCGAAGCGTGATTACAGATGGAGGTCGTGACCCATGCGGTCGCGCTTGGTCTTGAGGTATCTGTAGTCGTATTCCGTGGCCGGCACCTCGATAGGCACGTTCTCGACGATTTCCAGTCCGTAGGCCTCCAGTCCCACGCGCTTCTTCGGGTTGTTGGTCATGAGGCGCATCTTGTGCACGCCAAGGTGGCGGAGCATCTGCGCGCCGCAGCCATAGTCGCGCTCGTCGGGCTTGAATCCGAGGTGAGTGTTGGCATCGACGGTGTCGTAGCCCTCCTCCTGCTGAAGCTTGTAGGCGGCAATCTTGTTCATCAGTCCGATGCCGCGGCCCTCCTGCTGCATGTAGATGAGCACACCTTTGCCCTCCTTGTCGATCATCTCCATGGCCTTGTGGAGCTGGTCGCCGCAGTCGCAGCGCTTCGATCCAAGGATGTCGCCCGTGGCGCAGGAGGAGTGGACGCGCACGAGGATCGGCTCTTCTTCGTTCCATTCACCCTTGATGAGCGCCATGTGCTCCAGTCCGTTGCTCTGCTGGCGGAACGGGATGAGGTGGAAGTTGCCATAGCGGGTGGGCAGCTCCACCTCCTCGCCGACCTCGATGAGGCACTCTCGCTTCAGGCGGTAGGCGATGAGGTCGCGGATGGAGATGATCTTCAAGCCCCACTCCTTGGCTTTCTCCTGGAGCTGCGGCATGCGTGCCATCGTGCCGTCCTCGTTCATGATCTCCATCAGGGCAGCCACGGGGCGGAGGCCGGCCAGCTTGCAGAGGTCAATGGAGGCCTCCGTGTGGCCGCTACGGCGCAGCACACCGTTGTCCTGAGCGTAGAGCGGGTTGATGTGGCCGGGGCGACCGAAGGTCTGCGGTGTGGACTTGGGGTCGGCCAGGGCCAGGATTGTGGCCGCACGGTCTGCTGCCGACACGCCCGTGGAGCACCCCTCGAGTTTGTCGACGGTGACCGTAAACGGCGTGCCGAGCATCGACGTGTTGTCCTGCACCTGGTGTGGCAAGTCCAGTTCCTCGCAACGGCTCAGCGTCACGGGCGCACAGAGCACGCCGCGCGCGTTCTTGAGCATGAAGTTCACCTTCTCGGGTGTGATCTTCTCGGCGGCAATGATGAGGTCTCCCTCGTTCTCGCGGTCCTCGTCATCGACGACAATCACGAATTTACCCTCCTTGAAGTCTTCCAGCGCAGCCTCAATGCTGCTGAGTTTGAAATCTTCCATTTCTATCTTTTCTTTATTTATGATTCTTATAAGTGTTCACATTCGTATTCACGTCCTCACGCGTTCATCTTCCCCACCTCCTGCACGATCATCTCGTTGGCAGATCGTATGGCCTGCAGGTCGTGGTGCAGTCTGAGGCGGAAACTCCACATCCTGCAGTAGAGGAAGAGGCCCACGGGCACGACGACTGCTGCCGCGATGTTCATCCACTTGTGCTCGAAGGGCCGCGTATGGGCCTTGACGGCGAGGATGGGGTAGCGGTTGAGGGCCGTGAGGATGATGCGGTTGCGCGTGTTGCCCAGGTCTTCGATGACCTGCTCCATCTCCTCGCTGATGCGCTCTATCTCGTGATCGGGCTGGTAGTGGAAAAACGTCTTGATCACGTTGGGTGGCGACTTGAGTCGGTGTTTGCGCTCGTATTCGGCTATCTCGCCGTTCATGCGCGTGAGGCGCTCGGCGTCGGCCGTGTAGTCGGGCGTCTCGATGATGACCTCCTTGCCGCTGACGTGGCGCTGCTCCCTGAGACCCAGCAGCCGCATGAAGAGGCTGCGGTAGGCGTCGAAGTTGAAGACCGTGGAGTCTTTGTTGGCCTTGTAGGTGATAAACAGGGCCGTCGGTATCAGCACGGCGGGCGAGAGCCCCTTGCCAAACCATATCGCCCACGATCCCTGGCGCGCCATGCGGTAGCCCGTGTTGTCGAGGATGTAGAAGATGATATAGACCACGACGGCCACGATGATGGGGATGCCCAGTCCGCCCTTGCGGATGATGGCTCCCAGGGGCGCGCCGATGAAGAAGAAGATGATGCATACCAGGGCGAGCGAGAACTTGTTGATATACTCTATCTCGTGCTGGCGTATGTCTTTGTCCAGGTCGCTCGTGATCATGCTCTTGAACTGCAGGTCGGTCAGTTCGGCCTGCACGGTGCTCAGCGCCCTGTCCACGCACATGCGGCGTGCGTCTTGGCTCTGGCGTGCGAATAGCGTGTCGAAGTCCATTGTCTTGGCTGCCGCCTCTTGCCGCGCCATCTTGAGCAGGTGGGGTGTGAGGGGGCGTCCCTCGTAGTAGAAGTTGTCGGCGTCGCGGAGGTACATCTTGCCGATGCTGTCGCCCGAGAGGTTGAGCGAGTCGATGTCGGTCTGTATCTGCTGCAGGCTCTTCGTGCGCGCGTTGCCTGCCAACCCTGCCGCGTCGGTCAGGCTGAAGTCGCCGTCGAAGTCCATGATGAGGCGTTTGTGGACGAACGTCTCGCGGCGGTAGGGCACGGCTGCGCTTCCCGAGAGCTCCTCGGACCGCATGTTCTCAAACCACTCTCCGCTGTAGAGGTTCATCACGAGGTGCTTCTTCTCGGCAGTAGATTGGAGCATGCCGGAGTCGGCCAGGATGATGGCCTGGTCCTCGTACGACTCGGTCATGCGGTAGATCATGATGTTGTAGAGTTTGCCCGTCTGCAGGTCTTTCTTGCCCACGTAGATGTTGGTCTGGGGGATGCCGTCGTAGAAGATGCCCTCTGGTATCTCCAGCTCCGGACTTTTCTGCTTCATCGACAGCATGAGCTGGGCGAGCTTCAGCTGGGCGTTGGGGGCGACGTTGTTCTGGAAATAGAACGAGACGAAAGCGATGCAGACGCTCACGACGATCAGTCCGCGTATCGACTGGAGCAGGGAGATGCCTGCCGCCTTGATAGCTGTCAGCTCGCTGCTCTCGCCCAGGTTGCCGTAAGTGATGAGCGAACTGAGCAGGATGGCCAGGGGGAGGGCCTGCGGCACCATGATCAGGGCCATGTACCAGAAAAACTCCGCCAGTACATCGACGGAGAGACCCTTGCCGATAAGCGTATCGACATAGCGCCACAGAAACTGCATCATCAGCACGAAGAGGCTGATGAAGAACGTGCCGGCAAACAGTTGGCCGAACTGGCGGGCGATGAATAGGTCTAATTTCTTGATCCGAAACATATCGTTGGTGGTCGCCCGTGAGCGTGGGCCGCCCCCGCAAAGGGAGTGGCGGCATGGCGCAAGGCGGTTACGAAATGCAAAATTACGAAAAATATTCGACGTGTGCTTCTTTTTTCGTTTTTTTAATCCCAAATCGCTCGTTGAGGCCTTCTTGCGTTTTTGGTTGTCACATTTTTGGTCCTTAATCGCTTTTCTTCATGGCCTATATGGCCAGGCCTTTGTCTGGTGAAAACGAAAAAGTAGGAGGCTGGCGCCGTGGCGGTGCTTGCCTCCTACTCCGATAGGTTGTGTGTCCTCGTCTTGAATGAGGACTTTATCGCTTCAGGACCTTCTTGCCATTGACGATGTTGATGCCCTGCTGCAGCGAGCGCAGTCTCTGGCCCTGAAGGTTGAAGATGCCCTCCCGAGGAGTGGTGGCGGTCTGGTCGGCTACGCCCTGGATCGACGTGGCGGGCAGCACCTTGGCCTTGGCGGCCTGCACGATCTCTCCCGTCGCGCCGTCTATGAGCAGGACGGCGGCCCAGAGGTTGTCGTCCTCGTCGTGGTAGGGAGCGTCGATGGAGTAGGCGTGCTCATAGGCTTGCTCCGCCTCGATGGTCTGCGGGAGCACGTCCTCCATGCCTTCCGGCGAGGGGTAGATGCCGAGTGCCACGTCGTCCACCTTGATCTCCGCCTTCTTGGGCAGATCCTCGAAACCGCCCATCTCGCCATTCTCGCCGCCCGCATAGTAGTTGTTCTGCGTGATGGGCAACTGGTCCTCACAGACGACGTAGGCCATACGATAGTTACTCTCCTGCTTGGTGGTAAGGAACGTCGTGGTGGTATGGAAACTAATGGTGCCGTCGGCCAACTGTGCCGTGAACTGGATGTCGCACTCTGCCTTCTCGTCCATCGCCTTCAGACGGCGCTCCAGGTTGGCGGCCTCGGGGATGAAGGCCTTGCCGCTGCGGTTGGCGAGGCAGTTGGGATAGCCGTCGAAATATTTCGCCAGCCAGGTCTTGTAGTTGTTCACCGTGTACATGTCGCCGTTGTGTACGGCAATGCCGATGAATTGGTCGGGATAGGTCGCGTTCATGTAGCGCAGGCCCACGATGCCCTTCACGCACCATCCGCACCAGGCGCCCGTTCCCTCTTCCACTACCATGCGGCGGGTGTAGAACGACTCGGCGCGCGTGATGTTGACGTAGGAGGCGCTGCAGGCCGTCTTCAGAGGTTGGGCCTCGTCGATGAGTTTCAGTTCCAGACGGATCGCTCCCTTCTTGGCGTCCTCGCCCAGCACCTTGTCAAGGTCAGCGGCAGAGATGTGGATGGCCACGGTCTGCTGGTCCAGCCCCTTCAGGCCGTTGGTCAGCACCGTCTTGCCCACCAGCTTCCCGTTCCATGTGCAGACGACGGCGGGGCGCGCCATCATGGTCTGCGACTGGTTGGCGATGGTGGCATAGAGGACGGCGTCCTCGTCGAGGTGCAGCAGCGAGGTCTCGGCTTGGGCGGCAAGGATCTTAGCTCCCTCTGCTTCGCCTGCCTGGATGAGGCTGGCAGCCGTCTGGTTATCGCGATATCCTGCGTCCAATCCGCCCGTATGGGCAAGGGCGGTCTGTCCTCCTATGCCCAGGAGTAACGTGAGGAACAATGTGGCGTAAATGCTTTTTCTGTTCATGATCTTGATAAATTGATGAATATTGTGATCGATTTGTTTGGTAATGGTGTCTTGGTGCTGCTTGGCGGGCGCAACGAAGGCCTTGTCCTCCTATGACCACATGCAGCTTGATTTATTCGCATGCAAAGGTATTGTTTTTTCTCCAACCCATGAAATTATGTCGAGATAATTTTGCGCGTGCGCCATCGCGTCGCTATTAGAAGACTTGGTGGCGAGCGGGAAGTATTCACGATTCGTTCACGATTTGTTCACGATTTGTTCGGGATGGTCTCGGGATGCGTTCGGGATGGCGAAACCCTCGAAAGGTGTGCTTTGGAGCTTCTCTGAGGGCGGCAAAAACAACAAAAATGGCTTCTTGGATAAAAAATCGTGCGGAAAATTTGGACGGTTCGTTTTTTCTTCGTAACTTTGCACTCGCTTTTGAAAATCATCCACTAGGGTGAGCAAGATAGAAGCAATGTTGGCGGGATAGCTCAGCTGGTTAGAGCGTCGGATTCATAATCCGGAGGTCGAGGGATCGTGACCCCCTCCCGCTACAGTTAAGGAGAGTTGTGCTTAGCATGACTCTTTTTTCTTTATCTCCCCCTACAGTTTTCAGAGTCGATCCCAAGTATTGCAAGAGGCAAAAAATCAATCTTTGCAAGCGGAACGTTTCGATACTCGCTTGGTGAACTTGTACTGTGCGTTTTTTGTCAAAACAGTAAAAATATTCCTCCTTTATTTGTTGTGTTTGTTTGCAGTCTAAATCCGTCATGGGACGCATATCGTGACGGCAGGCATCGTCGAAAGTATCAGCTTGCTTTTGGGCAGAATTGTAGGGAGAACATGGGGAAAGGCAGCAGTGGGCATTTTTTGGCTGATGCTGCCTTTGTTAAATGGATACGGAGAAAAAGTTAATGGGTCGTTAATTCATGCTAATCGTCTTGCATTTGGCAGGGTGCGGGGTTATCTTTGTATAGTTGCTGCGCCCTGACCATTGATGTGTCAGTCATCTTTGCATGAAAGATAGGGTGTAGTGAATAAACAAAATGTAAAATATAATACAAAGAATTGTTTGTGGAAAAGTTAAATATCTTGTTAAAATCATCAGTTGGGAGTCGTCTCGTATCATTCTCGTATCGATCCCGTATTGATTCCGTATCAATCCCGTATTGTTCTCGTATCGTCCTCCTATCGTCCTCCTATCGTTCTCGCTTCCGGAAGCGGAAACAATACGGAAACGATACGTAAACGATATTTGTTCGAACGAAGGATGATACGTGGTTGATGCGTGGTTGATACGTGGTCGATACGTAGGGGATACGTGGAGGATACGTGGAGGCAGGGCTCCTGGGAATCCTGACTATCACTGCCAAGGATGTGGATGGGTGTCTCAGCTCACAGTGGCAAGAAAGTGTTTACCCACCTAACGGTTGAAAGTCATTGGCTTTCTTCGCTTATTGTGCAGTGAGAATTTCCTCCAAATAGGGCTGCAGGACGCTGGCCCAGATGCGGTAGCCCGCCTCGTTGATGTGGAGCCCGTCTGTGGTGAGGTCTGCCCGCATGGTGAGTCCGTCCTCGGTAGTGAAGAGTGGGTGGAGGTTGATGAAGGTCAGCTGCTGCCGCTCGCAGTAGTCCTGCAACCGGTGGTTGATATCGACGATCTTCGCCTCCTGTCCTTCTAGTATCTTCCACAACCTCACCTCCAGGTTCACGGGCAGCAGACTCTGCACCAGGAGACGCGTCTGCGGGGTCTGCGTGCGGATGGCGTCGATCACGCTGCGGCATTTCTCAAAGATCTCCTCGTCAGTCTCCTCGCCCGTCACGTCGTTGGTGCCGACCATCAGAAAGATGGCCTTTGGGTGGTGGGGTGTGATCTGATAGAGTCGGCGGAGCATTCCCTGGGTGTTGTCGCCCATGATGCCGTAGTTGACGATGCCGGGCCTTCCCAGTTTTTCGCTCCAGTCGCCTCCAAACTCGGTCAGGCTATTGCCCAGCATGACGATGGTGGAGGTGTCGATATCGTTGCGGTTCTCAAATTGTGTTACCATGTTCGTATAGTGTTCTGACGGTCTCCACGCGTCCGATTGCGCTGACAATGAGAGGTGGGAGGCCAGGAGGATGGCGATGGAGAGGAATAGTTGTTTTGTTAGAATCATGTTGACTACATTATGACGGCCCGTCCTTGTGCGATCATCCGAGTGGGGTGGGGGCGAGGGTGCCTGTTGGCTCGCTGCCTTGTGGCTACCTGGCGAATCTTTGCCCTGTGTGGCTACCTGATGGTTCTCTGTCCCGTTGCATATCGGGCGTGGCCGCTAAAACGAGGGGCAAAGTTACGTTTTTTTTCTGTATTATCTCCCCCTTCCGCGAGGTTTTTGTCCCTTTGTTGGCAAATTGTGCTTTAATTTACCTCTTGCATAATTCTTTAAAGTCAAAAAATATAGCTAACTTTGCACCCGCAAATGCGCTTGTGGCGGAATTGGTAGACGCGCCAGACTTAGGATCTGGTGTCTCCTGACGTGCAGGTTCGAGTCCTGTCAGGCGCACCAATAAGAATCCTAACTGCTTGATAATAAGTGGTTAGGATTTTTGCTTTTATGTTTTTGCCGAGTTTTGCCGAGTTATTAAGAGATTACCTGTATAAGCCTCGGCAAAAGTGTCATAATATCAATTTCAACATATTGTTTTCACACATAAAAGAGAAAACTACCCTACAGTTGTGCTTTCTCATTAAAATCAGTTATCTTTGTAGGCGAAATGGCAATAGCCAAATATAAATGGTATAAAGCGAAATACGTCTAAGATGATAAAGGAAACAATATCTCCTGTTCGAAATAAAGGAGCACAAATGAGCCAAGAAGAAAAACCTTGGTTTAACCATTCGCAGATGATAGCCAATATCATGTCAGCAAGAATGAAGGAACTTGGAATGACTCAAAAGATGTTGGCAGAGAAAATGAATTGTACCCAACAGTACATTTCAAAAATATTAAAAGGGCGTGAGAATCTTTCGCTTGAAGCCATAAACAAAATAGAGAATGCCTTGGATATTCATTTTCTACAAATGAATGAATAGCCATGTTCCATTTCATGGCACGTTTTCTCGCCATGGCAGAGCTTAAGTAAACTTAGCTCTGCTCATCTGGCTTAACGAAAACCTTCTTATAAGTGTAACGATAAAAAAGATAAGATATGTCTGTACAAAGTGAAGCTGCCCTCGAAAACGGACTTATTGCAACTCTTCAAAAGATGAACTACAAGTATGTTCATATTGAAGAGGAGAAGAACCTATCTGCCAATTTCAAAAGGCAGTTGGAGAAACACAACAAGAAGAAATTGGAGGAACTTGGACGCACAGAGTTTACGGAGTCTGAGTTTGAAAAGATACTTATCTATCTTGAAGGTGGCACTCGCTTTGAAAAGGCAAAGAAACTGCGAGACCTCTTTCCTCTTGAACTGGAAAGCGGTGAACGCCTATGGGTGGAGTTCTTGAACCGCACTCACTGGTGTCAGAACGAGTTTCAAGTTTCCAATCAAATCACGGTTGAGGGTAGAAAGAAATGCCGTTACGATGTGACTATACTTATCAATGGTCTGCCTTTGGTTCAAATAGAACTAAAGCGCAGAGGTGTGGAACTGAAACAGGCATACAACCAGATACAACGCTATCACAAGACTTCTTTTCATGGACTGTTTGACTACATCCAGTTGTTTGTCATATCCAATGGTGTAAACACTCGCTATTTCGCCAACAACCCGAATAGTGGATATAAGTTCACTTTCAACTGGACGGATGCCGCCAACGTGCCGTTTAACGACTTGGAGAAGTTTGCCACAGTGTTCTTCGACAAGTGTACGTTGGGTAAGATTATTGGCAAATACATCGTTCTGCATGAGGGTGACAAATGCTTGATGGTGCTTCGCCCCTATCAGTTCTATGCGGTGGAGAAGATTCTCGACCGTGTGGAAAACTCCAACGACAACGGCTACATCTGGCATACAACTGGTGCAGGGAAGACCTTGACATCATTCAAGGCAGCCCAACTCGTATCCGAGTCGGACGATGTGGACAAGGTGATGTTCGTGGTAGACCGCCACGACCTCGACACGCAGACCCAAGCCGAATACGAGGCTTTTGAGCCTGGTGCCGTTGACAGTACCGACAACACAGACGAATTGGTGAAGCGTCTGCACAGCAATTCAAAGATTATCATTACCACCATTCAGAAACTTAATGCAGCTGTCAGTAAGCAGTGGTATAGCAGTCGTATTGAGGAAATACGCCATTCTCGCATCGTGATGATATTCGATGAGTGTCATCGAAGCCATTTCGGAGATTGCCACAAGAACATCGTGAAGTTCTTCGACAACACGCAGATATTCGGCTTTACTGGCACACCTATCTTTGTTGAGAATGCGGTGGACGGACATACCACAAAAGAAATCTGTGGCAACTGTCTTCACAAATACTTGATAAAGGATGCCATTGCCGATGAAAATGTGCTTGGTTTTCTTGTGGAGTATTACCACGGCAATGAGGATGTGGATAATGCCGACCAAGGCCGCATGACGGAGATTGCCAAATTCATCCTCAATAATTTCAATAAGTCAACATTTGAAGGAGAGTTTGACGCATTGTTTGCCGTGCAGTCTGTGCCGATGCTAATCCATTACTACAAGATATTCAAGAGCCTCAATACAAAGATTAGGATTGGAGCAGTCTTCACATACGCTGCCAACAGTAGTCAAGACGATGAGCAGACTGGTATGAACACTGGCGGTTTTGCAAGCGAAAGTACAGGCGAGGCAGACGAGCTGCAAGCCATCATGGATGACTATAACAATATGTATGGTACAAGTTTCACTACCGAGAACTTCCGTGCGTATTATGATGACATCAACCTACGCATGAAGAAAAAAAAGGCAGATATGAAGCCGCTCGATCTCTGCCTTGTAGTTGGAATGTTCCTTACTGGCTTTGACAGCAAGAAACTCAATACGCTCTATGTTGACAAGAACATGGAATATCACGGCTTGTTGCAAGCGTTTAGCCGTACCAACCGTGTGTTGAACGAGAAGAAGCGTTTTGGTAAGGTGGTTTGTTTCCGTGACTTGAAAAGCAAGGTGGACGAGTCTATCAAACTTTTCAGCAACAGCAATAATCTTGAAGAAATTGTGCGCCCACCATTTGATGATGTAAAAACCCACTATCAAGAACTGACAAAGAACTTCTTGGAGCATTATCCCGAACCGCACTATGTGGACTATTTGCAGAGCGAGAACGACAAGAAGCGGTTTGTCCTTGCCTTCCGTGACATCATCAAGAAGCACGCAGAGATACAAGTGTATGACGAGTTTGAGGAGGATGCTCCCGACCTCGGAATGACCGAACAGCAGTTTATGGACTTCCGCAGCAAATATCTTGATATCTACGAGTCGTTTGCTGTCAAGAATGATGAATCAAAGAAGAGTTACCAGACTCCTGAAGAAGAATCCAGCATGGCATGTGAGCCTGACCCTCAGAAAGAAACAGCCACGGGTCTTGGAGATATTGACTTCTGCTTGGAACTGCTACATAGCGATATTATCAATGTTGCCTATATCTTGGAGTTGATTGCAGATCTCAATCCTTATAGTGAGGACTACGAAGAGAGGCGTAAGCACATCATCGACACCATGATTAAGGATGCCGAACTTCGCAGTAAGGCAAAACTCATTGACGGATTTATCCAGAAGAATGTGGATGATGACCGTGACAACTTCATGGCTCGCAAACAAAAGGCTGACGGTACAAGCGACCTCGAAGAACGGTTGAACAACTACATTATCACCGAACGTAACAATGCTGTCAATACACTTGCGAAGGATGAGGATTTGGATGTATCCGTGCTCAATCACTATCTCTCTGAATATGACTACTTGCAAAAGGAACAGCCAGAAATCATACAAGAGGCATTGAAAGAGAAACACTTGGGACTGATAAAAAAGCGTAAGGCATTGACAAGAATACTCGATAAATTGCGTTCTATTATAAGAACATTTTCTATGTGTTAAGTGTTAGTGATAAGTGATGAAGTGTTAGTGATAAGTGATGAAGTGATGAAGTGTTGCACTGCAACCACTTAGTCACTAATCACTAAAACATAAAACTTAAAAAAAAAGATTATGAAGCAAAGTATATTAAAAGATAAGAGCAAGCTTTTTGCACTAAGGGTTATACGCTTGTACAAGTATTTATGTGAAGAAAAGAAAGAATACGTTCTTTCAAAACAATTACTTAGAAGTGGTACAAGTATCGGAGCAAACATAGCCGAAGCCTTTTACGGACAAAGCGAAGCTGATTTTGTTGCGAAATTGTCTATCTCGCAGAAAGAAACGAGTGAAACCATTTATTGGTTAGAATTATTACATGAGAGTGAATATTTAAAAGATAATGAATTTGATAGTGTTTATAGTGATGCAGAGGAATTAATCAAACTATTGACATCCTCTATAAAAACAATTAAAGAAAAAATGCTACAAAGCAAACATAATCACTAATCACTAAAACTTAATACTTAATATGAGCGAAGAATTACAACAGAAACTCCGTGACCAACTTTGGGAAGTTGCTAACAAACTGCGTGGCAATATGTCGGCAAGTGACTTCATGTATTTCACCCTTGGCTTTATCTTCTACAAGTATTTGTCGGAGAAGATAGAGAAGCATGCCAATGACGCATTGGTGGACGATGAAGTTACGTTCAAGGAACTGTGGGCAATGGAGAAAGACGAAGATATAGAAGAACTTCAGGAGGTTGTCAAGACTGAATGTCTGGAAAATATCGGCTACTTCATTGAACCAAACTTCCTGTTCTCGTCTGTCATTGAGAGCATTAAGAGAAAGGAGAATATTCTGCCAATGCTCGAACGCTCATTGAAGCGTATTGAGGACAGTACCCTCGGGCAGGACAGTGAAGAAGACTTTGGAGGTCTATTCTCTGACATTGACCTTGCTTCACCAAAATTGGGTAAAACTGCAGATGACAAGAATACTTTGGTCAGCAATGTTCTTCTTGCACTTGATGATATTGACTTTGGTGTAGAAGCATCGCAAGAGATAGATATTCTCGGTGATGCCTACGAGTATATGATTAGCCAGTTTGCCGCTGGTGCTGGCAAGAAGGCCGGTGAATTCTACACTCCTCAGGAAGTGAGCCGTATCTTGGCAGAGATTGTGACCATTGGTCACGCTCGTCTGCGCAATGTTTATGACCCAACTTGTGGTAGTGGTTCGCTGCTGCTTCGTGCTGCAAGCATAGGCAATGCCAACGAGATTTTCGGACAGGAAAAGAACCCTACGACCTACAACTTGGCTCGTATGAATATGCTTCTTCATGGCATAAAGTTTAGCAACTTCCGCATAGAGAATGGCGATACTTTAGAGGCCGATGCTTTTGGCGATACACAGTTTGACGCTGTGGTAGCAAATCCTCCTTTCTCTGCCGAATGGAGTGCTGCCGACAAGTTCAACAACGATGATCGTTTCAGTAAGGCAGGACGCTTGGCACCACGCAAGACAGCCGACTATGCCTTTATTCTCCACATGATTTACCACCTCAATGAGGGTGGCACAATGGCTTGTGTCGCTCCTCATGGCGTTTTGTTCCGTGGCAATGCCGAGGGCGTCATTCGCCGTTTCCTCATTGAGAAGAAGAACTATCTGGATGCCATCATCGGTCTGCCTGCCAACATCTTCTATGGCACAAGCATCCCGACCTGTATCTTGGTGTTCAAGAAATGCCGTAAGGAGGATGACAACATTCTGTTTATTGATGCCAGCAAGGAGTTTGAAAAGGTCAAGACCCAGAACAAACTCCGTCCGCAGCATATCCAGAAGATTGTTGACACCTATCGTGAGCGCAAGGAGATAGAAAAGTACAGCCATCTCGCCACACTGCAAGAAGTGGCTGAGAACGACTACAATCTCAACATTCCTCGTTACGTTGATACTTTTGAGGAAGAAGAACCTATCGACATCCATGCCGTGATGAAGGAAATCAAGGAGTTGGAAGCCAAACGAGCCGACCTTGACAAGGAGATTGAAAGGTATTTGAAGGAATTGGGATTGGTGGAATGATTTTTTTGTACCAGGTTGGGACAATTTTAGAAGAACGTTTTATATGGCTGAGAAAGATAATATACCAGAAATGCGTCCTACGTTTGATGCTATCCGCAGGACTGACAAAAACAACAAGGAATATTGGAGTTCGCGCGACCTTTGTAATGCTATGGGATATTCTACTAACTGGAAATTCCAAAATGTCATAAATAAGGCAATTGCCGTAGCCAATCAAAAAGGCATGAAGATTGATGACCATTTCAACCAAACGGTTGAAATGGTAAAGCTCGGTAGTGGTGCATATAGAAAGGTGAACATATTCCGTTTGTCTCGTATGGCGTGCATGATTATAGCTGAAAATGCAGACGGAAAGAAACCTCTGGTGCAACAAGCAAGAGAATATTTTTCGCAGTCCGTTTCTACCACAGAACTTATCCAAAACTCACTGGAATCCAACATATTGCTGTATAAAACAGCACAAGGTGAAACCCGCATTGAAGTGATATTCAACAACGAGACATTTTGGATGTCGCAAAAACGCATGGCAGATTTGTTTGGCGTAGACCGAGCAACGATTGCTTATCACCTTTCTCAAATTTATGAAAGTGGAGAACTTACAAAAGAGGCAACTTGTAGAAAAATTCAACAAGTTCAACTTGAGGGTGAGCGTGATGTTGAACGTACTCCTTTGTTCTACAACCTTGATGCTATTATTGCCGTAGGTTACCGTGTGAACAGCTATCAAGCAACTCAATTTCGTATATGGGCAACTTCTGTGTTGAAGGAGTTTATCATCAAGGGGTATGTACTTGATGACGAACGCTTGAAACAAGGCAGGCATTTCGGCAAGGACTACTTTGATGACTTGCTGGAACGCATCCGTGAGATACGGACGTCTGAACGTCGCTACTATCAGAAGATAACGGATGTATATGCAGAGTGTAGTGCTGATTATGATGCAAAATCAGAAAGTACCAAATTGTTCTTCAAGATGGTGCAGAATATGATGCACTTGGCTGTCACGCATCATACCGCAGCAGAGATTGTCTATAACAGAGCCGATGTCGAACAGCCGCACATGGGGCTTACCACATGGAAAAAAGCACCTAACGGACGAGTACAAAAGTCGGACACAATTGTAGCCAAGAACTATTTGTCGGATACCGAACTTAATCAACTCAATGGCATAACTACTTCATTCCTTGACTTTGCTGAGACTCGTGCCCAACGCCATATCATTACAACAATGGAAGATTGGCGAAAGCGACTTGCCCAGTTCCTTGCGGCAATGGACTATGAGGCAAACCCTTCGGCAGGAACTGTTTCGCAAGATGAAGCAAGAGCAAAGGCTTATGGAGAATATGAGAAATATAAGCTCATCCAAGACCGTTCATATATTTCTGATTTCGACAGACTTAATAATGGTGATGAAGATATGCCTCTGCTTCCTTTCGACCTCAATCCAAAGGAGAACTGAAATCTTCCACAACTTGTGGAAATTTTAGGGAAATAATTTGTCCACCAAGCTGGTGGACTATTTCAGAACGATCAAATTAAGGATTAAAAATGACAACGACAAAAAATAACGAACATAATAAACTCAATTTTTCGAGTGAGCGAGAGCAGAGTCAAGCTTGCTTGAACTCTGCCGAGCATGAGAAAAATCAAGGACGAAAAGTCCTTAATGTCCCAAATCTCAGATTCCCTGAGTTTCAGGGGGAGTGGGAATATTTCTTAATTAATGATGTTTGCTCTGAATTTAAGAGTGGTAAAAACATTAAAGCTGATTCCGTTTTTGAATGCGGTGAATATCCAGTGTATGGTGGAAATGGACTTAGAGGATATACATCTTCATATAATCATGAAGGTTCATACGTTCTAATTGGTAGACAAGGGGCTTTATGTGGAAATGTACGTTCTGTCTATGGTAAGACTTATATAACAGAACATGCTATAGCTGTTGCTGGAAACGAAAAAAGTAATACTAGTTTTCTACATTACCTATTCCTAAAAATGAACTTAGGTCAGTATTCTGACCAATCTGCCCAACCTGGATTAGCAGTAAACAAGTTGCTAAAACTAAAAGTGCATTACCTATTATTTCTGAACAAACCAAAATAGCAAAACTCTTATCACTTCTTGACGAGCGCATCTCTACCCAAAGCAAAATCATTGACAAGTTGCAGTCCTTAATCAAGGGACTAGAGGACAATTTGTTGGATAATCCTTTGTGGGAAAAGACATATTTACGTTCATTTATGCAATTCTTTTCTACCAATTCGCTATCATGGGAGCAATTGAGTTATAAAGAAGGTGCAATTAGAAATCTACATTATGGTTTGATACACGGTTTTCAGACACGTGGTATAAACTCTGCCTCTTTACCGATGATTAAAAATGAAGCAATACCTAAGCAGTATACATTATGCCAAGTTGGAGATGTTGCTTTTGCAGATGCTTCAGAAGATACTGGCGAAATAGCTAAATCCGTAGAATTTGTTGATACTATTGAAGGTGATACAATCTGTGGATTACATACTATTCATGGTCGTGATATAAAGAACAGGACAGTTGTAGGCTTCAAAGGTTTTGCATTTAATTCTCGTTATTTCCATAATCAAATCAAGCGATTGGCACAGGGGACAAAAGTGTTTTCAATAACAGCAAACAACCTTTCTTCTTGTTATGTCTATCTTCCTGATTTGGATACACAAACAGTTATAGTTAGATTGCTAAAATCTTATGAAGAGCAACTTATAATTGACAGAATGATTTTTAAACAATACGAAAAACAAAAGCAGTATCTGCTTCGCCAAATGTTCATATAAACATCTGGCGGAGCAAGTATTGCTTCTGTTTTTGATAGCATTCTCCCAATAGGGTAGCTTTCCTTTCTTTCTCTGTAATGGTATTTAGCATTTTGGCTATAGCCTTTTGTTCTTCGATTACAGGAAAACGATGCTTAGTGTTGAAGTAATCTGTTATAGAAACATTTAACAGACCATGATTTCTCGCCCCTTCACCAGCAATATCAGACAAACCTCTATGCCATTTAGTTGATTCGAAGTAATAGGCAAGATAATCAGAATCAACAATGGTTTCATTTATTTTAAAGCATATATAAAGAGTTGATAGAACACCTTGGTCATAATTGTCTAATCGTTTGACGGTTCCCCAATCATATCCAGCAGAGTAACTTCTGTTATAAGCAAATTCTCCTTTATGAAGCAAATAATATCCTGTAAGATTTTCGCTTGCAACGGATTTATTAAAGAATGACTCTTGATTAACTAAACCATATTGTGCAGCGATAGTTAGCACTAATGAACACTTGGAATCCTTGTTTTTTGTAGCTATGCGAGAACTAAAGTCACTCATCTTGTAAGTAGATAGTGCTTGCTCAAATCCCTCAATACGACACATGGGATATTCTTGGTTTGGAGAACAAAAGACCTTTTCAACAATCGCGGACTTTAGCTTCTTCAAATCCTCAATGATTTTGTTTTGGGTTGCTATGCGCTCGTCAAGCAAAGCCAATAAACCTGCGATTTTCTTCTGCTCCTCCAAACATGGATTGAAGGTCTTTACCCCTTTCAAATGTTCGCCATAAAGATGCACTACAGACACACCTTGCGCAACTTTGGCAATGTCATACTTGCGTCTGCCATTCAACTGATAGCTCATAAATGCACCATCATATCCATGCAAGCGTATAATATTCAAATCACCACCTAAAAGAATATTGCCATTGAGGACGCAACGAGCGATTGCTATATCCTCTGCTGTTTCACCAGAGCAAGGTATTATTACGTCATTAGCTTTGCTTCTTACCAATTTGGTATTGTCGATGTTTGTTTTGCTAATGACTTCTCTTATTGTTTCCGATTTGTACTTTGTGTAAAGCTCTCCATATAAAATACAAGGCTCACCATCATCAGACAGTTGTTCTTTGGATATACCAGTACCTTTATACAAATCTGCGATGTCTGCCAGTCGTTCTTCTTTCCACTCCCCCTGAAACTCCTTAAATCTGAGATTTGGGACATCAGAGACCTATTTTCTCTAATTATATATGTACACCTTCAAAATTAAGGATTACAATGACAACAAAAACAATTAGAGAAATTGCGTTGGCTTGGAAAAGTGACAAGCAACGCTACGTTAAGCAGTCCACATACGCTGCTTATGTGTTAGTTTTGGAGAATCACATTCTGCCATCATTTGGTGATTGTGATGCTCTGAGTGAGAAACTTGTGCAGGAGTTCGTTTTGCAGAAACTGAATGGCGGACTCAGCATTAAGACGGTGAAGGATATCCTTATTGTCCTGAAGATGGTGATGAAGTTCGGAGTAAAGAACGAATGGATGAACTATTGCGAGTGGGACATCAAGTACCCCACGACAGAGACCAACAAGGAAATTGAGGTGCTGACGGTGGCACACCACAAGAAGATCCTCGATTTCATCAAACAGAACTTCACATTCCGCAACCTCGGTATCTATATCAGCCTGACCACTGGCTTGCGTATCGGAGAGATTTGCGCTTTGAAATGGTCGGACATTAACAGCGACAACGGCACAATTACCGTGAACCGCACCATTGAGCGCATCTACATTGTGGAGGGCGAACGCAAGCACACGGAGTTGGTCATCAACACACCCAAGACCAAGAACTCATGCCGTGAGATACCGATGAACAAGGAACTGCTGGCGATGGTGAAACCACTGAAAAAGGTGGTAAACACAGACTTCTATGTGCTGACCAATGAGGAGAAACCAACCGAACCTCGCACCTATCGCAACTATTATCATCGGTTGATGGCGCATCTTGACATTCCTCGACTAAAGTATCACGGACTGAGTCACAACAAAATCTTTTATTAATTGAATATCAACGAATTGAGTACATTAAAGAATGTGACTGCTAACGATTTAGAAACGAGCTATATTCTTTTTCTTTCACAACTTTGCAATATACAAAGAACGCTTTGATTTCGAGTGCAAAGTTAAATCTAATTTCTGAAAAACAACATTTTATGCTGTGATTTTACAAAATATTAAGATTAGTCTTTGCAAAGGTAAAAGAGTAGTTACCAACAGTAATTTTCATGTAACGTCATTTTAAGAGTATGGCAAAAAGAACATATTCATAAACGCATATATGTATCTTGCCATATTGGGAAATCAATTGCTTAGTTCCATTTTTGCAGATTATATTTCTATTTTGTCTAAATTACGACGGAATACAGAAGATATTCAAGGGATTTGGATGGATTATCACGATAAAATATTATTTTTGTAGCGTAAAAACGATAAAAATATGAAGTTAAATCGCATAAGAGCAGTCTTAGAGGACAAAGGGATAAGCCAAACATGGCTTGCAAAGAAGTTGGGAAGGAGTTTCAGTACGGTCAATGCTTATGTATGCAACCGCTCTCAACCCAATCTTACCACACTTCTTGAAATTGCGCAGCTATTGTCTGTGGATATGAAAGAGCTTATCACGGACGAAAAGGAGCGTAATGATTAGAGCGATTATGGGAGGTAAAACAACTATGGTATGAGAACAAACAAATGGATTCCTATCGCCTTGGCGATAAACATTGGGGTATTATGCTTTGCCCTATATGTTGCCATGACATATCTGCGGCAAAGCGATATTGAGAAATCAGAACATCCGATTACAAATTACTCCATCCTGGAGGTAAATTGTAGAGG
>ULSN01026123.1_pt1 | contig 25580 bp, 21 predicted proteins | sample 1956771 | NCBI WGS metagenome assembly ULSN01 (sample SAMEA4835709, study PRJEB28245) | human gut metagenome | biome: gut microbiome; material: fecal sample | place: Denmark | collected 2008
ATCAAGGTGGTGGTAACTGGCGTTTACCTGGCACCATTGAAAACCTCATCTGCACGTTTAAGAATGATGTCACACCATATCCCGAGCAAACTCTAAATAACGCGGTAAACAAACTTTCTCAAATTCTTAATCTTGATTTACCGGAGATTCTGCGCCTTTGTGGAAAACAAAACCTTCGTGTCTGTGTCATTCCTAGAGCAAAGCGAGAAAGTTACTATCTTAGCAATCAATTATATTTAAGAGGCACAGTCCAATCCGTAATACAACAATTGGATGGTTTTGTTGATGGCACACATGATATTATCAGACACACTGATACAGCAACAACACACTTGGCTCGTAGTGGGAATGGCGGAAAGGGAGATCTTCCATATGTTGGCATAACCAAAGATACATGTCACATTTCAGATGATATTATAGGGCAAGACATCTTGCTTATTGATGATCTTTACACCAAAACTGTCAGCATCGACGAAGATTGCATTCAAGCCCTACTGGACAAAGGTGCGAAAAGCGTTATCTTCTATTCAATAGGCAAAACTTTATTAAGATAATAAATATACAACACCATTTATATGAAATATTCCGAAAGCGCATTAAATATCTTAACAGCTCGTACTTATCCTCAAAAAGGGCCAGCCTGGATAAATAAGAATTTACGTGGCAACGAAGATACTTCTATTTTATGCCGTCTCTTGGCGACTCACGAATATGAGTTTTTGAAAAAGAGAGAGAAAATAGAATCAGCCATCAATCAGCTAAAAAATAGTGTTGATGGGGTTGTCGCTATTGGAGATGCTAATTTTCCACCGTTGCGAGGTACTGTAAAACCTGCAGACAAGCCTTTTGCTTTATTCTACAAGGGTGATATCAGTTTACTCAGCCAAGAGAACCTCAATATTGCCATAATTGGAGTACTCAATCCTGATGACAAAATTGAATTGACAGAACGGATGGTTACAACTGAAATTCTAAAACATAATGCAACAATTGTAAGTGGACTAGCTCTTGGCTGTGATTCTATTGCCCATAAAACGGCATTAGAGAATGGGGGTAAAACAATTGCTATTCTACCAAGTGCACATGATAACATCTTACCCAAAGAGAATGTAGAATTGGCAGAACGAATCGTTGAGGAAGGCGGTCTGCTTATCAGTGAATATTATGAAGCTCCCAAAAGTCGAAACGACATGATCAGTCGATTTGTTGTTAGGGACAGGCTACAAGCTTTGTTCTCGGATGCTGTGCTTTTAGCTGCAAGTTATGCCCCAAACAATTTAGGAAACGATTGTGGTTCGAGACATGCCATGGAGAAAGCAAAAGCTTATGGCATTAAAAGAGGTGTTATTTATAACGATAACAAACACCGCAATATAGCAATGTATGATTTGAACAGACAAATACTTGGTGAGGACAGTAGCGTAATTCGTATAGATTCAGCCAACATGTCCGAGGCTGTTCTTCGATTAGTCAACAAGCCAAACGTACAAAAATTATTTTAATAAACAATTGATTGTTCTATTTAGATATGCACAAACAGACAAACATGGACGAATGGGAAGAATCTGAATACAATTCTTGTTTATGCTATTCTGATGCAAAGGGATTGTACATGTCAACAATTATTTTTGCCCCCAAAGAGGATGTGCTATTCCATCCTCATGGCCATAAAGGTTTCTGGAACAAGCAAGTTCAAATACAGCAAGAGAATCTGACAATAAGAGTAGAAACAAATTTTGGTTATGGTAGTCGAACGTATATGAGAGCTATCGTGGAAAGGGACGGACAGAGATTACTTGACTTTGATCAGACCAAAATGTACATTCTCGACAACTGTAGTGTTATGACTTTAGATGTTGAGCCTTATGATTGGGAGAGTTTATTTAATAAAATCATCTCCGTATCAAACGGTTCCGCCTATAGCCAATATTCATCATGTGCAACGTCTTATGTTGAAGGGATTTGCAATCTTTTAGATAAAAAGGAGATACAAATTAAAGGTACATTCAATCGAAAAACAATTAATTGGAATGGAGAATATCTTGTTATTTTGTTCGCAGCAAGTAAAATTAGAGACCTCATTAAAGGATATAATCTTGCCAATATTACAGACAAACATTTTTCAGGGGAATGCTGTCAACTATTCAATAAATTTTTACAAAAGGTACAAGAAATAGATATTGATTTGTCAGACAATAGAGCCATACAATTGGAAGAAACATTATTCCTCATTCATGAATTTATGGCAAAAAATGAGAAAGGATTAGATTTCTTTGAGCATTTTATTTCCAAATCATAAATAAGGGAATTAAGCGAACATAGACTTCGTGGATATTTAGTACTTTTGTATAAGAAACAGTGGTCTTTGATAAGTTTGGTAAGCAAAACGTCATTTGAACCTTTGTCCGGCGTGGTGCAAACCCTGCTCTCAAAAGAGAGTAGATTCGCGGGATATCTCTTCGCTTGTCGGAGAGACGATAATGTTAGTACGTAAACGTAATAACTATTCATTAATTTAGTGTAGTATTTCAATTATATAATAGATGTATAATTAATAATTGAATTATTATTTATTGTATAATATGTAATTTTTACATAAAGAAACGACGTTTTGATAAATCAAACATCAAAGGCCACTTTTATATAATAAATTGAGAACAAAGAATGGACAAGGAACAAATAGTCAAACTGGCATCTCAAATCAAATCAAAAGAAGACTTTCTGAACCTCCTCAATCGCATAAAAAGAAACAAAATTGAGGAGATGGGATTTGATGCCTCCAAGTTTCACCCATTCACAATGCGGCACATTAATTATTATTGCAACCCCAATAATGTATTTCACCGCTACCGACAGTTTCATATCAAGAAAAAATCCGGTGGAACCCGAGTAATTACTGCTCCCAGGAATCGCAGCTTTATGATGATGTTGCAAGCCGTAAATGTAATATTGAAAGCAATATATATTCCTTCCGACTATGCAATGGGCTTTACCGAAGGCAGATCAGTTGTTTCTAATGCCACCATCCACAAAGGTCAAAAATATGTTTTCAATATTGACCTAAAAGATTTTTTCCCTAGCGTTGAACAATTCCGAGTATGGAAAAGACTTCAATTAAAACCATTTAATTTCCCAAAGCAAATAGCAAATATTATTGCAGGTCTATGTTCTATGCGCCAAGAAAGAGATGCCATTGACGAGACAAAAGAACATGCAAATGACAAGAAATTCAAGTATGTTTTGCCACAAGGCTCTCCTGTATCGCCTATTATTACTAATATGATATGTGACACAATGGATCGACGTTTAGCTGGATTAGCACGTCGATTTGGGCTTCGCTATTCCCGTTACGCAGACGACATAACTTTTAGCTCAATGCATTATGTGTATGCGCCAAATGGAGAATTCCGCACTGAATTGTGTCGACTAATTACAGAACAAGGCTTTACCATAAATGAGGATAAAACGCGTCTTCAAAAACTTGGTGCACGCCAAGAAGTAACTGGGATAATTGTCAGTAAAAAGCTTAATGTTACCCAAAAGTATGTTAGAGATATTCGCAATATACTTTATATTTGGGACAGATATGGATATTCTGCAGCTATGGCTAAGTTTCTTCCAAAATACAAAGCTACCAAAGGACACGTCAAGAAGGGAAATCCGGATTTACAGAATGTTATTGACGGAAAGCTCTTGTATCTGAAAATGGTTAAAGGTAATGACGACTCTGTATACACCAAGCTATATACTAAATTCCAATCACTCGTGCGCCGCGATACATCTTTGGATAAAACTAACTCCTATGGTATTTCTTATGTAGAAACTACACCTGTCTTAAAATTTGAACAAATTAATGGGACGACTGTTGATTTTATTCAAAATAAAAAAAACAAACGTCATGCAGAGTTTGTTTTGGGTGAAACGAAACAATACGCAACAATCATGACAGTCGTAAAGGCAGATGAAGTAAAAGAAAATCTTGCTATTTCCAACTGTCGGGATTCTAAAGGAAAAATGTTCTGGCTTATTCATAAAGCCGATAAAGTAACTATTCCTGATAAACCAATAATTAATATCGAAGAGTTAAACAATGACTTAGATATACTATTGAATATACCAAATGGATGAGAAAATAAAAGCTACTATTCATAAGATAAGACTTCTTGCAGAACAAAATTCAGAGTTCTCTAAGGAAATGCGGAAACTGTTTGGAGGAACAGCTTCCGCATCTGATGCATACATAAATACCGAGCTTTCTTCAGACATTGCGGCGATTAGAGCTGCCTTAGAAATAAGAGCAAATGCAAGTATCACATATAGTTTCGTAAAAAATCAAAGACTACGTGACCAACTTATCATAGACAACCTAAGAATGGAAAACGCAGCCTTAAATTTACAGGATCCAGAGTCCGATCGGTTCTATATATTCTGTGTTAATGCTTTTTACCAAGTTGAGAATATTATCAACTATTTTTACCATTCCACATTCCCCGAAATAGAATCCTTATTGACAGAAATTGAGGATGCTACACAAAATGAAAAAAATGATTTCAAATTTAGACGTACAGGAAAAGAACAGAATGTTGGCAGCATTCATGTTGCCCATAAACTTAATGCCTTTTTCAATACCTATTTACCTGAAGAAGGTCCTTTAAAATGGTCTATCAAAACTCTTAGAAAAGTCAGAAATGAAGGAGAACATAGATGTGATGCCATTAGACAAGAAAAAGACGAGAACAATAATTTATATAGATTTTTCAAATCCAAAACCTTTAATTACGTAAGAATTGACCTTATCAAATTTGTTACCGCTATTGAGCATGAACTAAAAAAATCCTGAAAAAGAAGAAACATTAGTCTGTAATTAAATCAAAATTACCTAGCTCTTGTTATGTCTTATTGAGAGGAAATAATGTGCAACTCCCCGACAAACTATTTGCAAAAGTTAAACATCTAAATAATGGTGATAAGATTATTTTAACCATTGTTGGTAATAGAATAAATGACGTGAGCGAACCATAGCATTAAAATCGTTATAATATACCCGTTGGCGGAAGAAAACTTTGCGGCGAAACTTTGCTGTTTTTCGGCTGAATATACTAATTTTGCAGAATGTTACGATATTGCCCTAACTGGGCTGAATGTTGAAAAATTATCTAAACTCAAATAGTATGTATAGAACGAAAACTTGTGGAGAACTTCGTCTGGCAAATGCCGGTGAAGTTGTTACATTGGCAGGTTGGGTACAACGTACGCGTAAAATGGGCGGTATGACTTTCGTCGACCTCCGCGACCGCTACGGCATTACTCAGCTCGTGTTCAACAACGAGGTAAACGCCGAGTTGTGTGAGGCTGCCAACCATCTCGGACGTGAATTTGTGATTCAGGTTACCGGTACGGTTTCCGAACGTTCGAGCAAAAACGCAAACATCCCGACGGGTGAAATCGAAATCATTGCAAGCGAGCTGAAAGTGCTCAACAAGAGCGAAATTCCGCCGTTTACAATTGAAGACAACACCGACGGCGGCGACGACTTGCGCATGAAATACCGTTACCTCGACCTTCGCCGTACAGCAGTCCGCAAGAACCTCGAACTGCGCCACAAGATGACAATGGAAGTGCGCCGCTACCTCGACAGCAAGGGCTTCCTCGAAGTGGAAACTCCGATGCTCATCGGTTCTACTCCGGAAGGCGCACGCGACTTCGTTGTTCCGTCGCGCATGAACCCGGGCCAGTTCTACGCTCTTCCTCAATCACCGCAAACGCTGAAGCAGTTGCTGATGGTGTCGGGCTTCGACCGCTATTTCCAAATCGTGAAATGTTTCCGCGACGAAGACCTCCGCGCCGACCGTCAGCCGGAATTTACGCAAATCGACTGCGAAATGAGCTTCGTTGAGCAGGAAGACATCATCGAAACATTTGAAGGCATGGCCAAACACCTGTTCAAGGAATTGCGCGGCGTTGAACTGACTGAACCGTTCATCCGTATGCCATGGGCCGATGCCATGAAATATTACGGAAGCGACAAGCCAGACTTGCGTTTCGGCATGAAGTTCGTCGAACTGATGGACATCATGAAAGGTCACGGCTTCTCCGTATTCGACAATGCCGCTTACATCGGCGGTATCTGTGCCGAAGGAGCAGCTACTTACACTCGCAAGCAACTCGACCAGCTCACTGAATTCGTTAAACGTCCGCAAATCGGCGCAAAGGGTATGGTTTATGCCCGCGTAGAAGCTGACGGCAACGTGAAGTCGAGCGTCGACAAGTTCTATACACAGGAAGTGCTCCAGCAGATGAAGGAAGCCTTCGGTGCAAAACCGGGCGACCTTATCCTCATCCTCAGCGGCGACGATGCTATGAAGACTCGCAAACAGCTTTGCGAACTCCGTCTTGAAATGGGACGCCAGCTCGGACTCCGCGACAAGGACAAATTCGCTTGCCTTTGGGTGGTTGACTTCCCGATGTTTGAATGGAGCGAAGAAGAAGGCCGCTTGATGGCTATGCACCATCCGTTCACTCACCCGAAAGACGAAGATATTCCATTGCTCGACACTGACCCGGCAGCCGTACGCGCCGATGCCTACGACATGGTTATCAACGGTGTTGAAGTAGGTGGTGGTTCTATCCGTATCCACGACTCTGCTTTGCAGGCTAAGATGTTCGAAATCCTCGGCTTCACTCCGGAAAAGGCACAGGAACAATTCGGCTTCCTGATGAACGCCTTCAAGTTCGGTGCACCTCCTCACGGAGGTTTGGCTTACGGTCTCGACCGTTGGGTATCGCTGTTTGCCGGATTGGATTCTATCCGCGACTGCATCGCATTCCCGAAAAACAACAGCGGACGCGATGTCATGCTCGACGCTCCTGCAGCACTCGACCAGAAACAGCTCGACGAGCTTAACCTCGTTATCGACATCAAGGAATAACATTCCGTTCCTGTCAACATACCCCTGCGCCGCACTCCACCGAGTCGCGGCGCAGTTTTTTTTACATAGGGTTAGGGGTTAGAGACAACCGTCCTCAAATTTATTTTTGACAGAAGAACATAAAAACATAATTTCCCCTATTTGTCGCAAAAAATCCGCCAATAACACGAACCTATAAATCATAAGCAAGCCTTCGCAGTTTACAAACATTAACAAAACAATCATTAAAATACATTTCCAAAACCCTATATTTGTAATATCTAACATTCTCTACTATGAAAAGACTCCTAATCATATTATTTCTTGCCATGACAGCAGTCTGCGCAAATGCCCAAAAAGAGCTAAACGTAGACTCCATTATCCGTGTGGGAATAAAAAAGCTATTCAAACCCGAAGTTCTTAAAGAAAATCGTGTTATTATTTTTGAAGATTACAACTGCTTCAACTATGTTAAATTTGACAATGAAAAGACTTATTGCGGACTAATAAGGTCTTCCTATTTCGACAATCATTATTCATTTTGGGATAGAATCAGAGATCTTTTTAAATATCGACCAAAAACATATGTCTATGTATTGTTCACATATGGCGCCAATTATTTTGACGTTAACATCTGCAGCAGTATCAGTGTATCACGAAGAGTATCATTCTATTCTAAAAGATTACAAATACGCCATATCTACTCTTGCGAAACAGGAAAATGGGAATTAATACCAAATGCAACTTATGAATTTTAAACAGCTTCCGAATATGCGTAAATACATTATTTTTTTGATAACACTTTTCTTTTGTCTGCCTACCGAAAAGGCCCGTGCAAACACAGCCGTTTATGAAGCTGCTACGGCTGGATTTACCCAAGGCATTCTAATGCCCTGCTACAAACAATTTCTTTCGGACCTATCAATGAAAGAACCGACAAAATATCCAGAAGTACTCAACAAGATCGTTATTGACTCGAAGCATCCTTTTTGGTCACAAAACAAAGAATGCATCAAAGAAATATTAGGATTGGAGTTGGAAGACGATAACAGAATGATGAGCATTGCTCGCATTAGAGAGGGAGATTATCCGAAGAAGAAAGGCACAATCTATTGCCTGACATTTGACAACCTGCACATAGTGGGCGGACAAATGTTTGTGGACTGTTCTTTTTATAGTTTCTACCGCAAACGAAAATTCTCCAAACTTGTTGAGACTCAGTTGGTAAAAGCACGCTTCACGCTGAAATTCTCCTGCGAGACAAACAATTGGCTCCTCGATTCCACGGATTACAAATGGCGGGTCGACAAATTATGACAGCGCAATGAGGCAATTATTAACATAAAGTCATCCCAAACAGAAAAAAATATGAAAACGAGCAGAACAATATTGTTATCACTGTGCATCTTTCTTTTAGGTAGTTGCGCTATACACAAATGGAAAAGCACATTGGCTTCGGAAGGATATGTAGATGAAGCCATAAGCAATGCCGTTACAGATTTTATACACACATCCAAAGTGTGTAAGAAAGGTGACAAGTTTTGGGTAGAGATTAAGGAAAAAGAAAAAACCATTATTGTTTCAATATCCTTGTCATGTTTTGTCGAATATCCAACTTTAAAAAATAAAGTCGGCAGCTATGACCCATTTTTCCCCTCGCGCTATATTGAGCAAGACAGAAAGCTGTTTTATTGGAACGATTCCACACAAATGCTTACACAAGATATGTTGTCAATGTTAGAAAAATACGACCTCATTGACTATAGTTACAGTGACCAGGAAATGTTTGTTGGCGGAATGCACAATGACGGTGCAGAAGGGATGAATTATTTCTTTTGCAAGGACAATCTAAGAATTTACAAGAAATCGAAAATCAGCAATATAATGAAGCACTATAAAACTCCGGTTTTGGAATGGGAAAAATAATATAGTTTCTACCATAAACGAAGAAAATACAATTGTGAAAACACGCTTCACGCTGAATTTCTCCTGCGAGACAAACATTACATTTTTTGACAAGAAATTTATTCTTGACAGAAGAACAAAATAACAAAAGTTATTCTATTTGTCACCCCAAAACGGCTGATAACTCTAACCTATAACCCCCAAAATATTCTTTTGCGCAAAACGCAAGTACAAGATAATCACCGCGTTAACCTGTGCTCCCCTAAGATAGGGGAGCTGTCGCTTGCGACTGAGGGGTATGAACATAGACTGGGGGGGTATGAACACAGATGGGGAATGAACATCATCAAAGAGTTAGCAGTTTACGGTTTACAGACACTAACCTATAACCTCTAAACCATAACCCCACAGACGGCGTTCAGACTCCTCCGGGCTTCGCCCACCTCCTCTATCTTAGAGGAGGACGCCACTTGATAACACCCTCAAAATTATGTCTTTCTGTTCTTCTGTCGGAAATATCTATTTTTGACAGAAGTACAAAAGAACAAAATTTCCCCTGTTTGTCGCAAAAAATCCGCAGACAACACCAACCTATAACCTCTAAACCATAACCCGAATTATGTCTTTTTGTTCTTCTGTCTAAAAGTAAAAAAGCCATCGACCGCATATCGCAAACAGAAAAACTGCATTTTTCATTTGGCTTTTCTCTCGACTTGCACTGTCTTTCCATAAGACAGGCGGCGCCTCGGATAAGACAAATTTGAAAAACTGTGTTTTGTCTTTTCTCTCAACTTGCACTATCTTTTCATAAGATAGGCGGCGCCTCGAAAAAGACAAATTTGAAAAACTGCGTTTTGTCTTTTCCCTCAACTTGCACTATCTTTTCATAAGATAGGCGGCGTTTCGGAAATACAAAATTGAATAAATTCATTTTGTATTTCTCTCAACTTGCACTATCTTTGTAGCCGAAATTGTGATAAATGAAAATTCGCTGTATTTTAGACGCGATTGAGGAATTTGCCCCTCGCGCTTTGCAGGAAGACTACGACAACGCAGGACTGCAGGCAGGCGATTCGGCAAAGGACTGTACGGGAGTGCTCTTGACGCTTGACGTGACCGAAGGTTCGGTGGAAGAAGCCATAGAGCGCGACTGCAACCTTATCATATCTCATCATCCCCTACTTTTTAAAGGCGTAAAATGTATTTCTCCCGCTACGGAAACGGGCAGAATCCTCATGAAAGCTATCCAGAACGGAGTGGCCATCTATGCGGCGCACACGAATCTGGACAATGCCTGGGGCGGCGTGTCGTTCCGCATGGCGGAAAAACTGGGCATGACCTCCGTACGCGTACTGCAACCGCAGGAAGGACGCCTTTCCAAAATTGTGACATTCGTACCCGACTCTCACCGTCAGGCTGTGGAAGAGGCGCTGTTTGCCGCAGGAGCAGGCTGCATAGGCAACTACGACTCTTGCAGCTATACGCTTCAAGGCATGGGCTCTTTCCGTCCGCTGGACGGCGCAAACCCGTATGTGGGCGAGCGCGGAACGGTACACCACGAAGCGGAAACGCGTGTTGAAGTCATCATCCCGTCGTGGCTGACTGCGAAAGCCGTCAGTGCCCTGCTGAAAGCCCACCCCTACGAGGAACCGGCCTACGACGTCATCCCTCTGGCAAACGCCGACCGCTACAGCGGCTCGGGAGCTGTGGGCGAAATTGAACCGACCACCGTCGGAAAGCTGTTGGAACGGCTTCAAGCCGTGTTCGGCACAAAAGCGATCCGCTACTCGGGCGACAGGGAAAAGGCGGTAAACCGCGTGGCTCTTTGCGGCGGAAGTGGTGCATTCCTTACCGGCGACGCTATTGCTGCCGGTGCCGACATCTACATCACGGGGGATCTTAAATATCACGACTTTACCACCTTTGCCGGACAGATTGCGCTTGCCGACATCGGACACTACGAAAGCGAACAGTGTGCGAAGGAGATTTTCGGCGGCATCCTGCGCGAACGCTTCCCGCAACTGCCTGTCGTGATGGCTGAAACAGACATAAATCCGATTAATTATCATATTTAAGCTATGGCAACAGAGAATACTAAAGAAAAGAAAGAATTGACTGTCGAAGAACGACTTAAAGCCGTTTACGACCTTCAGACACTGTTATCGGAAATCGACCGCATCAAGACGCTCCGCGGCGAACTTCCTCTCGAAGTGAAGGACTTGGAGGACGAAATCGAGGGACTGAAAACCCGTATCGCCAAATTTAAGGAAGAGGCTGAAGAACTGCGCAAGAGCGTAAACCAAAAGAAAGTCGAAATCCAACAGGCTCAAGCTGAAATTGCAAAATATTCGGAACAACAGAACAACGTACGCAACAATAAGGAATTCGACTTCCTCGCCAAGGAAATCGGCTACAAGCAACTGGAAATCGAACTTTGCGAAAAGCGTATCCGCGAATACAGCGAACAGGCCGACCGAAAACTTCAGGATGTTGCCGATGCAGAAAGCAACCTCGACGACAAGGAACACATCCTTGAAGAGAAAAAATCGGAACTCGACGAAATCATCGCCGAAACAAAGCAGGACGAAGAAAAGCTCCGCATCCGTGCCAAGGAACTGGAAGCCAACATCGAGCCGCGTCTTCTCAAAGCCTTCAAGCGCATCCGTAGCAACGCCCGCAACGGTCTGGGCATCGTAACTATCCAACGTGGTGCCTGCGGCGGCTGCTTCAACCGTATCCCGGCACAGCGCCAGATGGAAATCAAGATGCACAAGAAAATCATCGTTTGCGAATACTGCGGACGTATCATGATTGACCCGGAACTCGCCGGCGAACCAGAAACAGTATAACGGAATTTTCAATCAACCCCATAAAACGCGTCAGCCTCCCGAACTCGGTTCAGGAGGCTGACGTTTTTTATGGCCGGTAGGTGCTCAAAAACACGACAAAACACCAGAATCTACAATAATATTGCGAAAAAAGTAAACATCTATGATTAGTGTGAAAGTAAAATTCCGTCCTTCAACCGTCGTGGGTAAGGAAGGCGTTATCTATTATCAGATTATCCAAAACCGTATCGTTCGCCAACTGACAACAAGCTACCGAATCTTCCCCTGTGAATGGGACGGACCGAACGCACGGCTCATTATCGGCAACACGGCCCGAAGCAACCAGCTGCTTTCGCTGAAAAGCCACATTGATTGGGACCTCCGGCGAATCAATATGATTATCAGCCGGTTGACACAAGACAATCAGCCCTTCTCCGCCAACGACATCATTGCAGCGTTTCAAACCCGGACTGACGAACTGTCGTTAGCCAATTTTATGGAAAGCATTATAGCCCAACTGAAACAGATGGGCAAATTGCGAACAGCCGAAACCTATACGGCAACCCTCCGCAGCTTCATGCGGTTTCGCAACGATGCCGATGTGCTGTTGGACGAAATAACACCCGAACTGATTGCAATGTACGAAGCCTATCTGCAAAACAACGGAGTGGTAAGAAACACCAGCTCATTTTACATGCGCATTCTCCGTGCCGTCTACAACCGCGCTGTCGGGAAAGACCTCGTCCGGCAACGGAATCCATTTAAGAATGTCTATACGGGAGTGGACAAAACCGTGAAACGGGCCCTCCCCCTCTCTGCCATCCGTCGGATAAAAAATCTCGATTTGACCCGGCTTCCGAAATTGGAATTTGCCCGCGACATGTTCCTGTTTTCATTCTACACGCGAGGGATGTCGTTCATCGACATGGCATTTCTAAAAAAGACCGATCTCCAAAACGGCTATTTGAAATATCGCCGCCACAAAACCAAACAACAGCTTCTTATCCGTTGGGAAAAATGCATGCAAGAAATACTCTCAATGTACCCAACCGACAAAGCAAGCCCCTATCTTCTTCCCATAGTGAAACAACCCTACGAAAATGCCAGGAAATGTTATCGGAACACAATGGCTTCCATCAATGTTCAGCTAAAAAAGATAGCTGAACTTTCCAACGTAGCCATTCCATTAAGCCTCTATTGTGCCCGCCACTCATGGGCAAGCATAGCACGAAGCAAGAACATACCAATTTCCATTATCAGCGAAGGTATGGGACACGACTCTGAAGCAACCACATTAATCTATCTAGCATCAATCGACAATACCACCATCGACAACGCTAACGCTAAAATATTGAAAGATTTATAAAGAGTTCTGTTTAGAAAATTGCAACATCTCTATTTAAGAGACGTATTAATTATCACAAAATTAGAAAATTCTTTCATATAAAAAAAATTCAAATCAATTTTAAGTACACAATAAATGTAAATTTTTGTTTTGTTTAGAAAATTTCGATAATATCATTTATATTCATCTGATTTAATGTAGGGAACAAACACACTATATCTCTTAAATAGAGACAATAAAGTCTAATACATAAAAATTACTACTATGTACAATGAGAAAATTGAAGCACTCATTAATGCAGCCTTAACAGATGGAGTATTAACAGAAAAAGAAAAGCAAGTACTTTTCAAAAATGCAGAAGCCCAGGGTATAGATCGTGATGAATTCGAAATGGTCTTAGAAGCACGATTACACGAAATGAAAAAAGCTGCACAAAAAGAGACAACATCTCCAAAATCTAACAAATTTGGAGATGTCAAAAAATGTCCAGCTTGCGGTGCGCTTATACAATCATTTCAAACTAAGTGCAGTGAATGTGGACATGAATTTAGTAATATTGGTGCTGTCACTTCTGCCCAGAGATTATTTGATTTACTTCAAGCTGCAGAAATGCGAAAATCAGAGCAAATTTCAGCGCATAATCAAGAAAAAGCCAGACGTCTTGAAGAATTATCGAAACGTCACAATAGCGATAGCTCTTTCACTAAAATTTTTGGAGGAAATTCACGAAAAGAAACTCAAGATGAAGAACGTGAAGATTTGATACGAGAACTCAACAACAATTTAGCCATCATTGAAAAAAGTGCAGAACAAGAGAAGTTAGCTATTATCAAAAACTTCCCAGTACCGAATACAGGTGAAGACTTAATTGAATTGCTTGCCATGACAACAAGTAATGCATATGATAACGATGGAGTCATAGGATTAGAAGAAGAGGCATGGCTACAAAAAACAGATCAAATATATCAAAAAGTTATTGCCTGTTCAGCTAATGACAAACCATTGTTAAAAAAAGCAACTCACATGGTTACCTCTCTTATGCGACGTTTGCCTAATCAAGCTAACTATAAACATTTCACAAAAATCCCGACTGAAATGAGGACAATATTAGAGGAGGAGTTAAAAGTTGAACGAAAACACAAACAAGAACAGAACAAACAACTGATTTTATCAGTTCTGAAAGTCTATGGCACCATTGCTTGCATTGCCTTGTTATTATGTATTATTTTCTCATATATAGAAGAGCCCAGTGTAGCAGTATTATTTTTTATTATTGCAATTATCACAGTTTTCTTGGGATACAAAGCTTTTAAAAAGAAGAAAAACGACAATCTTTTCTAATATTAAATACTAATCAAGAACTAATTACTATGGGATTATTCAGCAACAGAAGTAAGTCTGGTGGGATTCTTAATGTAATACGCTGCGACGAACAAGAATATTTAGTATGGAAATGGCGTCCAGAAGGACAAGAAGTAAATTCAACGACTCGAGAGAATTCAATCCGATACGGAAGTTCATTAAGAGTAAAAGACGGAGAATTAGCCGTTTTTGTCTACAAGCAGAAAGATGGTTCTATGCAAGACTTCATTTTGGGACCTTATGATGGAACTATTAAAACTGCAAATTTCCCCGTATTGTCAAACATTGTCGGATTGGCATTTGGAGGAGATTCTCCTTTCCAAGCTGAAATATATTTTATAAATCTAGCAGGTAATGTACAAATCAAGTTTGGAATTCCATACTTTGACGTATACGATCCGCGTTTTCTTGATTTTGGAGTACCTATGTCTGTACGAGGTACTATAACCTTTAATATTACTGATTATAAAGGTTTCATCAAACTTAACCGATTAATAAATTTCGAACTTGAAGATTTCAAGAAACAGATAAAGGATGCCGTAACAAAATACGTCAAGCAGGTAGTAAGTAATTGTCCGTCAGACAATGGGATACCAGTACTGCAAATAGAGCGAAAAATACTTGAAATCAATGACATTGTTGCCGCTTATCTTAGCAAACGACTACAAGCTGATTTTGGAGTAAACATGAAAGGCCTTGATATAGCCAATATAGAAATTGACAAAGAATCTGATGGGTATAGAGCATTAATAGCAGTTACTGCAGAGCAAACTGCGAAAACAGTGTTTGCACAAACTGATGTCAACATACAAAATTTGCAAGATACTCAGCGTATCAATGCGAAAAACTCAGAAGAGACATTACGCATCCAAAGAGAAGAAGCACAACGTGCCCAACGTTTACAGACAGAAACAAATTTCATGGGCGCACATGCCATAGACCAACAAACAGATGTCTTGAGAACTGCTGCTTCCAACCTTGGAGAAATGGGGAACTTAGGAAATGGAGGAATGAATCCAGCAGGCATGATGACCGGTATGATGATGGGAACTGCCATGGGAGGACAAATGGCCAATATGATGAATCAGATGGGACATCAAGCCCAACAACAGTCCATGACACCACCTCCTCCGCCAACCTCAAATTATATGTTATATGTAAATGGAGCACAAAGTGGACCGTTTAATCTTGCCCAATTACAACAATTGGCGCAAACAGGTCAATTTACCCCACAAACATACGTTTGGAAACAAGGAATGGCAAATTGGTTACCAGCTGAACAAATTGCAGAATTGTCAGGAATATTTGTTCAACAAACCCCACCACCTCCTCCTGTTATGCCATAGATATACATAATTAATAAGTAAATATATAAACAATTCATATAATTTTAATATGGACGATAACAGCTTTTCTTCCATCGATCGACTTATGGAGTTTGGTATGAGCATGGGCATTGCACAACAAATGATAAACACCATGAATCAATCTTTAAATTCGATGTATGTTCCCAACGCAGGTCAAAAAATAAGTCCAACAAAAAATGGATACTATATCATCATTGACAATCGTCAATTAGGTCCACTTAATGAGGATGAAATTTCCATTTTAGCAAAAAATGGCCGCTTGTCAGAAAATGATTTTGTGTGGAAGGAAGGAATGACTGGTTGGCGATTGGCAAAAGAAATTCCAGAAATATACAAATATATAATTTTATACTACAAACCATATGAAGATTGACTTTATAAACACGATTATAAGTTGCTGTTTAACTGCTCTTTTGACATATATATGCTATTCAATATGTAAGTATACTGAATTCCAAACACTGCTTATCATCGGCTCTTCTATAATTTTTATCCTATTGTCTATACCATCAATAGCTATAAAAATTCCCAATTATTCCAGGACTTCTATTTTACTTAAAATCACATCTGTAATATTTTGGAGTATAGCTATCATTACAAACATTATTTTTGCACTTAGCAATTTTAGCAATTCTTCATATATTATTACAAACGGAATAATACTAATATTGTTTATTTTAACATATTCATCTATATATCGAACTAAACAATAACACTAAAAACGTCAGAACCCCAAGTGTTTGAAAAAGGCATTTGGGATTTTGACGTTTTTTATTGTCAGTTGGCGGAAGCGGACGGAGCCGCTCCCGTGGGGACTATACTTCCAAGTCGCCGTTGATGATTTCGTGCCAGGGCAGACCTTGGATGTTGAGCTGTTCCATGAACGGATCCGGATCGAACTCTTCCACATTCCATACGCCCGGACGCTTCCAAAGGCCCTTGAGGAACATCATTGCGCCAATCATGGCCGGAACACCGGTCGTGTAGCTTACGGCCTGCATGCCGGTTTCTTCGTAGGCGGCATGGTGAGAGCAGTTGTTGTAGACGTAGTAGGTCATCGGTTTTCCGTCCTTACCCTTACCGCTGATGCGGCAGCCGATGGATGTTTCGCCGGTATAGTTGGCTCCCAACTCCTTCGGATTAGGCAACACGGCCTTCAGGAACTGGATAGGCACGATTTCCATGCCGTTGTAGACAATCGGCTTGATGCTTGCCATGCCGATGTCCTGAATCACGCGCAGGTGTGTGAGGTATTCCTGTCCGAAAGTCATCCAGAAACGTGCGCGTTTCAGTGTCGGGTAGTTCTTCACCAGGCTTTCCAGCTCTTCGTGATACATCAGATAGGATTCGCGCGGACCGATGTTCGGATACGTAAGCGGCTTGTGAACCGACAGCGGGTCGGTTTCCTTCCATTCGCCGTTTTCATAGTATTTTCCGCGTTGTGTAATCTCACGGATATTGATTTCCGGATTGAAGTTGGTGGCGAAAGCCTTGCCGTGGTTACCCGCATTGCAGTCCACAATGTCGAGATGCTCCATTTCCGAGAAATAATGTTTGGCGGCATAAGCGGTATACACGCCCGAAACGCCCGGGTCGAAACCGCAGCCGAGAATTGCCGTCAAACCGGCCTTTTCGAAGCGGTCCTTATACGCCCACTGCCAGCTATACTGATATTTGGCTTCATCAAGCGGCTCATAATTGGCCGTGTCGAGATAGTTTACACCACATTCCAGACAAGCGTCCATAATTGTCAAATCCTGATAAGGAAGCGCCACATTGATGACGATATCAGGTTGGTGTTTCTTGAACAGCTCAACCAGTTGCGGCACGCTGTCGGCATCAACACAGTCGGTCACGATATTGTCCTTGCCGATGGCTTTTGCAATATCGTCGCATTTGACCTTTGTGCGCGAAGCGAGTACAATCTCGTTGAACACATCGGGATTCTGGGCACATTTGTGCGCCACTACGGTACCTACACCGCCAGCCCCAATAATTAAGACTTTTGCCATTTTCTATTAAAATATGAGTTAAACGTAGTTTGAATTATTTTCTCTCTTTTACATGTTACATCAACGCCGTGCACACGCCCATGTAGATCATCATGCCGATAATGTCGTTGGTGATGGTGATAAACGGACCGGTGGCAATGGCAGGGTCAACTTTCAGCTTCTCCAGCGTCAGCGGTACGAATGTGCCGAAAATGGCTGCAAACATGACCACGGCAAAGAGCGACACCGATACGGAAATCGTTGTCTGCATGGTGGGATGGAAGAAGAAAAAGTTGTAGGCAAACACCAGCAGCGAAATAATGCAGGCATTGATCAGTGCCACGCCCATTTCCTTGAAAATCTGCTTGGCGGAATTGCGCAGTTCCAGCGAACCGTTGGCAAGACCCTGCACCACAATAGCCGACGACTGAATGCCGACGTTTCCGCCCGTACCGCCGATAAGCGGGATGAACAGCGCCATGGCGGGATTCATCGCCAGATTTGACTCGAAATTTCCCAGAATCAGCGAGTTCGACAAACCGCCAATCATACCGATAAGCAACCACGGCAGGCGCGCCTTGGTCTGGTCGAGGAGTTTGTCGCTGGTTTCAACGTCGCTCGAAAGACCGGAAGCCAACTGGTAGTCGCGTTCGGTCTGTTCACGAGCCTCATCCATTACGTCGTCGAAGGTAATCCGGCCTACAAGACGTCCGATGGAGTCAACGACCGGCATCACAGCGAGATTATATTTTTCAAAGTCAAGCACCACATCGTCGATCGGGTCATCGGCCTTCACATAGAAGGGGTCGGTGGTCATCACATGCTTGATTTTGGAAATCGACGGGTGGGTAATCAGTTTTTTCAACGGAAGAATGCCGCGGAGCTTGTTGTCGTCGTCCACAACATAGACATTGAATATCTCGTCCATATCCTCGGCCTGCTCACGCATGCGCTTTACGCATTCGGGCATGCTCCAGTTTTCATTGACGACAATCATTTCCGTGCCCATGATACTGCCGGCAGTACCCTCGTCATACTTCATCAGGTCGATAATCGAACCGGCCTGTTCCACGTCGTCCACGTGGGAGAGCACCTCTTCCTGGTCCTCCTTGTCGAGTTCCTGAATAAGGTCGACGGCATCGTCGGTATCCAAGTGTTCGACAAAGTGCTTGGCAATATCCTTGTTCGGAATGTTTTCCAGCAATTGGTGGCGGACATCTTCGTCCAACTCCATCAACGTGTCGGCAGCCATATCGCCGTCGAGCAGCGACAGTATGAATTCAGCCTCCGGATATTCCAGATGCTGTATGAGTTCCGCAATGTCGGCAGGGTGGAAGTCTTTCAGCAGTTCACGCACCTTTTCGCTGTCGGACTTCGATATCAGATCCTCAATTTCGCTGAGAAATTCTTCAGTAAACTCTTTCATAACCTACTCTCCTTTCAACAGATTGGTCAAACGGATAAATTCAGCCACCGAAAGCTGTTCGGGGCGCTTGTTGAAAATTTCGTCGGCAAGCACTTCAGGATTTTTGGCCAACGAACGCAAGGAGTTGCGAAGAGTCTTGCGGCGCTGTCCGAAAGAAATCTTGACAATGCTTTTAAACATGGCCTCATCACAGCCCAATTCGCGCACATTGTTGCGCACCAGACGGATAACTCCCGACTTGACCTTTGGAGGCGGATTGAACACATGTTCGGAAACCGTAAACAGATACTCAATGTCATACCACGCCTGCAACAGCACCGACAGGATGCCGTAAGTCTTGGAACCGGGACCGGCGGCAATACGCTCCGCCACTTCTTTCTGAAGCATACCGCTACAGCACACTACCTGGTCGCGATAGTCGAGCACCTTAAAAAAGATCTGCGACGAGATATTGTAGGGATAGTTGCCAATGATACAAAATTGTCCACTATACATGGAGGCAAGATCCAGTTGAAGGAAGTCCTCGCCAATCACTTTCCCCTCCAATTCGGGGAAATGGGCGTGGAGATAATCCACCGACTCCCTGTCGAGCTCCACCACTTTCAAGTCGTGGCCCTTTGCCAACAAATACTGGGTAAGCACTCCCATGCCCGGTCCAACTTCCAGAACAGGTGTACCTACATAATCCTTCAACGTATCGGCAATACGCTCTGCAACTGACAAGTCCGTTAGGAAATGCTGACCTAAGAACTTTTTGGGTTTTACTTTCTGCATTACAGTGTCCTTGTTTTAAAAAGACAAGAAGGAATAAATTCCTTTGAATTTCACACACATTAGTTGCGCGCCCTCCTCCGAGCATAGCCTTCAGAGAAAAGGCACTGTTTGTGCAGCCGGCAATCCGGAATTTATTAGAATGCCGCTGCCGTTTTTCAGATAATGCCTCGACTGAACAAAAGGAAATCCGACAATGTCCCCTTTCCTTTTCTCTCAACTTGCACTATCTTTGTAGAAGATAGGATACGCCTTGGCATAAAACTCAAACAAGTTTGGTTTTCTGCACTCGGCTTTCACTATCTTTTAATAACATAGGCTGCGTTTCGGAAAAGAAAATTGAGCAAGCCCTTTCCTTTTCCCTCAACTTGCACTATCTTTTGATAACATAGGCTGCGTTTCGGAAAAGAAAATTGGGCAAGCCCTTTCCTTTTCCCTCAACTTGCACTATCTTTGCAATTCGCAAAGATAATTAATATTTTGGAAAAATTCAACATTAAAAAGCAGATTGGAAATGTCTTCAGAATAGGCATTCCATTAGCCATTGGAGTTGGTTTGTTCTACTGGCTATACACTAATATGGACGTCAACGAAGTAAAGAATATTCTCCGTTACAATGTCAACTATTTCTGGATAGCCTTGATGATGGTTATCAGTACGTTCAGCCATATTTTCCGGGGCTACCGCTGGCAACTGCAACTGCGTGCACTGGGCATCAACGCCCCTGCCAACGCACTGGTGGCATCGATATTCGGAACATATGCCGTCAACCTGATTTTCCCGCGTCTGGGCGAAGTGTGGCGATGCGGCTATATCGCACAGCGCGAAAAGGCTCCTTTTACGAAAGTTGTGGGCTCAATGGTTGCCGACCGTCTTTCGGATTCCGTGACGGTGCTGGTACTGACGTTCATAGCCCTGCTTTTGGCCGGTCCGGCTTTCGACAAATTTTTCACCACCTTTCCGCAAGTGAAGGAAAGCCTGTGGCACATTGTCACATCTCCGACCGTGTGGACGGCACTGATTGTCGCCGTAGTGGCGATTGTGTTGATTTTCCGCTTCAGCAAGTCAAACAAGATCATAATGAAAATAAAGGGGATGGTGTCCAATATCTGGCAAGGTATCTACGGAATCACCCAAATGGACGGAAAATGGATGTTCCTGCTCTACACAGTGCTCATTTGGGGCTGCTATTTCATCCAGCTCTACGTCTGCTTCTTTGCCTTTGATTTCACCAGTGGCCTGAGCATCGTTGCGGCACTGGTCTGCTTCGTGCTGAGCAGCATCAGCATGGGCATACCGACCAACGGCGGCCTGGGAGCATGGCACATCGCCATCATCTTCGGACTCTCGCTCTACGGTGTAGGACAATTCTCCGTCGAGAACCCCGACTCGCAGGCTTCCGCCTTTGCCATGCTCGTTTGGGGCTCACAAACGCTCCTGCTGATAGCGTTAGGCATCTATGCCTTTATTTTCATCACATTCGAGAAAAAGCGTATGAACAAGTAAAAACAGAAAGGGAAAATGGCAATTATACTGAATGACAGCTTCGAAGAAGACGAGTCGAAGCAGACGGAAACGGAGCCTTCACCACAGAAGGACGAGCCGGAAAAGAAAGGGAATGATGCCGACGACAACGAGGACGACATATATATCCGCCCCACATCGAAACGAAGACGCGGAAAAACAATCATCACGGTGCTCATCACCGCAGCAGTCGTTCTGGCCGGAGTTTTCATCTACGATGCCTTTTTCAGGGAAATCGTGAAGGACGGATGCGTTCGGGGATATATCCTGAAAATCGAACAGGCCAACAACACGTTCGATTCCTACGAAGCAGTAATGGTGCTCGACTATCCGCAGGAAATAAACGACAGCACCACGCTCATTTTCAACTTTTCCACACAAGACTACGAGACGGCAAAAAAGCTCTACCGCTCGATGAAAAGCGACAGCCTGGTGGTACTGAACTACAAACGGTACAACAACCGCGTATTCTGGAGAGGGAAAACCAATGTCATAGCCTTTAAAGCCGAGTGCGTAAAGCCAACCCCCAAGTCAAGGAAAAAGAGCTGACGCATAAAAATACAATAGGAGCAATACGAAGTATTGCCCCTATCATTATCAAGTGCTAAGCACTGACATAACTTTCCCCTGTTTCCCAACAGAGAAAAGGGTTGATATAATAGTGATTGGTTTTGTTACCCTAAATTAATCCTTTTTATAATATTGAACAAGCATACACCTGTTTTTTTACGAAAAAATACAGAAAGCATAGACTAAATCAAGAAAAAAGTTAGAAAAACCACACCATCCAAAAAACACGACAAAGCCGCCGGGCAATTTCCGCCAAGATTCCATATCCACGCTAACAATGACGTCACAAAGCAGGCAGACGTTCCGGCCCCAAATATTTCTAACACACGGCAAAAATCATTAGCAATAAATATTCAAGAATAACAATATAAAATACAGTCACGTTTTCCACAATTAAGCAAGCGAAAAAGAAAAAAGCCGATCGACTCTTCGACCGACTTTAATTCTTTGTTGCTTACAAGAAGCAACTCTTTTTACAAACCTAACATAAAACCATTTTTACACTGCATTACGTTTCACAACGGAATGAGTATTTAATACTCCATATTTATTTTCGTAGTGTTAACCATTATTGAAAGTGTTATCTCAACTTTCACATCACAAAGGTACAACGAAAAACAAGCGTGTGTATGCTCATATAAATAAAAATATAAACTAATATCATGTAAATATAATATTAATATATTGTTATACAATCATTTATTATTATAGTAGAACCAATCAAATATAAATAATTTTATAAGTATAATAGGGATATAAAACAAGAGGAAATAAGGGAATCTGACACAGAGGAGTCAAGTGTTCTTATCATTCATTACCTGCAAGGATCTGTACCGGCTCGGAGAACTATTTTCATCCACATGAAAGGGCATATCCGGCTGACAACGGACAGAAACATTCGCCTGCCCTACTCCCGACAGTTCTGCCACCACACCCAAGCAGCAATGGCCAGAAAACAAAAAAAGCTCATCATAAGATGAACTTCAATTGCAGTTGCCAAAGCAACTTTTTTACAAACCTAACATAAAACCATTTTTTTAATTCATATGCCGTTTCACAACGGCATATAAGAACTATGATACTCCATATAGTGTTTAACCATTATCAAATCTTTTGATTTGACATTACAAAGATATACCCCATTTTCTCAAATTATACCACCCCATAAATGGCGATATAAGCATTTAAGGCAGGGATATAAGCACATCCATTTGTCATTCAGATATTTGCGTACAGATAACATAGGGAACAAATATAAATCACTTCACAGCATAGCATAATCTACCAAAGTAAATTGCAATCGATTTCACCCACCCGGCACCTCGAACTTCCGTGACATCAGCGGACTCCTGGCAGGCAAATTGTAACCGATTTTGCTCGCCAGGCATTATCCAACGCGCCCTGCCCCAAGAACGTAGCAGACAGACAAAATAAAAAAGCTCACCACAAGGATGAGCTTTTGTTTCTTTGTTGCTTACAAGAAGCAACTTTTTTACAAACCTAACATAAAACCATTAAAGAAATTACTTTCCGTTTCACAACGTCCGAGTAATTAAAAATACTCCATATATCGTAGTGTTTAACCATTATCAGATTTTGTCAAGAACATCTCTTTGTTTTTGACATTACAAAGTTAAGACGATTTCAGACAGATTAAACCACTACATCAATATAAATATAAACAGTTCACAGTAATATATAAATATTCTACTACTGATATACAATATGTTACACTAAAATCAAGGCAAGACAAATATAAATAAAAATATCAAATCATACAGCCATAAATAAAACTGCTCAAACATCATTAAAGGCCATTATTTCAATCAATCACCCCGATTTTCATGATCTGTTGCTCAAAATTTTCGCGGTCAATGGCCTTGTTTCGCATCTTATTTCGATAGGCGTAAACCGTGTTTACAGAATATTTGAGGAATTCGGCAATCTTCGTATTGTCATCAAGCCCCATACGATGCAGCGCATAAATACGCAGTTCAGCCGTCAGCATGCCCAATTCCGGTACGACAATGCGTTCCTCCGGCCTTAACAGCGCATTGACATCATCGACAAAAGTAGTGTAAATTTTCAGAAAGGCATTGTCAAATTCCCGATAAAAGCCACGATGCTGTTCATCGGAAAAGCGTGCGGACTTCGTCATTTTCAGCAAATCCTCCACCTGCCCGGATACAAGTTTCCGATTGACAAGTTTCGTAAACGAATCCAGACGTTTCATATAGACGGAGCTCAATTCAAGGAATTGTCCCATATATTCGTCTTTCGCCACGTTGGCATCATGAAGCTTCTTTCGGGCAGTAGACAGTTTTCGCATCTGCTTGACAAGGAAAAACACGGTAATCAGCAAACCGATCAGCAACAGACTGACAATCACTATATAGGCTACCAACAGATTTTCATGCGACTTGACCTCTGCCCGATGAGCGCCTTCGATAACCGGCAACATGCGGGAAGCATTATAGACACGCACCTGCGCATTACAGAAGGCAGCATCCTCAATTGAAGAAAAAATGTAGCGATAGGCACGCTCAATGTCGCCCTTGTCGTAAACCAACATCGATAATTCGTACATCGACTGATTTTCTTTCACCGAGCAACGCAAGTCAGAAATTGCCGACAAGGCATTGTATTTCATGCTTTCCTCCTTATTGCCTTCACTATTGTAGATATTGGCAAGCAAGCCTGCCGCAATGGCATACTCGTTACACGTTTCGGGCAATTCGGAAAGCAAATCGCCCAGCAAAAGCTTTGCGGTCACATTCTTTTTATCCCACAATGCCTGCTCTGCTTCATACAGACGGCGCTTCACCGCATCTATTGGCAAAGAGGCAATCCACTTCTTACGAAAATCATTGGCTCGGTCGTAATAATGGCTGTAATACACACTGGCTCGGTTCATCGAATTAAGCGCAAAAGAATTAATGCGATAGCCACATTCATAGTATGCAGAATGTAAAGAATCGGGCAACTGGCTGAAATTTATCGATTCATATTCAGAAGAGGCTTCAGAATAGAAGCCGACAATCATTTCCGGACGGAGACGTTTCAGTTTCAGCAGGATAGACTTTCCACGATTGCCGAGAGTATCGGCCACTTCCACAGCTTGCGAATAATAGTAAATGGCGGAATCGGCCTTGAACAGCGTGAATTCATCGCCCAACTTTTCAAGACAGACCAATTGCGCAGACTTGTCAGAACCCGCACGGTTTAAGATTGTCTTCAGACTGTCGATGCGGGCATATTTCGCCTTGTCAAAAATGTTTTTTTGGGCAATCATCTTGTCCAGACGCTGTATTTCAGGCAAATTAGCCGAAGCACTGAACACACCGAGGACAGCAGATAACAGGGTCAGAATAATGGTTAAACGTTTAGGCATTGTAAAAAATATAATTCAGTTTCAAAGATAATTAATTTGGCGACAACTAAATAAGTTTCGTAAATATAAATGCGAGAATTAACTAAAAAAACTGCCGAACAGAGGTCGAAAACATTTTTTCAGATAGGATTCAAATGAGGATGACAATTGAAAAGGCTGAATTCAACTTGCAAATGCAACAGAATTCTGATT
>ULSN01016179.1_pt1 | contig 25546 bp, 15 predicted proteins | sample 1956771 | NCBI WGS metagenome assembly ULSN01 (sample SAMEA4835709, study PRJEB28245) | human gut metagenome | biome: gut microbiome; material: fecal sample | place: Denmark | collected 2008
GCTGGTTTCGCGCCATAGTGCTTGGCCACTTCGTGGACGAGAACGGAAAGATGACTATTCAACTGCATAGCGTATTCTTGTTTACTATGCAAAAATACCACATTTTTACCGAAGTTGAAAATTATTGGGAGACAAATTTGTCTTGGACCGCAAAAAAGCATCTCTCGTAATGCGGTTTGTAGCGACCCATCAGCTCTCTGTGGGGCATTGACGCCAGGGTGCCGATCCAGAAAAATGATGACCCACATGGCTGTTTTGCCCCACCTTTTGGCCAGGGCAAAAACTACTCCAAAAAAGGATGTTGCCTTCATAGCCCGATGAAGTTATATTCATCGGCTTATGAAGTTATATTCATCGGCCTATGAAGTTAACTTCGTTGGCCTATGAAGTTAAGTCCATAAAAAGGGGTGAAAAATAGCCTCTTCCGCCACTAATACTAATCGACCGTTCGTTTGCCAGAAAATACCATTTTTGGTGCTGCTGCCCCACGACCGTTTATGTCCTTGGCTGGGTATAAAAAACAGCGATTGGGAAACATGGCTGTCTCCCAATCGCTGTTCTAATCATGCGTCCTGTTGTCTGTGTCTTTTATCGGAGCCACGCCTCCGGATTGAGCTTGGCAGTCTCCTTGCGGAGCTGGAACTGCAGTACGCCGTCCGATCCTACCGTGCCCAAAGTCTGTCCCGTGCCGACCTTCTGTCCCTGTCGCACACTCACGTTGCGCAGGTTGGCATAGACCGTGATATAGGCACCATGGCGCACCATGACGACCATCGTGCCACCGTAGCCGAAGATGCTGCTCACCTCGCCTTTGAAGACACTCTTCACGGCTCCTCCCGCGGCACCCTTGATGTTGATGCCCGAGTTGCTGAGTTTCACGTTGGACATACCCTCGACGTTATAGTTGCCGAAGTGGCTGACAATCTTTCCTGCCAGCGGCATGGGCAGTCGGCCCTTGGCGTTGGCGAAGCTACCCGTCATAGCCATATCCGCTGACGACAGGTTGGCATCGTTGGCGGCATCGGCTCGTTGCTGCTCCGCGCGGACGTCGCGATCATGGCGCTGCTTCTCGGCTGCGGCCTTGCGCTCTGCTGCCTGACGGTCGGCCTCTGCCTCCCGTGCCTGCTGCTCGGCCCGCTGCTTCTGTTCCTCCGCCTTCTTTCGTTGTTGCTCAGCGTCGCGTGCGCGCTGCTCCGCCTTGGCACGGTCTTGTGCTCTGGTGGCTGCCCGAGCCGCTTCTTCGGCCCGCTTGCGCTCCCGTTCCGCCTTCTCGGCTTCCTCCTTGGCTTTGCGTTTTGCCTCTGCTGCGCGCCGCTGCGCCTCCGCCTCTCGGCGCTTGGCCTCGGCCACACGGCGGGCGTTCTCCTCGGCAGCTTTCTGTGCCGCTGCGCGCTTCCTCGCGAGGGCTTCGGCACGTGCCTTGGCCTGAGCCGCACGTTCCGCTGCGCGCTTCTTCGCCTCGGCGGCTGCGCGCTCCCGCGCCTTTTGAATCTCGATGTTGATCAGGCGGTCAATCTGTGCGTCCAGGGCCTGCTGCTTCTTTCTGCGCTCAGCGATTACGCCCTGAAGTACCTGTTGGTCTTGTTTTAGGGACGCGACGACGCTCTCTTGCTCAGCCTTTTTTTGGGTGACGGCGGCCTGCGCCTGTCGTCCCTTGTAGCGGAGGTTGTTCTTCTGCTGTCGGATCTGTCCCAGTTGCGCCCGCTTCTCGTCGATCTGTAGCTGCTGTTGCTGCAACTTTTCGCCCTGCGCCCGTTGGTAGGCTGCATACTCGCGGACAAAGCGCAGACGGCGGTACATCTGAGAGAGACTCTTTGCAGAGAAGATAAACATCAGTTTGTCCTGGATGCTGCGGTGGCGCGCCATGTAGCGCATGGAACGGATGAAGCGCGCACGGCGCTCGCCCAACTGCAATTCCAGGTTCTCGAGCTGCGACTTGAGGATACCGATGTTGTTGTCGATGCCATCAATGTCGTGGGTGATGTGGTCGATGTCGCGCTGGTGCTGCCCGATCTCCGTATCAAGTGTGATGATGCGCTTCAGACGGTTGTCAACGTCGCGCTGCTTCTCCTGATACTCGGCCTCGTGCTGCTTGATCTCCTGCTTGATGCGCTGGTTCTCCTGCTGTAAGCCCTTGATCTCCTTGGTCGCAGTGTATTTCGGTTGCTGCGCAGCAGGTTTTTGGCGCGGCGTGCCCTTTTTCCTCTGTGGTGCAGGCTTTTTCTGCTGTGGCGCGGGCTTCTGTCCGCGTTTGTGCTGTGGCTGTGCCGGCTGCGCCTTCTTGGTGGGCGTATGGCGTGCGGGCGCCTTGCCCTTGGCCTCCGTCGGTGCATGCTTCTTGCGTCGCGTGTGCGTGCTTTGGGCCGTGGCGGTCTCCAGCGTGCAGCAAAGGGCGACGATAAGGTATAGAATCAACTGTTTCATTTAGAAATGGATGAGTTTGCCAAGCACCTCCTCCAAAGGCACTTGCTGATATTTTCCTGACAGCGAGGTACGCTCCTCCCAGTTGGCGTCAGTTTTGACGTCGCTGAGTGTGAGCATCACGCGGAGTGTCATCTGCTTTCCCGTCGCTTCGGTCTGGGCCGTCACGTCGTGGGAATATGGAAACTGCTTCGAACCGAAGGCTTTGAAGTCGCCGTAGTTCCATCGTAGCGTCGAGGTGCCGTGGGCGATACTCTTGTAGGTGATGAGCGAGGAGAGGATTTGCGCCTTGTCCTTCGACACCGTCCACTCATAGTCGAGTTTGCCATCATGAAGCCTTACGGGCACATTGTCTGCACTCCCGATCTCTGGTGTGAATCTGCTGAGCTGCGCCTCTCCCACGCGCTGTTCTCCAGGGAGCAGCAGTTGGTTCCAGAAAAGCGACTGGAGGGAGTAGAACGTGATGCCGTTGTCGCGCAGGAAGTCCACCTCGTCGTAGGTTGTCTTGACATACTGGTGGTGGTAGCGGTCCACGAAGAGCACTCCCTCGGGTGTAAACTCGATGCGTCCCACCTCCGATCGCAACACGGGAATGAGTAGCTGGAGCCGGATGACGTTGTCCTTGCGCATTCTCAGGATGCCCGGTACGGAGATCGCGTTTCCGTTGCGCTCCAGGGTGAAGGTGAGGTTCGACACCAGGTTCTTCTGGTAGAGGGCATTGTCTGCCACGCGCTGCATGAAGCGCAGGCCTGTGGCCTCTTTGTCCTTGTCTGCATGGACGGTGCGCCCCTTCTCCATTGCCGGGACGTCTCCACCCATCTGCCGCTGTGTGCCACAGGCTGTGGCCGCCATCATGAGCGAGGTGAAGAGCAGAATATGTCTTGTTTTCATTCTTCTATGTATTGTTTGAGTTCTATTTTCCGTCGCAGGATGGCGTTGTCCTTGTCCTCCTGTGCCGCCTTCTGCCACATTTCCATGGCCCGGTCTGTGTCTCCCGCCATGTAGAAGATGTCACCGCAATGCTCCACTACTACGTTGCTGAGCGTGGAGTCGCTCGCGATGGCTCGTTCAGCGATGGTCTTTGCGTCCTCGTAGCGTTTCTCCTTGAAGAGAATCCAGGCGTAGGTGTCGAGGAAGGTAGCGTTGTCCGGTTCCTTCTGTACCGCCTTGAGACTCATCTGCTCGGCCTTTTGCAGGTCGGCGGCAGGGTCGAGGGAGAGGTAATAGGCGTAGTTGTTGAGTGCCCCGACATTGTCCGGCGCATAGTGCAGGCAACTGTCGTAAGCCTCGTAGCAAGCCTTGTCCATACCCTTCTCGCGGTAGATCTCCCCCATGAGGGAGTAGCAGTCGGCCATCATGTCCGAATCCGACTCCTCATCGCGCAGTTCGACGGTCTTCTGGAGGGAGGCAAGGGCCTCGTCGTTTCTCTTGAGCTGAAACAGAGAGAAGCCTTCGAAGTAGCAGAGCTGCTGGTTGTCGGGGGTGTATTGCAGCGAGGTCTTGCACAGATCGACGATCTCGCCAAACCGCTCCTCCTCCGCCAGGTTCTGCACGAGCAATCCTTGCGCCATCTCGTTGTCTGGCTCCACGGCCAGTGCCTGGCGATAAACCGCGTTGACCTCGTCTCTTGGGAAGTCGTGTCTCACCATTAGTATGGCTTTGACCAAGTAGATGCCCGCGTCTTCCTGCGGGACGGAGAGGGCGTCGTCAAAGATAGCCATTATCTGGTCGGTGTTCTCGTCCTTCAGTTGTCGTGTGGCCTGCAAGATGAGTGCGTAGCGGCTCTCCTGGGGAGTGTCCTTGTCGCGCAACAACTGCCTCAGCAGGACCTGTCGCTTCTCCTTGCGGTTGGTGGCCGCGTAGTAGTCGAGGAGCAGCATCCGTGCCGAGACGTTATGGGGCTCCTCAGCGAGCACACCCTGGCAGACCTTGTATGCCTCCTTGGTGTGGCCGTTCTGTAGCAGCCAGTTGCCCAGCATCAGCTTGTAGCTGCTGTCGTATGGATTTTTCTCCACGAGGTCTATCAGCACCCGTTTCGACTTCTCGCTCTCTCCCTGCATGTCGTAGATCTGCATGCGGGTGAGGGCCGTCTGCGCACTTACTCCCTCGATGCGCTCCATACGGTCGATGACGTCGAGCATCTGGTCGTATTGCCCTCCTTCGCCGTAGAGCTGGTAGAGGAGCTGGAGGATGTCTGTGCGGCTTTTGTTGCCCTTGTAGAGACGCTCATAGACCGTGATGGCGCGCGCATAGTCCTTGCGGTTGATGAGCATTTGCCCCAGATACTCCAGGTAGTTGTTGTTGGTGGGGTCGAGGGCTACGGCCTTCTCGTAGCATGCCAGCGCTTTCTCGGGCTGCTTGAGCATGAAGTAGAATCCGGCGAGCTCGTAGTGCACCTCGGGAGCGTTGGGGTTGATTTCCAAGGCATGGCGGAAGAGGTCGAAAGCTGCCGCAAAATGCTCACGCTCCTGTTGGAGAAGGGCTTCGAGGTAGAAGTAGCGATACCGCTGCTGGTCGTTGTCGCTCAGTGTGCGGACCACGTTGTCGCCCTGCTCGGTCTGTGCCACAGCCTTGGGCATTGCCACGGCCATCAGTGCCGTCAGCATCATCAGGCGTGCCGTCGGCCACTGGCGCAGGAAAGATATATTGCCCATGTGTTATTTCCTCCTTATATATAATATGAGAAATCCTATTCGCTTACTGTGCTCATTCCACCCCCGTATGGCCATAGCCGCCAGCTCCGCGCTCGGTCTCGTCGAGCACTTCGACTGCGGTCAGCACCGCCTGCTCGTGGCGTGCGATGACGAGTTGCGCGATGCGCTCTCCGTCGTTGACGGTGAAGGGATCCTGCGAGAGGTTGATGAGCAGCACCATCAGTTCGCCACGGTAGTCGGAGTCAATGGTTCCCGGTGAGTTGAGCACCGTGATGCCGTGCTTCAAGGCCAGTCCGCTGCGGGGCCGCACCTGTGCCTCATAGCCTTCGGGCAGCGCGATGTGGAGCCCCGTGGGAATCAGGCGACGCTCCAGGGGCTGGAGGGTGATGGACTCGGGAATGTTGGCGCGCAAATCCATGCCCGCACTCTGTGCCGTAGCATACGCGGGCAGCGGCTGCCGCCCCTTGTTGATGACCTCTATCTTGACCATAATAGCTGAATAATCGGCAAAAGTACAAAATTTCCCTTACAACGCCGTCCATTTTAGGAAATTTTAGTTTTGGGCGTAGGGGCAATGAAAAGCGGAGAGACCGCCTGCCCTTGTTCTGGCAAACTGTCTCCCCGCTGTCTTGCGTCAGTTTTTTTCAACTGGCTTACTGCGGATTGATCTCCTGCAACAGGCGATCGGCATGGCCCCACTTGTCCATCAGGTAGAGCATATAGCGCACATCGACACCGATGCAGCGTGCAAGCTGGCGGTCGAAGTTGATGTCCGAAGCCAAGCTATCCCAGTTGCCATCGAAGGCGAGACCGATGAGCTGGCCCTTGCCGTTGAAGATCGGCGAACCGCTGTTGCCACCAGTGATGTCGTTGTTGGTGAGGAAGCAGAGCTGCATCTTGCCCGTCTTCTTGTCCAGGTAGCGACCGTAGTCGGAAGCCGTCATCAGCTCACGCATCACGGGCTGTGCGGCATACTCCTCGACCTCTGCGGCGCGGTCCATCTTGGTGACGATGCTGGCAGCGTCGGTGTAGTAGCCACTGTCATGGTTGCCCATGCGGAAACCACCCACCTGGCCGTAGCTCAGACGCATCGTGAAGTTGGCGTCGCTATAGTGGGGCAGATCCATCTCCATCTGTACCTTAGCCTCGCAGAGCTTCTTCTCCTGAGCCTGGATGGCGATCTTCAGCGGGAGATACTCACCAATGATCTGGTTGTACACAACGATGATGTCGTTCATGGCCACAGCGGCGGGATCCTGCTGTACTCTCTCCATGTCTTTGATCATGAACTTCTTGCCCTTCTTCAGCAGCTCCGACTTCTTGTAGAGCCACTCCGTATAGCGTGCGAAGTCGCCGTTGAACTTTGCCTGTACCGTGTTCTTGAAGAAAGCGGGCCAGTACTTCTGCGGCACCTGCTCGTAGTAGTTCTTCAGCATGGCGGTCGTCAGTTCCTTGTCGAGGGCGAGGTTCCACTCGTCGCTGTTGTCCTCAAACTCCACATACTGCTTCTTCGGGTCGTCGCCGCCCTTGACCTCCATGCCGCTCATGGTCCACAGGCGCAGTCCGCGGTTGAAGAGCTCTGAGACACCGAAGAACGACTCCTGGGCATAACCCAGCGCGTGGACGGGTTCGGCGCAGTCGGCGTAGGCCTTCTTCAGTGCGTCGAAATCGACGTTCACATACGGGTCCTTCGATGCGCCCGAGGCGAGCCACTGCTGAATCTTCCGCTCGAAGGAAGCCTTGTCGCTGATCAGTCCGATGGAGTCGATACAGTGGTTCATACCGATGGAGTTCTTGTAGTAGTTGGCTGCTCCCACATAGGAGTCCTCATACTGGATGCGCGTCTTCTCGCTCATGGCCATGTGCTTCTTCATGATGCCCAGTTTGATGGCGCGGCTCTGTATGCGGATGGCGTTGCCGATGTCGCGACGCTCCTGGATGCCGTAGCTGGAGAGGTAGCGGTTGGTGGAACCCGGATAGCCGATGGTCATGGCGAAGCTGCCCGGCTCATAGCCCTGGAGGCTCACGGGGACCCACTGCGTGGGGCGGTAGGGCACGTTGTCCTTGGAGTAGGCTGCGGGACCGTTGGTCTTCGGGTCGGCATAGATGCGGAAGACGGAGTAGTCGCAGGTCTGGCGCGGCCACATCCAGTTGTCGGTCTCGCCACCAAACTTACCCATCGACTTGGGTACGGTGAAGACCAGGCGCACGTCGGTGAAGTCCTGGTACGTCATGGCGTAGTATTTGTTGCCCTCATAGAAAGGCTTCACGACGACGTGGAGCGTGGGGTCGATGGCCTTCACCGAGTCGGTCATGGCGTTCTCCAGCGAGTCGAGGAGCTCGCCCTTGCGCTCGTAGGTCTGGCCGTTGAGCATGGCAGCCACCTTGGGAGTGATGTCGGCCTGATGCTTCATGAATGAGACGAAGAGGTCCTCGTTGGGCAGCTCCTCCTCGTAAGTCTTGGCATAGAAGCCATTGAGCATGTAGTCGTGCTCCACGGTGGAGTGGGCGTTGATGGCAGAGAAGCCGCAGTGGTGGTTGGTGAAGACCAGACCGTTGGGGCTGACGACAACTCCAGAGCAGTAGCCGCCGAAGTTGACGACATAGTTGCTCAGCGCGTCGGGAGCACCGTAGAGACGGTCCTGGCTCAACTCGAAGCCCTCGGCCCGCATCTGCTGATAGACGGCCTCGGGGAGGTTGTAGAGCGTCCACATACCTTCGTCGGCCTTCGCCTGCGTGCCCATAGCGAGCAGCGCTGCGGCGAAAAGAAGTGATTTTTTCATACCTTGATATTGATATTTTGCGTAATATATTTTTAGGCGTAACTATATAATAACGCGTATGCGCGATTATTATTGTGGGGAATGCTGGGAAAATCTTTGCAGGAGATAAGATAATAGGTCCATTCCAGTTTCTGTATCTTGTGTTTTGGGATGGTTTTTCCAAAAGTGCCCCCTTTGCTTTAGGGGGAAGAGTGAAAAAAGGGGTGCGAACCAAGTCCGCACCCCTACTCAGGAAACACATCTTCTTATTATAGAGAACTATTTTATAAGTACTTTCTTCACTTGGTTACCCTTCTTTACGAGGTAGATTCCAGGCGTGCGTGAGGCCTCACTTACTTCGCGACCATCCAGGGTGTAGAAGCGTGCGGAGGTCGTATTCTCCTGTATGGGAGCGGCTATATTGTTGGCAACTTTGTTCCAAGTGATGCTTGCGGCATTGGCCACTTCGCACTGGGCGGGATTTTCCGTGTCGTAATCCCAAACGTAAGCTACCACGCCCAGGTTGTCCCGTACATAGTCTTCTCTCAGCGTGAGGTCGCAGGTATAGGTGTATGCGTCGCCATCCCACTCGATGACGTCACCCCAGGTGCTGTTGACGCAGCGGCTGACATGCTGGTGGACATAGTCGTCGCCACCACTGGCTTGAGAGCGGGCTTTGATGTTGTCCTCATAGAGCACGACACTGATGCGCGGTGCGTGAGCCGTGAAGTTTTCTTTCAGGCGCTCTCCCTCCACATTGACATGGAGAAGATTGGCATCGTTGGAGTCCACTTCTGCGTTGATACTGATGGAGACATAGGCTGTTTGACTTAGACGCGACATTGTTCGCAACACAATCTCGTCAGCAGATTGTGGTAGGCAAACCGCATTCTCACCGTCCATGGCTGAGCGGTCGAACATCATGGCAGGAGCATACGAACCTCCGCCGCCAAAGAACCATAGGTAGTCGTTGTCAGAGGGGATGGTAAGCCAATCTGTATAATAGCCAGAGTGATGGCATAGAGCTATGGCTCGTCCTGCGATGCGCTCGTCCTGCAAGGCCTTGTGTAGGTATCCGGCTACACGTGGGCAGTTGGGACACTTCTCAGTGGTGAATTCCTCTAGCAATACATTGCGTGTAAAGTCATGGGCCACCACCTCAAATGGTGCAGAGAGAGTGTTGTCGTTAGGATAAACGTCTGCACCCTCTGTCAAATGATCGATGGTGACGGTCAGCTTGCGGCTCGAAGGCTTGGCAGAGGATATGGCTGGCGTGATGCTGAATTCCACCTGGTGTGTCTCGCCGTAGGGAATGCGTTCGTTGATGTGTGCCGTATAGGTCTCGTCAAGGTTGTCCACTCGACAGACTGCATCGAAGCCCGTGATTGTCTCCGATCCATTGTTGCGCACTTGCGCGCTAACGGCGAGCGTCCCATTATCGACGATGTACGCTCGTGACAAGTCCAGGGAGGTCAGTGTGAGGTTGTATTTAGGCAGTTGGTCGCCATAGACGTAGGCTTCTACTGCCAATGCGCCCTCGCTGCTGCGGTCTTGCCATTCGGCTTCTGTGCCCAGTTGTACGAAGAGGGCATTGTTCTGTGGGTTGTCCACTACTGAAAGGGCTACGGTGTTGCCCTTTTGGTGATAGCTATAGCCAATGTATAGACCCTCTGATTGGTCGCTGATAGCATAGGGATGGTCAAGGCCGATGGTGTTCCACCCCTTGGCTACTCGTGGGGTGCTACCGCTTCGTCCGCTGATGGCTCCGCTTGCAAGATCTTCACCCGTCAGGCTTGTGCGCACCCAGACGCGCAGTGAGTCAACGTTGAGGCGTGAAGCCAAACCTGCATGGATGGAATCGATGTGGTTGTTGGCATAGAGACGAACTTGGTCTGCTGGGATATAGATCGCGCCAGAAACCCATGTGTCCTTGCTGTTGATGGAGAAACCGTCTGTTCCCGATGTATTCATTTGGCCATTGACATAACCAAGGCTCATCCGCGTGGCTTGGGCGTTAGCCGAAAGTGCAGCGGTAAGGAGCAAGAAGAAGGAAAGTAGGGTATGTTTCATTTTTTAATCTTTTAGAATTATACGATCGGAACCATGCCGTAAGTACCGAGCAGGCACTTACGGCATGGAGATGTAGGCCTACCTGATGACCACTTTTCGTGTGCTGCCGTCGCCCATGCGGACTACGTTCACGCCGCGCTGCAACTTATCACGTTGCTGTCCATCAAGAGAGTAGATATTCTTCACCTTGTTGGATCCATCCTTGGTGCTTACGCCGTCAATGCTAGACGAAGGCTCGTAGCCGTGCTGATAGACGTTGATGTCGTCGATCATAAGCAGGTACTGACCTGAGCACTCATGGTGGCGGAATGCAATGTAAATAGTCTTTCCCTTGTACTGGTCGAGATTGTACTCGTAGTGGGCCCAGGGAATGAAGTCGTATTCCTCTGGAAGCTCGTAGAGACCGTCGTAGAGGACCTCGCCCTCGGCGTCGATACGGGAGTAATCTGCTGTCTCAGAAACATAAACAGTATAGTTCTCTGCACAATGTTTCGGATCGAGTGCGGCGACATAATAGGAAAGCACGCCTCCCTCCTCAGGAATGGTGATGGCAGGAGAGATTGCCCAGTTGTCTGGTGTGAGCGCATCGCCCATACTCGACTTAGACGCTGAACCAAGCAGGTTGCTTCCACTGTGGCAGTAGCGACTGTAGCCTTCCTCGGTCAAGGCTCCGCCGAAGAGCATATAGGCTGTTGTCCAAGTGTTGCCGTCGCCGTCTGCGTCGTAAGCGCTCCATCCGTAGCACTGGTCTTCCAAATCACCGTTGTAGATGAGCCCCTTATTGCTAAGCGTCTTGCCTGTACAGGCCACTTTGAAATCACCAGCGTTGGTGCGGATGATGATATTGTCGCTAAAGTCACCTTCCTCATGCGGGAAGAAGAAGAGGCTCACGGAGAGAGAGTTGCCAAATTTGGCCGTTTCTTTCACTTCGCCTCCTGAGAATGGGCCGGCACCAATAATAGAATCGATGACTAAATCTGCACTTCCTATGTTTTTTAATGTCACCGTGGCAGTAGTCCAACGGTTGGTTCCTACATGACAGGGTTTGAAGCACACCTTGTCTTCTTGCAGTTCAGCAGAGTGTTCTTTAAAATCAATTACATGTAGCTTGAAGTTCTTGAAGGAGAACATGCTTTTTCCGGTTTTCATACCGTCGCCATTGCGTGAATATTCAAAGCTGATGGCATGGTCTCCAGGTACAAAATTGAGGAAGGTTGGATCATTCTCACGTACTTCGGCGTATGACTTAGAGCTGGCGTCGCCAGTCGCAAATTTTGAAAGTGTATAAAAAATCCTTGGTGTGTTGATTTCCAATATGCCAAAGTCACCGTTGTAAGAACCCTGGTCGAAGGTGTAGCCGTCCCAAGAGACAATGCCGAGTTTTCCATCGGGAATGCTAAAATTGAATGTGATTTTTGACGTACCCGCCGTTTCGTCGTTGTAGCTGGCGTTAGCATTGTATGCAGAGTCGCCGTCAATGATGTATGGCAAGCGCGGGTCGTTCTCCACGGTCATGTATTCGAACCCCTCAGAGACTACTTTCGAGAAATCTTGTTGCGCAAAGACAATAGCCTTGGCAGTGGCCTTGAATGTACCTGCGGAAGTTTTAATGGTCAGATTGGCGGTTTTGTCGCCTGGCGTCGTAGTAGAAAGAGTGACAGGTATCACAAGATCCTTCATTGTAGCTACAGGCTCTATCTTAGTGGATGCGCCAAACTCTTGATTGTCAGAGGCAACGCTGATGAGTTTGAGGTCGTTTTTGCCCTTGTTGGTGATCACGATGTTGTCGGTGCCCGTAGCTTTGCCGTCATTGCTGATGACAGAAAATCCGATGTCGGCGAGCGAGTCTTTGAGAATGGCAGCATTGTCCTGAAGATCGGTTAAATCAAGTGCAAGATCCCAAATGTAGTAGCGGGAACTTTCTGCCACAGTGGCATCTTGGACATTGCTATAGCAGTCGTACTGGAAGCGGATGGTATGTTTGCCAGGGGCAAACTCTATGGTTTCGGACGCATCCTCGTAAGTGGTATTGTAAATTTTGTATGCACTGGAGAAGTCGTCGACCATGATGCCGCCGGCGTAATATGCTGAACCTTCATAGACACCCTTCCAGGATACTTTGCCCAGTTTTCCTTCAGGTATCGTGAACGTCGCATCCAACGTGGAGGACGTGCGGGCGCGTTGTAACGAATATGAGCACGCTACTTGCTTGCCTTCAATCTCGGAAAGTGAGAACGGATAATTCAAGTCTGCGCCAAAGTCGAAATTGCCGCGCAGGACGATGGGGGAGAAGTCTGGTGGAGGAAGAATCGTCCCCGTGAGTTGTATATTGAAGGGGTTGTCGTTGCTCTCGCTCTCGATGGAGGCCAAACCCTCGGCGTCGCCTATTGTGGAAGTGGTGAAAGTGAAGGTAATATCCTTGCGCCCTTGCCCTTCGATCGTGCCGGAAAGTGCGTTAGTGGTGAAGGCATCCTCTGGGTCAGAGGAGATGTCCATGGCATAGTCGCAAGCTTCGTTGCCCACATTGACGATGGTCGCCGTGCGTGTGATAGGTGTAGAGGGATATGTACTGCCGAAGTTGAGACTCTTTTGAAACAGTAACAGGTCTGAGCCCTCTTTTGGCAGGTTGATGCTGATTTCTTTGAGCAGGGCAGAACTTGAACTGACACCATAATTGGTTGATCCGTCTGGGGTCCACATTGCCACACCAATCACTTGTCCTTTGGAGTAGATACGGTCGAAGTCGCCGTCCACGTACAACACGAGATTCTCATCGGGTGTAATTTTACCCTCTTCTGTGATCTGTCCGGCAATGAGCGTCCCTTTATAATAGTTCATCAAGTCGCCCACGACGGTTGCGTTCGCAAATGAAGTGCTGGCAGGAATCGTAATGGTCTTGGCTGTAGCGTCGTATGTTCCCGTCATGTCGTACTCCACGTTTGGAGCATAACTGTTGGGGTTGTAGAGGTTGAAGAAATTTTTGAATGTGACTTGGTTGCCGTTTACAGCCACGCCAACATGATACGTCTTAACATCACCGCCGTCTGCATTGAATGAATAACCAGCATAGTAGCTCTGTACTGCTGTGAAGTAGCTGATCGTGTCAATGGTGCTTTCTGCCTTCATCGTAGGTCTTTTGGGACGTGCGGGTTGTGCCGCATCTTGTCCACGATGTGCTTGAGCCACTTGCATCAGTTGAGCCTGCGTAAGTCCTTGGCTTGCGTCAAGCGGGTCAGGATTCCCTGTTGGAGGGGTCTGCGGGCGGAGCAGTGTCTGCGAGAATCCAGAGATGCTCACAAGCATGGTCGCCATGAGGATTAATGTCTTCTTCATAATCGAGTTGTTTTACGAAATTAAATTTGAAATTCTGCTGCAAATTTAAGATGAAATGGCAGAATGACTATGAAGAAAATTGGCCTATTGCGGCTGAAATCATGATTTCAGCCGCAATAAGTAGGCATTTGAATCAAATTTGCTATGATTTGTCCGATTTTTGAGCACGCTGGTATTCCGATGGGGTCAGTCCGGTGACGCGCTTGAACTGCAGCAGGAAGGTACTGCGTGATTTGAATCCTACACTGGTCGATATGGCTTCGATGGTGTATTTCCCATACTGCTCCGTATCGTTCATTCTCCTGCAAGCCTCCTTGACACGATACTCGTTGATCAAGTTGTTGAAGTTGCAGCCAGCCTTTTCGTTGATGACTTGCGATACCTTTTTGTAGGAAGCCTCTGTGAGGTCGGCCAGTCTTTGGAGGGAGAAATCCGTGTCAAACACTTCCTTGGAGTTGGCAAGAATCTGTTGTATCTTGTCATACAACACCTGCTTGTCTGATTCGCCGAGCCGCGACTGCTTGTATTTCTCCTCCAGTTGTGGCTTCTTGTATTCCTCTTCCAAACGAAGCACCTCTTGGTTCTTTTGGTAGAGGTTGCTATAGGACGCGCGCAATTGGCGGTTCTTGCGGTACAATATATATAAGGAGAGGCTGATGACGAGTGCGATGATCAGAAGAACAATGATGGTTGTAGTCATCACCTGTCGCTCGCGTCGTCCCTGCTCCATCTGTTCGTTGACCTTTCTGAGGCTACCGGCAAAGGACATTTCCTTGATGTTAGCAAACTGTTGCAGGTTGAGGAGCGTGTCTTTTAGAGCAAAGTAATGACTTTGGTACTGCAGGGCCAAGTCTTTCTTGCCGAGTCGCTGTTGGTATTCGGCCAAACTGCGATAGAACTCCACGCTTGCATCTTTTGTGCCGTATTTCTGGCAAATGCGTTCTCCTTTCAGCAGTTGTTCTATTGCCTCGTTGTATCTACCGAGCAATGCCAGTACCCTTGATTTATTGTAAATGGCAAGAAGCGTGTAACGAGCGTGGGAGTCATCGTCGGGCATGAGGTCGAGTTGCTTGTCGAAGAGCGGTAGTGCTTCTTGATAGCGTTTCGCTTTGAGCAGCATCAAGATCTGGTAATAGTAGAGGTTGAATTGGGTAAATTCATGTGCGTCGTTATTTTTTAGTTGTTTGAAGATTTTCCAGTCTTCCCTTAGTGCGTCATATTCTTCCAGAGACCACGCCAGGGTGATGGCATTGCCAAAAGCCGTGTTGGCGATGTTGTGGTTCTGTACTTGGGTATTCAAACTCTCCTTGAATGCTTGGCGCATATAGTCCAAGGCTTTCTTTTTTACGGTGTGGTCGCCCGTCTGGTCGCCGATGGTACTAAAGAGATGTCCCAAGTCCAATGCTGTAGCCGGGCTGATAAAATCAATTTCCTCTGCCACGTCTTGTGCATGGAGGAGGCAGTCGTAGGCTTTGGCGTAGTCGTAGTAGCGAAAAAGATAAACGAACCCCTTCATCCTCTGTGCCCGCTGCACGAGGATTTTGTCTTCCCGGCTCATCGATTTGTCATAGCGGTTGGTGACAATCGTGAGGGCGAGCAAAGCGCTGTCAGGTCGCTCGGGATCGTTGGCAAAACGGTGCCCTATCTTTACCAGTTGCTCGGTGGGGAGCTTTTTCCAAATGGAAAAGACCTTGGGTTGTTTGCCAGCGACGGCCTTTTGCGAGGATGTCAGGATGCAGAGCACTATCAGTAGCAGGCTTGCCGTCCATCGGCGAGGGGAAAAGGTCGGTGTTGCGTTCATATATGTGGTACTGAATGTGGATGCAGAGGCAAGGACGCTCCATGTGTCCTTGCCTTTGCTATGTTATGCGTTGTGGCGTCGAGCCTATTTGTCGAGCTTCCACGTCACGCCGTCCTTGGTGTCCTTCACCTCGAAGCCGGCTGCGGCGAGTTCGTTTCGTATCTTGTCCGACGTGGCCCAGTCTTTGTTCTTCTTGGCCTGTGCGCGCAGTTCGAGCACCATATCGACGACCTTGCCGAAGGCGTTCTCCCGAGCGGAGGAGTTGTCGCCCTGCTCGCTTCTCAGTCCGAGGATGTCGAAGATGAAGATGCGCTGTACGTCGGCAATCTCCTGTATGTCCTCTGCCGAGAGCTGTGACTTGTGGTCGAGCGCGCTGTTGACGACATGGCATGTTTCGAAGAGCACGGAGATGACGGCCGGTGTCATCAGATCGTCGTTCATCGCATCGTAGCAGCGCTGGCGAAGTTGTGCGACAAACGCATGCGATTTCTCGTCGCTGGCGCTGGCGGCCTGTACGCGGGCCAGGTCGCTGACGCTGTCCATGAGGCGCTTGTAGCCTTTCTCAGCGGCCTGCAGGGCCTCGTTGCTGAAATCGACCGTGCCACGGTAGTGGGCCGAGAGGGTGAAGAAGCGGATGGTCATCGGCGAGTAGGGCTGGGTGAGGAGCTCATTGTTTCCGGTGAAGAGTTGCTCCAGCGTGATGAAGTTGCCAAGGCCCTTGGCCATCTTCTGTCCGTTGATGGTGAGCATGTTGTTGTGCATCCAGTACTTCACCATCGGGTCTCCCTGCGAGGCCACGGCCTGTGCTATCTCACACTCGTGGTGCGGGAAGATCAGGTCCATGCCACCGCCGTGGATGTCGAAGTGGTCGCCGAGGTATTTGCGTCCCATCGCCGTGCACTCGCAGTGCCATCCAGGGAATCCGTCGCTCCACGGACTCGGCCAGCGCATGATGTGCTCGGGTGTGGCCCGCTTCCAAAGGGCGAAGTCCACCTGGTTGCGCTTCTCGCCGATGCCGTTGAGCTCGCGCGAGTTGTTGATCATGTCGGTGAGGTTGCGTCCGGACAGGATGCCGTAGCGGTGGTCGTTGTTGTACTTCTCCACGTCGAAATAGACGCTGCCGTTGCTCTCATAGGCGTAGCCGTTGGCGAGGATCTGCTTCACCAGCTCCTCCTGCTCGATGATGTGTCCCGTGGCGTGGGGCTCGATAGAGGGCGGCAGGCAGCCAAGCTGTCCCAGCGCGTCGTGGTAGCGGTTGGTGTAGTACTGTGCTATCTCCATCGGCTCCAGCTGCTCCAGCCGTGCCTTCTTCTCAATCTTGTCGTCGCCCTCGTCGGCGTCGTGCTCCAAGTGTCCCACATCGGTGATGTTGCGCACATAGCGCACCTTGTAGCCGATGTGCTGCAGGTAGCGGAAGAGTACGTCGAAGGTGACGGCGGGGCGCGCGTGGCCCAGATGCGGGTCGCCATAGACGGTGGGTCCGCAGACATACATGCCCACGTGGGGGGCGTTGATAGGCTGGAACCGCTCCTTCTGGCGGTGCAGCGTATTGTAGATGACCAGATCTTGCATTGTCTTTCAGTTTTTATTATCTAAGTGCAAAGGTACGGTTTTTCCCCGTAATTACCGCCATATCCCGTGAAAATGTGCCAAAACGCCCATGCTCAGCTCTTCTAAAGGTCGTAGTTGTGAAGTCCGTAAGGTCGTAGAGTTTGGGCGTTCTGAAAAATAATAATAAAAAAGATGCTGAAAATTCTTTCCAAATTAAGTATATTTCCGTACTTTTGCACTCGCTGACGAAAAAAACAACGAAGTAATGAATCATTCATCCCACTACAACCCCCAGCGCCGCCATATTCTGCGGTTGCTTTTCGCCCTCGTACTGTCCTGTGTCGTTGTGCCCTCCATGGCGCAAGTCGGTGAGGAAGCAGCTCAGAAGATGAGCGACATCGACATGGATTCGCCCACCTTTCGCCCGACCGTACATACAGGAAAGGCCCTGGTGGATGGTGACAGTGTGCAGTATGTCAAGACCAACAACGTCTATGTATTCCCCAAAATAGAGTTTAAGACGCCTGAGGAGCGTGCGAAATTCTACCGCCTGCTCTACAATATCAAGAAAGTGCTGCCGATCGCCAAGGAATGTCACCAGATCGTCATCGAGACCTATGAGTATATGGAGACGTTGCCCAACGACCAGGCACGCAAGGAGCACATGAAGCTGGTGGAGAAGGAAATCAAGGCCACCTATGGACCGCGCATGAAGAAGCTCACCTATTCGCAGGGCAAGCTCCTCATCAAGCTCATCGATCGCGAGACCCACTCCTCGGGTTATGAGTTGATCAATGCTTTCCTCGGTCCTGTGCGTGCAGGTTTCTATCAGGCTTTTGCCTGGGTGTTTGGCGCATCGCTCAAGAAGCGCTATGACCCGATGGGGGCAGACCGCCTCACCGAGCGCATAGTCCTACAGGTAGAGGCAGGTCAGCTATAGTATTGTCGGCGCCTTGGCATAAGTATGGACAAGGCGCCGACAATGCTTTTGTTAAATTGCTCAAGGTGGTAACGACGCTTATAACTGGTGGTATAAGCTAATGACGAGCCATCTGTCATGCAGTCGCTTGTGGTTTTTGTTTTGCATGGAAAACGATGAAAAAGTTTAGTTTTTGAAAACTTTTCATCAAAAAGTTTGTTGTTACAAATATTATTCGTAAATTTGCGCAGTCTTGCAGAAGGTTTACCCTGGTTTTTGCAGCACTGAGTAGGGTAGTCCTTTGGCATGGCAGAAGACTGGACGGCGCTGGCAGCCTGATAGTTTATACTTTTAGGACAAAAATGATAGTGCTGTGAAAAGAAATGCCCTATGAGAACTTATTGCTACATCGTATCCACATGGTTGTGTACACTCTTGCTTTTTCCCCTCGTCACCCACGCTCAGCGGAATCCTGCAGGGAAGTTTTCCCGTGCAGCGATGACCCTCCAGCCCCGAGGCACGGTGCAGGAACCGTCGGCGGTCCTTCGTGCCGATGACGAAATACCGACCAAGACGGTCATAGACCAGCATTTTGACCTATGGACGGCTGGCACCAACGCCACCCCCGATGGTACGATGCTGGGTGGAGGCACTGTCAACTACGCGTTGCCCGAAGATATGATGGGTGTGCGTGGCTGGACAGGCAACGCCGTCTATCAGGCAGGCCAGGCTTGCGCCATCCGCATGTACCTCGACTCGTATGACGAGCAGCGTGGCGGATTTATCAGTACGCCAGAAATGGACCTCAGCGGCGACGTCGTCCTTACCTTCCGTGCCCGTGCGCTGAAGGCCGGGGAGAGTGGCATCATCCGCGTCGCATTGTGCGACAACTATGAGGGACCTGTTGACGACCGCGACTTCAACGTCAGCGACGCATGGCAGGACTATACCTTCAGTACTGATCAGGCGACGTTCAACCCGAACAATATCTTCCAGTTTTCGGCAGAAGACGTAGAACTGCTCCTTGACGATATCGTCGTGACGCGCAAGGCCAACAAGATTCCCGCGCCAGGCATCCTCACCCCCATCAACCACTCAGCCACCTCGTTCACGGCGCGCTGGAACTCCACTCCGACGGCAGCCTCCTACCTCCTCCACGTCTATCGCAAGGAGATGCCCAAGGACTATGTCGAGCCCGGCACACTGACGGAAAACTTCGACGGTATCCGTCTCAATGCCGATGGCAAGACCATCGACCAGTCCAACCCCAGCTATCCCGAGGGATGGACGATCAACCTCTCGTCGGCGGGATCGCAAGATGTCTATACCACCGAGGGCGACTACTGCTCGGCACCGCTCTCCCTCTGTTTCGACGCGGAGGGCGACGAGGTCGTCTCGCCCGAGATACCCGCTCCCATCACCTCGTTCTCATTCTGGGTGAAACCCAGTTCGATGGACTATGAGACCGACTACACCTACTCCCTGTTGCAGGTGTCGGTATATACGGAGAAGAAAGGATGGACCCCCGTTGCCAACATGCCCAACTATTATATGGAGGCTGCTGGCGGTCGCTACTCCTTCACCCACGACCAGATTGGCGATGGCGTGAAGCGAATCAAGTTCTTCTTCATACAGAAAAACTCCGTCAGCTTCGCCCTCGATGACGTGCAGATGGACTATGCCACCCAGACCGTGCCCGTGGGCCAGCTCGACAAGGAACTGACCGATACCTGCTACACGATGGAGATAGACCCCAACTTTGAGTACTACTACAACGTGCGGGCGAAGAACGGCAGCGTGATGTCCGTGGCAACACCCGACATGTGGGTGGATGGCATCCTCGGCGTGAAGGTAGAGGCCAAGGAGGCCACGGGCGTGTCGAAGACCGCTTTCACCGCCAACTGGACCGAACTGCACAATGCCGATAAGTATAAGCTCAATGTCATCAAAATCCTGGAGGCCAAGGAAGACGTGAAGGATGTCGTCGTGCTCCACGAGGATTTCAATGCCATCGACCAAGGAACGATGGACAATCCCTACAATCCTTACACCTATGTCTATAATCTGGCCGACCTCGGCTATACGCCGACGGAGTGGGTCCTCCAGTTGCCCTACCTTGTGGAAGGAATGGCAGGAGCGCAGCAGACCAATGTGTGGATGGGACTGGCTGGACTGGTCACTTCTCCCACGCTCGACCTCACTTGTGATGGTGGAGCCTTCGATGTCGATGTCAAAGCCTACAACACTTATGCTGGCGACACGCTCTTTGTGATGCTGATGAACAAATATACCGACAGCCAGGCCATCGATCATCGCATCATGCCGCTGAAACTCGACGGTACGGGTATGACCTCGGCTACTATCCATTTCGACGCCACGGACAATAAGGCCCTGCGTTCGAATGTGATCCTCGCCTTTATGAGTATGTATGGACAACCCTACTTTATCGACGAGGTGACCATCCGTCAGAATGTGCGCAAGGGCGAAACCCTCACGGCGCCCTACGCGTCGCTCTATCCCACGGCGAGCGCTTATGAGGTGTCGGACCTCGATCCGCAGTATAGCTACGCCTATGAGGTGACGGCGATGGCTACGAAGGACTATACCAACTACGTCTCAGAGACTTCCGATCGAATCTATGTGGGCAAGTCTGTCAATGCCATCGACGCACTTGCCGCTGATGCATCGAAGGTCAGCGTGCGTGCAGGTCAGGGTAGTCTGACCGTTCGTTCCGATGCTGCAGCCATCGAGGTCTATGACCTCCAGGGACGCAGTGTGGCACGTGCAGAGGCGGGCCTCCATACGTTCCGCCTTGCTCCTGCGGTCTATCTCGTGAGGGTAGCTGGAAAGACCGTCAAGGTGGTTGTGCCGTAGTGACGCAGAAATCTTCGCCCCATCATGGCAAAGGCAGTATGACCCACTTGGTCGTTCGTGCATTCCCATGATGGGGCGATTGTTTTTGGGTGTGTGAAGGGCTATGCGCAGCAAGCAAAATCAAGCTGGGATTTAGTTGCAACCCACTCATCATCTTGATTTTCGAAAAATGCCCCAAGTAAGCAAATATTGCCCTTTTGTAGAGAAATAACGTTAAAATGGTTTGCCAATTCAACTAAAATGCTTAATTTTGCTGACAACTTGCGCAGCAAGTCAACTTCAACCAGAATAGCGACAGACCATTATGGATAAAATCGACAAATTAGACAAAAAGATTCTTGGAATCTTGTCCGCCAATGCCCGCCTTCCTTTCAAGGACGTGGCTGCAGAGTGCGGCGTTTCGCGAGCAGCTATCCACCAGCGTGTGCAGCATCTCATAGAGAATGGAGTCATCACGGGCAGCAGTTTTGAGATCAATCCCAAGGCGCTGGGCTACTCCACCTGCACCTATGTCGGAATGGACTTGGAGCGAGGGTCTATGTACCGCGACGTGGTCAACCGTCTGCTCTCTATTCCGCAGGTTGTGGAGTGCCACTTCACCACAGGTCCCTATACGATGCTCGTCAAGCTCTACGCCAAGGACAACGAGCAACTGATGGACCTCATCAACGGGCAGCTGCAGAGTATCCCCGGTGTGGTGAGTACAGAGACGCTGATCTCCCTGGAGGAGAGTGTTCACCGCGAGATACCCATTGATATCGAGAAATAACGCATGGTCAAGGCGGGCAGAAGGCTTAGGCACACTCCCGCCTTGATGCTTTTATGATCTGGTATAGACGATTAAAACATGGATTTTTCCCTCTCATCACATCTGGACGCTTTCTATGCGGAGTTTCCCGAAGGGCACAAGCAGCCCGTCATAGGACTCACGTCCAACTATAACGACTCCAACGAGATGCTGGCCAAAGCCTACTATGAGCAGGTGATACGTGCCGGCGCTACGCCACTCCTCATCCCGCCGACTACCGACCGCAACGTGATAGTCGGTGTGCTCGACCATATCGACGGACTGCTGCTCACGGGTGGTGCCGACGTCAACCCTCTCTGGGTGGGCGAGGAACCATCGCCACGTCTGCACAACATCAACGCGCGGCGTGACCTCTCGGAGTTGCTTCTCACCCGTCTTGCTGCCAACCGTCAGATCCCCATCCTCGGTATCTGTCGCGGCATACAGGTGCTGGCGATGGCTTTGGACGGGACGGTGCAGCAAGATATCTACGAGAACTATCTTCCTACGGGGCCTGCGGGATCCCTGGGGCCTTCTACCATCAAACATAGCCAGGATGCCGTGCAGGCTGAGCCGACCCATACCGTGCGCATCGAGCGCGACAGTATCCTCTTCTCCTTGTATCATAAGGAGCGGATGGCGGTCAATTCGTTCCACCACCAGGCCGTCAAAGACCCTGGGGCGCGCTTCCGCACGACGGCAGTGGCTCCCGACGGGGTGATAGAGGCTATCGAGAGCACGGAGTTTAAGTCTATCATGGGTGTGCAGTGGCATCCTGAACACCTGGGTGACGAGGGACAACGTTTGTTTCGCTGGCTCGCCGATGAGGCTGCGGAGTTTCAGAAAGCCAAGGACGTACACCGTCGCGTGCTCACACTCGATACCCATTGCGACACACCGATGTTCTTCCCGCAGGGGGTGGACTTTGGACGCCGTGACCCGCGCATCCTGGTGGATCTCCACAAGATGAGCGATGGACGGCAGGATGCCGTCACCATGGCGGCCTACCTCCCTCAGCCGAAGATGGGAGAGACGTTCTCATCCAAGATAGATCTTGCGGGAATCATGCGCTATAACCCACGCCTGGCGGAAAAATACGTCTCCAACCTTCAAACAACGGTGGGCATAAGCGGCAGTTCCATTTCCCCCGCCCACTATGCTGACCTGATCTTCGACAAAATAGAGGAGATCGTGAAGGCCAACCAGCGTTGTTTGAGTATCGCACGTCGTCCGTCCGATCTCTATGAGGACAAGCGGAAGGGACGCAAGTCGATTCTCTTCGCCATAGAAAATGGACTGGCGCTGGAGCACGATTTGGCCAACGTGAAGCATTTTGCCCAGCGTGGCGTGACCTATATCACGCTCTGTCATAATGGCGATAACGACCTTTGCGACTCGGCACGTGGGTGCAAGACGCATGACGGCGTGAGCGATTTTGGTGAGAAGGCCATCCGTGAGATGAACCGCTGCGGCATCATGGTGGACCTCAGCCACGCTGCGGAGAAGAGTTTCTGGGACGCCCTTGACATCAGCGCCAAACCTATCGTCTGTAGCCATGCCAACTGCCGTGCGCTCTGCGATCATCCGCGCAATCTCACCGACGACCAGTTGCGGGCCTTGGCACAAAAGGGTGGTGTGGCCCACATCACGCTCTATCATGGTTTCCTGCGCAAGGAGGGTGGCGAGGCCACGGTGCTCGACGCCATCGCTCACCTGGAGCATGCCATTCGTGTGATGGGTATTGACCATGTGGGTATCGGTACAGACTTTGATGGCGACGGTGGAGTGCGTGGCTTTGCTGACTCCTCGGAGGTGATCGCCTTCACCCGCCGCCTGCTACAGCGCAGGTATAGTGAGCGCGACATCGAGAAGATATGGGGTGGCAACTGGTTGCGTGTCATGGCTGCGGTGCAGCGGTAGGCAAAAGCTGTCTTTATTATCTATGATATAAGGAGAAATGAATAATATAATATAAGGAGAAATGACCAAGAAAATGAAGATAATCTCTGGTGGCATTCTTGTTGCCGCCGTCGTCGCCGGTTTGGCGGTCCTGAAAACGAAGGATAGTCAGACAAGCGATGAGGATACGGAAATGACGGAAACGGTGGCAAAACCAGTCGGCCCAGCCTTCAATCCCGACTCTGCCTTTGCCTTTACGGCGAAGCAATGCGATTTCGGACCAAGGGTGATGAACTCGGAGGCGCACGACCGCTGCGGTGCGTGGATTGTCAGTAAGTTTAAGGCCTACGGATGCACCGTCGAGGAGCAGAAGGCTGACCTCAAAGGCTATGACGGCACAATGCTGCATTCCACCAATATCATTGCCCGCTTCCGTCCCGAGGCCAAGCGGCGTGTGATGTTGTGTGCCCACTGGGACGCCCGTCCCTGGGCTGACAACGACCCCGACTCCACCAACCATCGCAAGCCCGTGATGGCAGCCAATGATGGTGCCAGTGGCGTGGCGGTGATGATCGAGGTGGCCCGTCAGTTGTCGCTTATGGAAAAGGAACAGAATGGCGCTAAGCGTCTGCCCGCAGACGTCGGCATTGATTTTGTCTGCTTCGATGCCGAGGACTGGGGACTGCCACAGTGGGAGACCAATATGGAGGAGGTCGGTGACACATGGGCCTTGGGAGCCCTTCATTTCTCCACCAACCTTCCGGCAGGGTTCTCTCCTGAGTTCGCCGTGCTGCTCGACATGGTCGGTGGCGAGGGGGCTCAGTTCTACCGTGAGGGCATGTCGGTGCAGTATGCGCCCGACGTGGTCAACAGGGTGTGGAATGCAGCCAGGGAGGCTGGATTTGGCAGCTACTTCCCCAACGATGTGGGAGGTATGGTTACGGATGACCATATCCCGCTCAACGAGAAGGCGGGCATCCCCACTGCCGATGTCATTCCCTATTATCCCGACTGCCAGCAGAGCAGTTTCGGACCGACGTGGCACACCATCCATGACACGATGGATCACATCGACAAGGGCGTACTGCAGGCTGTAGGCCAGACGATGATCCAGATGCTTTGGACACTGTAGTCGGCGGGAAACGTAATACGCAGAAGTGAATAGCTAACAATATTGTAACTAACAACTGACGATTATGACACTCAAAAAACTCTTTCTGGCGGCAATGGCCAGCGTGTTGGTATCGACGGGCATGCAAGCCCAAGTGGAAAACTTTGAAATCTTCCGCCATGTCGGTGGCAACCTGAATGTGGGTACGGAGGGTATTGGCTTTGATGTGGCAACTCCCGTCACTGACTACCTGGAGGTGAGTGCAGGAATGAGCTTCATGCCCGGTTTCAAAGTTGATGGCGACGTCAACGTGAAGCCCATCCGCATCACGAATGTCACGACCATCCCAATGGAGTCTGTGAACATCGAGGGTAAGTTTGCGCGCACTACGGCCAACTTCAAGGTGAGCTGTTATCCTTTTGGTACGCAGAACGCCCTCTTTGTAGCTGCGGGCTTCTCCTTTGGCGGCAAGAAGATTGCCAAGCTCAAAGGCCACTCCGAGGATGTGAAAAACTTCATGGCAGACCCGCAGTATCCTGCCGACGTCAAAAACCAGGTCTATGCTGAGATCGACAAGTATGATGTCCGCTTCAACGAGAATGGCGACCTGCTGGGCGACGTGCGCGTCAACGGTTTCCGTCCCTATCTCGGACTGGGCTACGGACGCATGGTGCCCAAGGGTCGTGTTGGCTTCCGTGTGGAACTGGGTTGCCAGTTTATGGGCCACATGAAGGTCTATCAGGACGATCAGGAGCTCAACATCGATGACCTGCGCGACAAGGCCACTGACGACCTGTCCAAACTCATCGACAAGTGGACGGTTTATCCCGTCTTCAAACTTGCCGTCACGGGCCGCTTCTTGTAAAGACCTTGTATGGTATTGAAAAAGCGGGTGGTGGAACCATAAAGGGTTTCACCACCCGCTTTTGACTGTATGCAGGCCTTAGTCTATAGCAGCATGGAAGAGCTGCTTCTGTCCTCGTATGGACAGACGGTACATTATCCGAAGAGCACCTGCAACCATCCCTCGGTCGTCAGACCGCGCACCACCTGCGACAGGTCATGACCCTGCAGGGCCGCAGCCACTCCCTCACGAGTGAAAGGCTGATGGCGCAGCGGAGCGATAATCTCACCATCCACGTCGCCCATGATGAAGAAGTCGCCCACCAGGTTGAGGTCCAGAATCTTGCCATCCTTGATCTCCAGATAAACTTCGACGCTTCCCACGTCGGGCAAGCGCAGCTTGCGCACCTCCGTATGTTGCGGCATGCGCCCGTAGATCCATTCCTTGCGACCCATCAGTTCCTGCGTCTTGCGGATCTCCTCCATGTCCTCCATGGTGATCTCACGGTAGTTGTCACCGC
>ULSN01029103.1_pt1 | contig 25449 bp, 18 predicted proteins | sample 1956771 | NCBI WGS metagenome assembly ULSN01 (sample SAMEA4835709, study PRJEB28245) | human gut metagenome | biome: gut microbiome; material: fecal sample | place: Denmark | collected 2008
ACAAGCATGTGTCAGGCTTTTTACAGTACTTTCTCTATTCGCGAGAGGAATATCGTTTCAGTCAGCAGCAATTTTTTAACGCAAATTTCGTGTGGAATCAAGACGAAGTGTCGCAAAACTCGCGCTATGCAAAGAAATTTTACTATAGTAGATAGCTTAGCGCTCAGACAATGCAACACTTCGATGATTCCGGACACTCATTTGCTAAAATTGCTATTCCTTGCACGATATACCTCTCGCTCAAATTACCAGAGTTTTATGTGTAACAGTCAATTAGCATGAGCGTGATAGATGCGCCCGTAGATGATTCCGGACACTCATTTGCTGAAATTGCTATTCCTTGCACGATATTATCTCTTGCTCAGTTTACATTCATTCTATATCAATTAGCATCGTCCTGCGGACTCGCTTCTTGGATGCGCTAATAAAGAAAATATTCTCCTGCTCTGCGAACCTCGAATTTTGTCAACTGTGAATAGACATTAAAACAATATACATCAGTGTTAAAGTGCCCTGTTTTGCACTTATTTAGACAACAATGTATAATTCTTAACAATTTGTCAGCGATTTTTAATAATATACTTGCTTTTAGTTACGTAATCATGATATAATTTTTTCGGACTTTTTAGAAAAAAATTATGGAGTGATTAATTAGATGAGAAAAATCAATTATTTGTTTTTGGCGGTAACGCTTGTTATCATGGTTGGCCTATTTTATATAAGCGGACAGCATCCTAACACTGTTGATCCTGAAACCTATAAGCCTGCCGTATATTCGACAATCGGCGCTTTGCTGCCTCCGGTTATCGCAATTGCTTTGGCCTTGATTACTAAGGAAGTATATTCTTCTTTGTTCGTAGGTATCGCAATCGGTGCTCTGTTATATTCCAACGGTAATCTTGAGCTTGGTTTAAATACAATGCTTTACAATGAAAACGGCGGCATGATTACTAAGCTGTCGGATAGCGGTAACGTTGGTATCATGGTATTCCTGGTTATTTTAGGTATCATGGTAGCTCTTATGAACAAGGTTGGCGGCAGTGCTGCCTTCGGTCAGTGGGCTTCTAAAAATATCAAGACTCGCGTTGGTGCGCAGCTCGCTACCATTGCACTGGGTGTACTTATTTTTGTCGATGACTATTTTAACTGTCTGACTGTTGGTTCCGTAATGCGTCCTGTTACCGACAGACATCAGGTTAGCCGTGCAAAGCTGGCGTATCTTATTGACGCAACTGCTGCGCCGATTTGTATTATTGCGCCGGTTTCCAGCTGGGCTGCAGCTGTAACCTCATCAGTACCTAAAGGCTCTGATATTAACGGCTTTAACATGTTCCTGCAGACTATTCCGTATAACTTCTACGCAATTACTACCTTATCTATGATGCTTCTTTTGACCATCATGAAATTTGATTTTGGCAGCATGAAGGTTCATGAGGATAACGCAAATAAGGGTGACCTGTTTACTACTGCTGCTCGTCCGTATGGTGATGATGATGACAATACCGATAAGCCTAACGGTGCTGTTATTGACCTTGTACTGCCTGTAATTGTACTTATTATCTGCTGCATTATCGGTATGATTTATAGCGGTGGCTTCTTCACCGGTGAAAGCTTTGTTGATGCTTTTGCAGGTGCTGATGCTCCCAAAGGCCTGGTGCTCGGCAGCATGGCAACCTTCTTCTTCACGTTCTGCTTCTACATGGTACGCAACGTAATGACCTTTAAGGAATTTACTGAGTGTATTCCTGCAGGCTTCAGAGCAATGGTTGCGCCGATTATGATTCTGACCATGGCTTGGACTCTGTCCGGTATGACCGGTCTTTTAGGTGCAAAGTTCTATGTGCATGATCTTGTTGCAAACTCTGCAGGTATCCTGAAAATGTTCCTGCCGACAATTATCTTTGTTGTTGCTATGTTCCTTGCGTTCTCTACCGGTACAAGCTGGGGTACCTTCTCTATTCTGATTCCTGTTGTTTGCAACGTTTTCGGTTCCGGCGATACCTATGAAATGCTGATTATCTCTATTGCTGCTTGCCTGAGCGGCGCGGTATGCGGTGACCACTGCTCGCCTATCAGCGATACAACAATTATGGCATCCGCAGGCGCGCATTCCGACCATGTTAACCACGTTTCCACACAGCTGCCCTATGCTTTGACTGCAGCTGCTGTGTCCGTTGCCGGCTATCTGATTGCCGGCGGTATTGCGTACTTTACGGAAAGCTCCTTAGCGCTGATTGCTTTGCCGATTACGCTGTGCTTATTATTCGTAACATTGCTGGTTATGCGTACTTATATGCGTAAACAGACTGCTTAAATGAAATATTTTATGAACGAAAAGCTGATACAGAAATGTATCGGCTTTTTGTATGTTAAGCATTGCTTATCATAAGCGTTATATTATGCCTTATAACTATAACCGGGCATAGAAAATATCAATTTGCTATTGCCTGATTTTAGTATTATAATATCTATCACTAGCTAAAAGAAAGAGAAGGTATTGAAGATATGCGGACAAGCATGGACATGCTTAATGGTTCTTTATGGGATAAAATATTTAAATTTTCTATGCCGGTAGCTGCAACAGCTATCTTAGAGCAGTTTTTTACCGCCACAGACGTAGTAATTGCCGGCAACTTTGCTAACAGCGACAGAACTGCGGCTATGGCTGCCGTAGGAACAGATTTGCCGATTATCGGTATGATTATTTTTCTGTTCTTAGGCTTGGCTTTGGGCTCCAATGTCGTCATTGCGCAATCTATCGGCAGACGTGATACGGAGGGTGTAAAGAAGGCAGTACATACTGCTGTATTGCTTTCACTGATTATCGGTATTGCAGTAGCTGTTTTTGCACAGTTTGCTGTTGTGCCGATTTTAGGTTTGCTGGAAATTCCGGCAGAGGTTTTACCGTCAGCTGTAATGTATCTGAGGATATATTTTTTAGGTATGCCGATTATTTTGCTGTACAATTTTGAGGCGGCTATTTTCCGCAGTATCGGTGAAACGCAAAAGCCGTTGATGGCGCTTATTGCAGCCAGCCTGGTTAATATTGTGCTGGATTTATTCTTTGTCTGCGTATGCAAGCTGGATGTTACCGGTGTAGCGATTGCTACAGTGTTGGCTAACGCAGTTTCTGCTTTGATTCTGCTCCGCTTATTGCTGAAAACAGATTCTATAATTAAGCTGGAATGGAATAAGCTGCACCTTGATATGCCGACGCTGAAAGAAATTGTAAGTATCGGCTTGCCTGCAGGCATTCAGGGCGCAGTTTTCAGCTTGGCAAATGTAGTTATTCAGGGCGCAATCAACAGCTTGGGCACAGAGGTTATTGCGGCCTCCAGCGCTTCGCTGATTCTGGAAATGGTAGCGTTCAGTATCTTCAGCTCTTTTACGCAGGCGTGTACGACTTTTGTCGGACAAAATTATGGTGCACGGCAACTGGCCCGCTGTCGTGAGATTTTACGCTTATGTCTGCTGGAGGATGTTATCTGTACTGGCTTTTGTATGCTGATTGTATTTGTCTTCGGTGATAAGCTTATTGCGCTCATCAATGATGACAGTGAGGTTATCAGGCTTGGCTATATCAGGGCTTCTATTGTATTTTGCGCCTATATTTTCAGCCTTTCGTATGATGTTATGTCCGGTTATCTGCGTGGCTTCGGCATATCGTTTTTACCGTCATTGCTTACGATTTTAGGTGTCTGCGGTGTACGCTTCTTGTGGGTTGCCTTTGTTTTCCCGGTGTATCATGATTTCCGTTCCCTGATGTACGTTTATCCTGTAAGCATGGGTGTTACCGCTGTGCTGATTTTTGCTGCGCTGATGTGGTGCAGGCCGTCCAAAAGATTTGCTTAAATAATTTTCGAAGCATTTTTGGAGCAAAATACTGCTGTAAGTGAATATTTTGCTGATAAAAAAAGAAATACTGCTCATTATAATATGCCGGTACGCAAATGTGCCGGCTTTTTTGTGCGCTAAAGCTAACTTTATTGTTTATCCGGTTGGAATTTCAGTATATTTTTGTTATAATGAGTAAAGAGGATTCAAAGGAGGAAGGGCCATGAAAATAGAATTTACAAAAATGCATGGTGCTGGTAATGATTATGTCTATGTAGACTGCACCAAGGAGATGTTGCCGAACCCGGGCGCTATTTCCGAATATGTAAGCCATAGACGCTTTGGTATTGGCAGTGACGGTCTTATCTGCGTTTGCAAATCTGACGTTGCTGATTTCAAAATGCGTATGTTCAACGCTGACCGCAGCGAAGGTAAGATGTGCGGTAACGGCGTGCGCTGCGTAGCTAAATTTGTGCATGACAAAGGTCTGACCGATAAAACTACTATTACGCTGGAAACTCTTTCCGGTGTTAAGGAAATTGAAATGGTTGTCGAAAACGGCGAGGTTGTAGGTGCGAAGGTAGATATGGGCAAGCCTGTTTTCCGCGCTACCGAAATTCCGATGAATTGCGACCATTATATTTTTGTTGACCAGGCAATTGTTTTGAATGATAATCATGATGATGTAACCAAAGAAAAGGTTTTCTATAACGGTACGGCAATTTCTATGGGCAATCCGCACTTTGTAACCTTTGTGGATGATGTGGACAGCCTGAATCTGGAAGAGCTGGGACCTCAATTTGAACATCATAAGCTGTTCCCGGAAGGCGTGAACACTGAGTTTGTACAGGTTCTGGACAAGAACACTGTTAAGTTCCGCGTTTGGGAGCGTGGCAGCGGCGAAACCTGGGCCTGCGGCACCGGTGCAAGCGCTGTTACCGTAGCCTGCATTATGCTGAATAAAGCAGGCAAGAAGGGCGAACCGCTCAATGTACATTGCAAGGGCGGCCTGCTCAAGGTTACGCATGAGCTGAACGATCATGTTACCCTGGAGGGGAACGCAGTCGCAGTATTTGACGGCGTAATTGATATTCCTGAGAGTGTTATTAACGAGTAAACAAATTGCTTGAACTACTGGCTGCAGGTATCGCAATGCTTGCAGCTAGTAATTTTTCAGGCGTTTGCTATAAATTTAAAATGATTTTAATAATGGGGGTTTTTCAATGGCATTTGTAAACGAAAACTATTGTAACTTGAAAGAAAGCTTTCTTTTTGCTGATATTGCGCACAAGGTAAGCGCATATGCTGAGGCACATCCAGACAAAAAGATTATCCGCCTGGGCATTGGCGACGTTACCCTGCCGCTGGCAAAATGTGTTGTTGACGCAATGGCGAAGGCTGTAGCTGAAATGGGCGTACAGTCTACCTTCCGCGGCTATGGTCCTGAACAGGGCTATGATTTCCTGCATGCAGCACTGGTAAAATATTATGCTTCCTTCGGTGTTACCTTGGAAAGCGATGAAATTTTCATCAGCGACGGTGCAAAGAGTGATTGCGCTAATATTACCGATATTTTCAGCAATGCAAATACTATCCTGATTCCTGATCCGGTATACCCTGTATATCTGGATACCAACATTATGTGTGGCCGTCACATTATTTATATGGAAGGCAAGCCGGAAAATGATTTCCTGCCGATGCCGGACGAAAATGTAAAGGCTGACGTAATTTATCTGTGCTCTCCTAACAACCCGACCGGTTCTGCTTATACCAAAGAGCAGCTGGAAGAGTGGGTTGCTTATGCACTGAAAAATGATGCTGTTATTTTGTACGATGCTGCTTATGAAGCATATGTAACCGATCCGGCAATTCCGCGCAGTATTTTCGTTATCGAAGATGCTAAAAAATGCGCTATCGAGCTGTGCTCCTTGTCCAAGACTGCGGGCTTTACCGGTACCCGTTGCGGTTATACCGTTGTTCCGCATGCACTGGTTCGTAAAACCGAAAGCGGCAAGGAAATGGAACTGAACAAAATGTGGCTGCGTCGTCAGACTACCAAGTTCAATGGTGTTCCTTACATCATCCAACGCGGTGCAGAGGCTGTATTCAGCGAAGAAGGCATTAAACAATGCCGCGAAAGCATTGCCTACTATCAGGAAAATGCACGCATTATCATGGAAGGCTTTGACAAGGTTGGCATTAAATATTATGGCGGTGTACATTCTCCGTACATCTGGCTGCAATGCCCGAACGGCATGAGCTCCTGGGAATTCTTTGACTTCCTGCTGGAAAAACTGCAGGTTGTAGGTACTCCGGGTGCAGGCTTCGGCAAAATGGGCGAAGGCTTCTTCCGCCTGACTGCTTTCGGCAGCCGTGAAAATACCATCGAAGCTATGGAACGTATTATTAACGGACTGAAAAAATAAGCTTAAGCATTTCAAGCCGTACTGTTTCTTGCGGGAGATAGTACGGCTTTTGTTTAGCAGTGCTCATGTATACATTATATCTGTGCTTGAACTCTTGCTTTTTTGACAGTAATATAGTAAAGTATTACGTAACTTAATAGATAATTTCACAATGAAAGGTGTGTTTTTGATGAACTTGAAGAAATTTTTGAAAGCTGCTCTGTGCAGTGCTATGGTTGTTGCAATGGCTGTTACCGCAGGCTGTGGCGGTGGCGATAAAAAAGCTGACAGCGGCAAAAAGGTACTGAAGGTTGGTATGGAATGCGCATACGCTCCGTACAACTGGTCCCAACCGTCTGCTGACGGCGGCGCTGTTAAAATCGCCGGCTCTAACGAATATGCTTACGGCTATGACGTTATGATTGCTAAAAAATTAGCTGATTCTATGGGCGCTGACCTGGAAATACACAAAATTGAATGGGATGGCCTGGCTCCTGCAGTAGTAAGCGGCAAAATTGATGCTGCTATTGCCGGCATGTCCATTACCTCCAAACGTAAAGAATCCGTTGACTTCACTAAACCTTACTACTATGCAACTGTAGTAGCACTGGTTAAAAAGGATTCCCCGCAAGCTCAGGCTAAGAGTGTTGCCGACCTCAAAGGTTCTATTGCTACCTCTCAGCTGAACACCATCTGGTATGACCAGATTGACCAGGTTCCGGACGTTAAAAAGCTGCCTGCTATCGACAACGTTCCCGGCATGATTGTTGCGCTGAAATCCGGCAAATGCAACCTGATCGTAACCGATATCCCGACTGCTAAGGCTGCTGCTTTTGCTAACCCCGAACTGACTATGGTAACCTTCCCTGAAGGTCAAGGCTTCAAAACTTCTAAAGAAGATGTTGAAATCGGTATTGCTATTAAAAAAGGCAACAAGGAACTGGCAGACGCTATGAATAAGGTTCTGAGCGGTATGACCGAGGCTGACTTCAATAAGATTATGGATGAAGCTATTAAGAAACAGCCTTTGGCAAAATAAGCTGTATAAGAATGGAATAGCTGCGTTGCAATAACGAGTTACGCCATTTGCAAGGGGCGGCGGTTGTCGCCCCTTTTTGTATTAAATGAAGGTGGTGTATATAATGCCGGAAACATTTTTTGGCTGGGTAGTTTACCTGCTGCAGCAATATGGCTCTGTCCTGCTGAAGGGAGCGGCCGTTACTCTGCTGCTGGCAGTAGTAGGCACATTTATCGGTTGTATTATCGGCCTTATTGTCGGTGTTATCCAAACAATTCCTTTGGAGGATAATGACAGCAAGGTTAAGAGAACTTTGGTGCGCTGTGTGCAGCGCTTGTTAGACGCTTACGTAGAGGTGTTCCGCGGTACACCTATGATTGTACAGGCTATGGTTGTTTATTACGGTGCAATGAGCCTGTTTGATATCGATATGTCACCGCTGTTTGCAGGCTTTTTGGTTGTTTCTATCAATACCGGTGCTTACATGGCAGAAACTGTGCGTGGCGGTATTGAATCTGTTGACCCGGGACAAAAGGAAGCAGCAATTGCTATCGGTATGGACCATATCCAGACCATGCGCTGCGTTATTCTGCCGCAGGCTCTGCGTAACGTTATGCCGCAGCTGGGCAACAACCTGATTATCAATATCAAGGATACCTCTGTATTGAACGTTATCTCCGTAACAGAGCTGTATTTTGCTTCCAAATCTGCTGCAGGCGTGTACTACAAATACTTTGAGATTTTCTTCATTACCTGCGTAATTTACTTTATTATGACCTTTACCGCTTCCCGCCTGCTGCGCTGGTTGGAAAGCAAGATGGATGGCCCGAAGGATTATCAGCTGGTTACCTATGACCCGATGATGGATCCCTGCGGTGATATTCCTCTGCCTACTAAGAAGCCGAAAGGACGGTACTAAGCTATGGAAAAGGAACTTTTGTTATCAGTCCATGATTTAAAGAAAAGCTTTGGCGAGCGTGAAATTTTAAAGGGCATCAGCTTCGATGTACGTCGCGGCGATGTTGTCTGCATCATCGGTCCTTCCGGCAGCGGCAAGTCTACGCTCATCCGCTGCGTGAACTATCTGGAGCATCCGACTGCCGGTACTATTGACTACCGTGGTACGGATGTCAACGAAGCTTTCAAAAAGCTCACTATGTATCGTACAAAGGTAGGCATGGTGTTCCAATCTTTTAACCTGTTTAACAATATGACTGTTCTGGAAAACTGCATGGTCGGTCAGGTTAAGGTTCTTGGCAAAAGCAAGGAAGAAGCCCGCACCACTGCGCTGAAATATCTGAAGCACGTTGGTATGGATACTTATGTAAATGCCAAACCGCACCAGCTGAGCGGCGGTCAGAAGCAGCGTGTGGCAATCGCACGTGCGCTGGCGCTGGAGCCGGAGGTTCTTTTGATGGACGAGCCGACAAGCGCATTGGACCCGGAAATGGTTGGCGAGGTTCTGCGCGTTATCCGCGACCTTGCTAAGGAAGGCCTGACAATGGTTATCGTAACTCATGAGATGGCTTTTGCCCGTGACGTTTCTAACCGCATTATCTTTATCGACCAGGGCGTAATTGCTGAGGAAGGCGAGCCGCAGGAGCTGTTTGCGCATCCGAAGAATAAACGTACTCAGGATTTCTTAAGCAGATTTGCTAACGCTTAAGCTAATTGTATAATGTAGCTTTGCTCTCTGTTTCAGGGTGTACCTTGAAGCAGGGAGCTTTTGTTTTGTGATATGATTTTAGCATAACTGGGGGATGCGAGAAGAATTTATAAGTCAACGCAGGAATTTTATTTATTGCTGTAGAAATTCTATTAAGGCGAGGAATATCTCTGCTTAGAAAGAGTTAAAGGTAGTGATAAAAATGATGAAGGTTTTGCGAAGTGTTTTGCTTTGCGCTTTACTGTTGACTACTCATACAGCATTTGCCGCTAAGGGCACTCTGTTATATATACCCATGGACAACAGACCGGTGTGTCTTGATTACACCGTGCAGACAATGCAGGCTGCAGGCTGGGATGTACAGCTGCCGCCGTCCGAATATATTGCCGGTGCTCAGTCAGCCGGGCAGCCGGAAGAGCTTTTTAACTGGCTGGAGGCTAAGGCCGGTGAATCGGTAGCCATTGTTGCTTCTTCCGATGCTTTGCTTTATGGCGGGCTGGTGGCATCGCGTACACATGAAATCTCGCCGGAGCTTCTGCAGCAGCGTGCCGAACGCCTGGTAGAGCTGAAAAAGCAGCACGGCGGACAGAAGGTTTATGTTTTTACCACTATTATGCGTTCGCCTAAGGCCAGCAGTGCGCCGACAGAGCCTGCATATTATAAGGAATGGGGCCCTAAGATTTTCCGCCTGGGAGAGCTGGAGGACAAGCTGGAGCTTAAGCATATTAAGCGTAAAGAGGTAAAGGAGCTGGCGGAGCTGCGCAGCAGCATTCCCCGGGAAATACTGGCTGATATGTTTGTGCGCCGCAGCAATAGTATCCACGCTACGGAGCTTTTGCTGCATGGTGTGGAAAGCGGCGATTTTGATTATATGCTTATCGGCCGTGATGATACTGCAGCCTATTCTCAGGCACACAGGGAAGCACGCGAGATGGATATTCTGGTAAATGAGCTGCCGAAGGAGAAAATCCGTTTCTTCGCCGGCGCAGATCAGCTTGGCCTGCTGCTTTTGAGCCGAGCTGCCAACCGTCTGCAGTACGAGCTGCCGCTGGTAAATGTAACCTATGCTGCCGGCAAGGGCGGAAAAACCGTGCCTACCTACGAGGATGATACTGTGGCCGTGAGCGCCAAGCAGCATATCTACGCGGCAGGTGCCTTCCCGGTATATTCGCGCAAAAATGCGGATTTGGTTTTGGCTGTCAACACTCCTGCCGACGGTGTGACACATGAGGCATCCGATGCAAGCAACAGCTATAAGGCATTACCTGCTACCGTAAATTTCGTCAATAAGGTTGAACGCATTCTTAAGCATAATCATCCTGTGACTGTGGCAGATATCCGCTTTGGCAACGGTGCGGACAATGCTTTGGTAAAGACCTTGTTTGACAAACAGCTTGCCTACAGACTGGCATCCTACGGCGGTTGGAATACCGCGGGTAACAGCCTGGGTTTTGCTCTGGCGCAGGGCCTGCTGCATAAGCAGTTAACACCGGAAGCAAGAGAAAATCTGCTTAATGTGCGTTATCTTGATGATTGGGCATATCAGGCGAATGTGCGCATGCAAACCTACCAGCAGCTTATTTGGCCTAACTATTGGCCCAATAGCGGACTGAATGAGGAGCAGCGTACTGCGGCGGAAGCATATATTACCCGGGAAATCAACAAGGTGAGCAAGCCGTATATGGGCAATACTGCTGAAGAATATAAATTTACGCTGCCGTGGAGCAGAATGTTTGAAGTAAAGGTGGAGCGATAAAATGTCAATGAAGTATACGCTTCGCCTTGCGAAGCCTGACGACACCGAAAAGCTGTTGGAAATTTACGCGCCCTTCGTCATTAGCAATGACAGGACACTCAGCGATGTGTCATTTGAATACGAGGTGCCGTCTATAGAAGAATTTACTGAGAGAATAAAAAATATTTCTGCGGACTATCCTTATATAGTTTGTGAGCACGAAGGCAGACTGCTTGGTTATGTTTATGCCCATCCTTATATTCAGCGTGCTGCCTATCAGTGGGGCGCTGAGGTGACGATTTATCTGGCACCTGAGGGGCAGGGACGTGGCTTAGGTAAGGTTATGTATGAGGCGTTGGAGGCTTTACTGCGCCTGCAAGGAATAGTTGTGACCTATGCCTGCATTACCGCCAGCAATGAGCACAGCGTCAAAATGCATGGGGCTTGTGGCTATAAAATTATCGGTACCTTCAATAATACAGGCTTCAAACATGGTCATTGGCTGGATATGGTGTGGATGGAGAAGGTTATTGCCGAACATCCCAAGCAGCCTGAGCTGATGAAGAAGATCGGCAAGCTGCCGCCGGAAGCTGTGGCAGCAGTTTTAAAAGAGGCTTCGGCAAGGCTGCAGTAATAGCTGAGCAAAAAGCAGTTTTTGTGTATCAGCGTAACAGTATTTTAAGAAGCTGTTGTAAGATTTTAGCAAAAAAAGAAAAAGCACTGTCAGCTCTGTCTGATATAAGAATATCAGTGAGCAGACAGTGCTTTTGTATTTTTAAATGTTTTTCCAGGGGATAGCCTTTCTCTCCAACCATTGCAGGAACAGGTTAAAGAGCAAGCCGAGCAACGACAATACAATAACTCCGGCCATCAGGCGGTCGGTAATCATCAAATCGCCGTAATGCAGGATGAGGGCGCCGATGCCGACCTGGGCGGCGATCATCTCTGCTGCTACCAACAGGAGCAGAGAGGTGCCGGCGGCAAGGCGCAGGCCTGCGAAAATCATCGGTAAGGCGTTAGGCAGAACAACACTTTTCATCGTTTTCCACCAGCTGGCGTTAAAGCTGACTGCAACCTTGATAAGCAGTGTATCAACATTTTTGACGCCGCTGTAGGTGTTCATTGCTACTGGGAAGAAAACGCCGAGAGCAATAATCGTTACTTTCGAAAGCTCGCCGATTCCCAGCCAAAGGATGAACAACGGCAGCAAAGCAATTTTAGGGATAGGATAAAGAGCGTTGACAACAGGATTACCGATTTTATCTGCGAGTGCAGAGGTGCCGGTAACAAGACCAACGGCAAGGCCGATAAGGCTGCCGACAGCAAAACCGATTAGGATACGGTACATGCTGGCTGCAAGGCTTACGCCGATTTCACCGTCAGCAAGCATGGTAAGCAGGGCGCTGATAATCTGGCTCGGTGCCGGTAAAAACAAAGAAGAAACCAGGCCGCAGCGGCAGATAGCCTCCCAAAAGAGCAGCAGGATGATGATAGAAGCAACGCTTACCCAATGCGGATAAGTCTTTTGCCAATGCGTCATACGGTTGCGCACTATATATTCATTAGCTGCATCAGCAGCAGTTTTCTTTTCAGGCATTGTCTTCCACCTCCATTAAGGCAGCACGCGCATCCTTGCTGATATGCTCCCAGATGATACGGACAAATTCCGCAATTTCGTCTGTGTGCTCCGGCTTAGCACGCTCGGCACGCGGAATGGCAATCTGTAGTATTTTGCTGACCTTTCCGGGGCGACGCGAAAGCAGTACAACTCTGTCAGCAAGCATTACTGCCTCCTGAATATTATGTGTAACATATAGCGTGGTCAGACGCGTCTTTTCCCACAGCGTTACCAGTTCCTCCTGCATGATGGTGCGTGTTTGCGCATCCAAGGCAGAAAACGGCTCATCCATCAGCAGCAGGTCAGGCTCGATAGCTAAAGCACGGGCAATGCCAACGCGCTGACGCATACCGCCGCTTAATTGGTGTGGGAAGGATTTTTCAAAGCCCTTTAAGCCTACAAGCTCAATGTAATGCTTAATGCGTGCTTCCTTTTCCTCTGCTTTCATGCCTGCTGTTTCCAAACCGAAGGCAATATTATCGTGCACATTGCGCCAGGGGAAGAGACCAGTTTCCTGAAAGACGATGCTCATACGAGGCTCATAGCCTGCAGCGACATCAGTAAATTTTACGTTGCCGCCAGTTGGCTCCAAAAGTCCGGCGGTTATATTGAGCAAGGTTGATTTACCACAGCCTGACGGTCCTACCAATGCTACAAATTCTTCCTTATTAATGCTGAGGTTAATATCCTGCAACACAGGAAGCAGCTTACCGCTGGTGGTGGTGAAATCCTTGCAGATATTTGCGATTTCTAATTTCATTTTCTACCATCCTCCAAAAAGACTGGCGCTAATATATCAGTCGCAGCGTTTTGGTGCTAAAGCATCGTCAACGCACTTTGCAGCTGTTACATTTACGCCAGTCTTGCTTTAATACAATAGTTTATTTCTTCATTGCTTCATCCAGAAAGCTGGTGTTGGCAACATCCTTCGAGTCCAGTTTGCCGGAAATCATCTTGTTGTCTGTGTACCATTTAATCTGGGTTGCAATATCGCTGACAAGCAGCTTGCCGTCCTTGTCAATATAGGGCAAGCCTGCTTTAATGTCTTCAGCCGGAGCCTTAACGTATTTGGCTACAATATTAACAACTTCTTCCAGCTTCTTGGCATCCTTCTTTTCTACTGCAGCTTCGTAGTAATAGTTGCAGGCTTTGTTGTAAGCACGCATGAAGCGTACAGCCGCATCTTTATTCTTCATAAAGTCAGGTGAGTAGAAGATAGCAGAGGTCTGGTAAGGAATAACGTCGCCAACCTGTACGACTAGTTTGCCGTAGCCTGCTTTTTGCACCTTGGTGATGTTAGGCTCGTTTAAGATACAGCCGTCAATCTGCTTGCTTTCCAGAGCAGCCATAACAGCACTGAGCTTGCTCAGGGGAACAATTTCCACATCATTGAGGCTCATGCCCTGGGTTTCCAGCATTCTGCCAAGCATATAATGGAAGGTAGAGCCCTTTTGCGTAATACCGATACGCTTGCCCTTCAAATCCTTCAGGCTTTTTACGCCGGCGTTATAATTGTCGGTGGTCACAAGCAGTGCAGAAGAGGAATAGCCTTTTTGTTCACGTCCTTTATCCGCAACAATACCCAGCTTTTGTCCGTTGGCCGCCATATTATAAAGGCTGGCCGTAATGCCGGTAGCACCGACATCAACCTTAGAGGAAGCGGTGGATACGGCAATCGGATGAGCGGCATCAAACCATTGCGGTTCAATTTCAATACCTTCTTCAGCAAAGAAGCCCTTATCCATAGCGATAAATAAAGGGGCGCTGCTTGTCAGGCGCAGCATGCCAAGGCTTACCTTAGTCTTTTCTTTGGGTGTGTCTTTTTTTGAATCGTTACCGCCACAGCCTGCAGCTAATACTAATAGGCAAAGGCTGAGCAGAAGAGCAACAATTTTCTTCATTAATAAATCCTTCCCTTCTCCCAAAAATTCATAAAATACCGCTTTTATTCTACACTATTTAACAATAAAAAGCAGTAATATTAATGAAAAAATCGTTTTAAAAGCTAAGAAAATACTTTTTTGTACGAAATGCAACAGAATTTGCCGATGCTTTAGACACCTTTATGTAAAAAATCTGTGTTAATACGGTTCTTAATAACAAAAAAATGCTATAATATAATAGTATGTTTGAAGAAAGGACGTGGAGACGTGAAGATAAAATGGATGGTGCAAGGCCTGGCCTGCAGCAGCGTGCTCTTTTGCAGCACTATGGCCGCTGCCGCAGACACGTTGCTGGCGCAGGTGCCGCTGCAGCTGACAGCAGAGCAGACTGTTACCGCCGAGCTGTGGGGTGACAGGCTGCCTAACGGCTACGCCAATGATCTGCTTGTTATGATTAAGGATAAGGACAAGAAGCTTTTGACGGCTCATGCACCTTCTATTAAGGGCGGGTATAATTGTCAGCTTCAGCCTATTAAGCTGTGGGCAGGCAAAAGCGGCAGACAGCAGCTGCTGGTGAGTGCCGCTCAGGGAGATTGGCATGCGCCCAGTGAATATCGTGTGCTTTCCTTTGCCAATAAGAAAAATGTGCGTGAGGTCTTTGGTGCTGCCGAAAGCATGGGACTGGTGACGCAAGCCTATGCCAAGGACGGTAAAATGTATGTAGCTTTAATCGACGGCAATAAATCGGATTTGACGCCGGCAGCAGGCAGTGAGGTTGAAGACGGCAAGCTGGAGTATGGCGGCTTGCATTCGCTGGTGGCACATGATGTAGATAATGACGGCGCAGATGAATTGTTAGGCTGTCAGCAGCTGGTGCAGAAAAAGCAGCCTCTGGCAGATGTGGGCGCTATCTGGAAGCAGGACAAGAAAACTAAGGAATGGAAGCAGTTTTCCCTGACGATTATGACGCTCGCGCCTACGCCCAAGGATAATACCGTAAATGATGGCAAGGATTTTGTCGGCGGCACCATATTGGTGCGCAAGATGGTAGTTCCCGGCGGTGAAGCGACCTTCCCGGTTTTTGCCGGCAAGGACGTAGAGCTGCAAAATAAAATGAATAAGCTGCTGCAGGATGAATGCAAAGATTATCTGGAGCATTTTTACAAGGGCGAGGCAGATATGGCTTTTAAGGTGATGCGTGCCGATGAACAGATTCTGAGCCTGCAGCTGATCAGCGGTAAAAACAGCTTTATCCATCATCAGCTGAACGTAAATCCTAAGACGGGTGAAAAAATACGTCTGGATGAAGTGCTTAACGTTAAGGATAAGGATTTGCTGCCGCTGCTTAATCTGCTGAATACCAATAAGAAGGTTGTATATAAGGACAGACTGCCGGATGAATGGTATATTGAAGGAGATAATATGTTCTTGATGCAGCGTATTGATGGTGTGGACCAGGTATCCGGTTTTGCCATGGGCAATCTGCATAAATTTTTGCTGAAAAAAGAACTATTAAACAGCAAAAGCTGACTGACCAGTCAGTAAAATTTGTGAGAAGAAGATAATGCAAGAAAATGCAAGAAAAAGCGGCGAAAACTGCTTAAATGACGTTTGCTTTTCTGAAAAATGTCCATTATAATAGTAGTATTCTGAAACTGGAGCAGGAATATTTTCAGGTAAAGGTGCTATCGACAATATAGCAGTCTAATTTGTCATTATATATATTGAGTAGTTTCAGAGTGAAGGTGAAGGAGGTTTTTTTATGTTAAGTTTTATTCGCTCCGGCCGTGCGAGAAAAGCAATGGCTGCGGCGCTGGCGGCAACCTTTGTACTGAGCGTTGCAGGCTGCGGTCAAAAACAGCAGCAGGGCGGTAATCAGGCAACATTGGTTAAAACCATGAAGGTTATTAAGCGTGACACCCCTCTGGTATATGATTATACAGGCTTTGTACAGGCTCAGCAGGAAATGGAGCTGAAGGCTCAGGTAAGCGGCCAGATTACAGCTAAGTATTTCAAGGGCGGTGACACTGTAAGCGCAGGCCAGACCTTGTATGCTATTGACCAGCGTACTTATCAGGCTAATGTGCTCAATGCACAGGCAGGCCTTGCTAATGCACGTGCGGCTCTGGCTAACGCTGCTCTGAACGCAGAACGTTACAGCACTCTGTATGCACAGAATGCAATTTCCAAGCAGGTTCTGGATAATGCTATTATGCAGCGCGATCAGGCACAGGCTTCTGTAAACGCGCAGGAAGCAATTCTGGAAAATGCGCAGATCAACATGACCGATACCAGCGTTTCCGCTCCGTTCAGCGGTCGTATTGATACCACCGCGCTGGAGGTTGGCAACTATGTAACCGCAGGCCAGACTACACTGGCAAAAATCAGCAACACTGATCCCGTATTCGTACAGTTCAGCATCGCTGAGCCGGAATATCTGAAGCTTTCCGGTGCTCATGATAACAGCGGCGCTGCTTCTCTTGACAACCTGACTGTTGTTCTGAGTGATGGCAGTACATATGATTTGAAAGGCACTGTTGCAGAGGTTAACCGCGGTATCAACGATAACACCGGTACCATGACTGTCAAGGCTTTGTTCAGAAACCCTGCACGTCGTCTGCTGCCGGGCATGTTTGCTCACGTACAGGCAACCGCAGGCACCAAAAAGGATGCTCTCTTGATTCCTATGCGTGCAGTTGTTGAATTGATGTATAAGAAATTTGTTTATGTTGTTGGCAGCGACAACAAGGTTACCATGAAGGAAGTAACTCTTGGTCCTTCCGTCGGCCGTTTCTATATGGTTGAAGGCGGTCTGACCGGCGATGAGACAATCGTAGTTGAAGGCACCGGCAAGATCAGACAGGGTGCTCAGGTTAACCCGCAGCCGATGACTGAGGCTGATCTGGATACTACTGTTGACAACAGTGCTACCGCCGGCAAGAAGCAATAAGGAGGTTGGCTAGATGGCTCGTTTCTTTATTGATCGCCCTGTATTTGCGATAGTACTGGCGATTATTATTACCTTATTGGGCACGATTGCCGGCTTCAGCCTGCCTATCGCTCAATATCCTAACATTACCAAACCGCGTATCAGCGTAAACACCAACTATGTAGGTGCAAGTGCCGATATCGTTGAAAAGGCTGTAGCACAGACCATTGAGCAGAAGGTCAGCGGCGTAGAAAATATGCTGAACATGTCCTCTGTAAGTACCTCCAGTGGTGAGTACAAGCTTAATGTTGAGTTCAACCTGGAGAAAAACGCAGATATCGCTTCTGTAGAGGTTCAGAACCGTGTATCCCAGGCAACCAGCTCCCTGCCGAGCGAGGTTTCCGGTTATGGTGTAACCACTGCTAAGGAATCTGCCGAGACCATTATGTATTTTGGTCTTTATTCTCCGAAAAATACTTATGACGCTATGTTCTTGAGAACATATGCGGATGCAAACTTCCTGGATGCCGTAAAGCGTGTTAAGGGTGTATCCACCGTTAGCGAATATGGTCCGGAATATGCAGTCCGTATCTGGCTGAACCCTGAAAAAATGGCACAGCTGGGCGTAACCGTAACCGACGTTTCCAACGCTATCAAAACGCAAAACATTCAGGCAGCTGTTGGTTCTATCGGTAACCGTCCTACCGTTGATAAGCAGGAGCGTACCTATTCCGCAAGTGCTCAGGGCCGTCTGAATACGCCTGAGGAATTCGGTAACGTAATTATTCGTTCCAACAATGGCGATAACCTGAAGCTGAAGGATATTGCAACTATTAAAGAAGGTCCGCGTAATGACCTTATCACCAGTAAGCTGAACGGCGGCGACTCCGTTGTATTCCCGGTATCCCTGACCTCCGATGCGAATGCTATCGAAACTGTTAAAAATATCCGCGAGGTATTAAAGGACGCTGAAAGCCGTTTCCCTGACGATATGAAGCTGATTGTTATTCAGGATAATACCCAGTTTATTACCGAATCCCTGGAGAAGGTTGCGCATACCTTCGTTGAAGCCTTGATTCTGGTTATCCTGGTAGTATTCATGTTCCTGGGCAGCTGGCGTGCAACCTTGATTCCTATTCTGGCTGTACCGGTATCTTTGATTGGTACCTTCGCTTCCTTCGTTATTTTAGGCTTTACTATCAACACTCTGACTGCTTTCGCAATGATTTTGGCTATCGGCCTTGTTGTCGATGACGCTATCGTTGTAGTAGAGGCAGTAGAGCATCATATTCAGGAAAACGGTATGTCTCCTAAGGAGGCAACCTACCGCGCTATGAACGAGGTTTCCGGCCCTGTTGTGGCTATTGCTTTCGTACTTTCTGCGGTATTTATTCCTGTAGCCTTTACAGGCGGTACTGTCGGTGAATTGTACAAGCAGTTCGCTATCACGATTTCTGTATCTATGATGCTTTCTGCGATTATTGCTTTGTCTCTGACTCCTGCGCTCTGCTCTTTGATTCTGGTCAAGAAGGAAGAGGCGCCGAAGGGCTTTATCGGCAAGGCTGTAAAAGCATTTGACGATTGGTTTGCAAGAACGCTGGCCAAATACGTGAAAAACGTTGAAGGCTGCATCCGCAAATCTAAGCTTGTCCTGACCTGTCTTGTTATTGTGGTTATCTGCATCGGTTTCCTGGCGAAGGCAACGCCGACAGGCTTTGTACCGAACGAGGACCAGGGTATGACTGCTGTATCTATTGCTCTGCCTGAAGGTGCTTCCAGTAATCGTACACAGCAGATTATGGCAGGCCTTTCCCAAAATATGAGAAAGTTACCTGGTGTTAAAAATGTTATGGAGGTTAGCGGTATTGATATTCTGTCCATGGGTCAGAAGGCTAACGCCGGTCTGGCAGTAGTTTCTATGGAGGACTACAGTAAGCGCAGCAACAGCGTACAGGATATTATTCCGATGATTTTCGGTATGGGCGCACAGATTCCTGATGCAACCGTTATGGCCTTCCAGCCGCCTTCTCTGCCGGGTGCTTCCAGTACCGGTACCTTGAGCCTTTATCTCATGAACCTTGGCGGTGAGGATGTTAACACTATGGGTGAGCGTGCTAATGAATTTTTGGCTGCTTGCCGCAAGCGTCCGGAAATCGGTATGCTATACACCACCTTGAACACCAATACTCCTATGTATCAGTTTGAGGTTGACCGTGAAAAGGCACAGTCCATGAATGTGCCTGTATCTACTGTTTATTCCGCATTGCAGGCCTTCTTAGGCGGTAACGAAATCAATGATATCAATAACTTCGGCCGTACATGGAAGGTTGTTATGCAGGCTGATGAAAAATATCGTACCAGTGTAGAGGATATGCGTTACTTCTTTGTACGCAGCAACGATGGTAAATCTATTCCGCTGAATACACTTGTAAAGCCTTCTCCTAAGAACAGCTCTGTTGTTATGACACGCTTTAACGGTGCCAGTGCGATTAAGATTTCCGGTGACCCGGCCAGCGGTTATTCCTCCGGTCAGGCTATGGCTGCCATTGAAGAGGTTGCTAAGCAGGTTCTGCCTAACACCTACACATACGAATGGACCGGTCAGAGCCTTGATGAGATTGAAGCAGGCAACCGTTCCACTCAGATTTTTATCATCTCTTTGATTTTCGTATTCCTGTGTCTGGCAGCTCTGTACGAAAGCTGGACTATTCCTCTGGCTGTACTGTTGTCCGTACCTTCCGCAGTTTTCGGCTGCTTCCTGGTACAGTATGCACGTGGCCTGCAGAATGACGTTTATATGCAGATCGGCCTGATTACATTGATCGGCTTGGCAGCAAAGAACGCTATTCTGATTGTTGAATATGCGAAGATGAATATGGAGCAGGGCATGGATGTTGTACATGCGGCTGTTGAGGCTGCTCATGTCCGTCTGCGTCCTATCCTGATGACATCCTTCGCCTTCATCTTAGGCTGTCTGCCTTTGGCTATTGCTACCGGCCCGGGCGCCGGCGCGCGTGTATCCATGGGTAACGCCGTAGTTGGTGGTATGACCATTGCTACTCTTTTTGGTATCTTCCTGATTCCTGTACTCTTTGTAGTTGTTGAACGCTTCTTCAGCCGCAAAAAGAAGGGGACTCCTGAAGACAATGTAACCGAACAGCTGTAATGTTGCTAAAAAACGCCGCTCAAACGAGCGGCGTTTTTAATTTTCAATAGCTGATGTTAGGCAGTAAAATGCATATTTTAAATTTTATACAGAAATAATAGCATAGAAGTTAATGGTTGTTCTGATATAAAAAGCAAGCTCAAAGAGCCTGCTTTTTTAAGTTACATAAGTAAACTAATCCTTTTCAATAACAAAAGTGCTTTTTAAATTTTAATAACAATAACAAATTTAAAACGAATACAATCTGTAAGTAAACTAAGACCGTCCGTTTATTATGTGTGACATAAGCAACGGAATAACAGCAGAATTATTTTTATACTTAATTCAGCAAGGCAAAAAGGGGTGTTTGAAGTCAAATATCCGGAAGCATATTGCGGTAAATATTATATTTAAATTTATTTGGAAGGGGTGATTTATATGGGTTCCGTAACAACTAATCCGTGGCTGATTTCTATTATCAACATGACAATCGTTTTTGGTGTGCTCATTGCTTTAGGTGTACTAATGAGTATGATTCAGTTGGTTGACCCTACTAGAAATAAGCATTGAAGCAAATGATGCAAAGTTTTGCCCTGTCTAATCTATTAAAAAATGCACTTATTTTCCCGATATGGGCCCAGAGGAGGATTATTCTATGTTTGAGGCATTTATCGTCGCTTTGGCTTCTGTTTGGGCAGACTCAGGTTTTTCTGCTCTGACAAGTGGCAACGTAATTATGATTGGCGTTGGTCTGGTTCTGCTTTATATGGCTATTGGTAAAGGCTTTGAACCTTTGCTTCTTTCTCCAATCGCCTTTGGTTGTATTCTGGCTAACATTCCTAAAAACGGTTTTGAACAGCCTGGTGTTATGTCCGTTATCATGTATGGTATTCACCACGAAGTATTCCCGCCGTTGATTTTCCTGGGCGTTGGCGCAATGACCGACTTCGGTCCGCTGATTGCTAATCCTAAAACCTTGCTTTTAGGTGCTGCTGCTCAGATTGGCGTATTTGTATCCCTGATGGGTGCTATGGCTTTGGGCTTTACTGTACAGGAAGCATCTGCTATCGGTATTATCGGTGGTGCTGACGGCCCGACCGCTATTTATCTGGCAGCTAAAATGGCGCCGCATCTTTTAGGTGCTATTGCCGTTGCAGCTTATTCCTACATGTCCTTGGTACCGCTGATTCAGCCGCCTGTAATGAAGCTGTTCACTACCGAAAAAGAACGTAAGATTGTTATGGAGCAGCTGCGTCCGGTAAGTAAATTTGAAAAGGTCGTTTTCCCGATTATGTGCACCATCGTTATTTCTCTGCTGCTGCCGCCGGTAACAGCTTTGATCGGTATGCTGATGCTTGGTAACCTGTTCAAAGAAGCAGGCTGCCTTGAACGTCTGTCCGACACCGCACAAAATGCTTTGATGAACACCGTAACCATCATGCTGGCTACCGGTACCGGTCTGACCATGAGTGCTGATGCCTTCCTGAACTATCAGACTATCCTGATTATCTGCTTAGGTCTGGTTGCTTTTGCTGCAGGCACCTGGGGCGGTGTAGTATTCGGTAAGATTATGTGCATGGTAGACGGTGGCAAGACTAACCCGTTGATTGGTTCCGCCGGTGTATCCGCAGTTCCTATGGCTGCCCGTGTATCTCAGATTGTCGGTCAAAAGGCTAATCCGGCAAACTTCCTGCTGATGCATGCTATGGGTCCTAACGTAGCAGGCGTTATCGGTACTGCAGTTGCTGCAGGTACCATGCTCGCAATGATTGGCCCTGTTGCTAAATAAACAGTTAGTGTGATGACTCTCCCTAAAAAGTGAAGCCCGTCCGGTTTTTACCGGATGGGCTTTGCTTTTGTTTAACTATAAATATGCTTGCAACCGCCACACTGTGGCTGTTTGAAAGCAAAAAAAATAACCAGTTCGCAGCTGGTTATTTTTTATTGCCAAAACTAAATTCGCAGTCGTTTCAGCATTCTCCCAATCCCTCTTTAGACAAATTGAAAACTGAGAGGATATTAAATTGTTGCTTTGCAGTATTTATTTTAGCAAACTGAATATGACAATCTGTTGCACAGGCAACAAAAACTATTAATGAACTTTTGAAATAGTATAGAAGTTAAAGTGAAGTAATTATGTAAATAAAGTAACTGTTTCGTGAAAAACAGTGTGACCTGTGCAACAGAAGATAAAAAAATATAACTTTATACTTATTAAAGTAAGATAAGCATCACGCTTATAGAACCTAGTTCCCCTTTAATTATCTTAGGAAGAGGTGATAAACAGTGGGTCCTGTAACAACAAATCCGTGGCTGATTGCCATAATCAACATGACCATTGTCTTTGGAGTTCTAATCGGATTAGGTATGTTGATGAGTTTAATCCAGGTAGTAGATCCTACCAAAGCTAAATAAAATTTAGCTGAAAAAGGTTTCAAAGCAGTGCTGCTGCTTTAAGCAGCTTCATAAGAAGAAATGACATTTTCTGATGTTCTGCTTGCTTCGCCAAGTAGACCACAGGTAGACTAGGGGAGACTGTGGTGATGCAGTTAAAATGAAAGTGTTGTAGCATTATTGTGGAGCTTATTTGCACTTATAACATCCCAATTAAGGGAAACAAGGAGGAAAAATTCACATGTTTGAGGCATTTTTTGTTGCTTTGTCTTCTGTATGGGCAGACTCCGGCTTCTCTGCACTGACAGGCGGTCATGTAATCATGATCTGCGTTGGTCTGGTTCTGCTTTATCTGGCTATCGCTAAAGGTTTCGAGCCTTTGCTGCTGTCCCCGATCGCATTCGGTTGTATTCTGGCTAACATTCCTAAAAACGGTTTCGAAGAACCTGGTGTTATGTCTGTTATTATGTATGGTATTCACCACGAAGTATTCCCTCCGTTGATCTTCTTGGGCGTAGGCGCTATGACCGACTTTGGTCCTCTGCTGGCTAATCCGAAAACCCTGCTGCTGGGCGCTGCTGCACAGGCTGGCGTATTCGTAGCTCTGCTGGGCGCTATGCTGCTTGGCTTCTCCGTACAAGAAGCTGCTGCTATCGGCATCATCGGTGGTGCTGACGGCCCGACTTCCATTTACCTGGCTGCTAAAATGGCTCCTCAGCTGTTAGGTGCAATTGCAGTTGCTGCATACTCCTACATGTCTCTGGTTCCGCTGATTCAGCCTCCTATCATGAAACTGTTCACCACTGAAGCTGACCGTAAAATCGTTATGGAACAGCTCCGTCCGGTTTCCCACTTCGAAAAAGTTGCATTCCCGATCATGTGCACTATCGTTATCTCCCTGCTGTTACCTTCCGTAACCGCTCTGATTGGTATGCTGATGCTTGGTAACCTGTTCAAAGAAGCTGGCTGCCTGGATCGTCTGTCCGACACCGCACAAAACGCTCTGATGAACACCGTAACCATTATGCTGGCTACCGGTACTGGTCTGACCATGAGTGCTGATGCATTCCTGAACTATCAAACCATCCTGATCATCATCCTTGGTCTGGTTGCTTTCATCGGTGGTACTGCTGCCGGCGTTATCTTCGGTAAGCTGATGTGCATGGTAGACGGTGGCAAGACCAACCCGTTGATCGGTTCCGCTGGTGTATCCGCAGTTCCTATGGCTGCTCGTGTATCTCAAGTTGTTGGCCAAAAAGCAAATCCGTCCAACTTCCTGCTGATGCATGCTATGGGTCCTAACGTAGCAGGCGTTATCGGTACTGCAGTTGCTGCAGGTACCATGCTGGCTATGATCGGTCCTGTTGGTAAATAATTTATACTGAAACTCCCCTGAGGACGCGCTGCAAAGCGCGTCCTCTTAATTTTGCCTAGAAAGCGGTCCGAAATACTAAACTGTCACAATTTATACAAAAAAGATGGCATTTTTGTGTCCTCAATCAGTGGACATGGACTACGGGATTACATTCAATACGAAAAGCAAAATTAGCACCAGCTGTTAAAAATAACTTATAGAAGGTGCTAAAAAAATTATATAAATCGCAAACCCTTGATATAATGGGCTTCAGAGCAGAAAACCGCAAATTATCAGAGCTGATTTTATAAAGAGAATTAAGATAATTTTCAGACAAAAAGCTCGTAAACGTTTCAAAAATCATTTACTCAAAGTTCAACTTAATTCCGGAAAAGCATATAAAAGTATAAAAATAAAATACCGCAAGAGCGATGTCTATAAATAACGGCATAGAAGTACGCTATAGAGAAACACTATTTACGTTAATAATGTAAATTTTTCAATAAAATAACTTTTTATTTTACGCTTATAGTGTTATAATAGGTACATGGAAATGCAAGAAAATACATAAGCAATTTCCGGAAGTTCTTTGAAAACTACATATTAATAGCTGATATAGAATGCCTCCCTCGGCATTGTATATAAATTAATTTTAAAAGGAGGAACATAAAATGTCCCCAGCAATCAAATGTCTTATTTTGTTGGCAGTAGTTGCATTATTCTTTGTAACCGAACTTATCCCTCTTGCAGTTACTGCTACCGGCGCAGCTATCGCATGCGGCCTCTTAGGCTTGATTCCTGCAAAACAAGTATTCAGCGGTCTGTCTAACTCCACCGTTGTTCTGTTCGCAGGCATGTTCGTAGTTGGCGCTTCCATGTTCTACACCGGCCTCGCACAAGCAATCGGTAATACCGTAGTTAAAATGTGCGGCACAGGCGAAAACAGCCTGATGTTCGGCCTGATGATCGTTGGTACCGTACTGTCCGCAGTATTGTCCAACACCGGTACCGCAGCTTGCTTACTTCCTGTAGCACTCGGTATCTGCTCCGCAGCTAAGATTCCTGCTTCCCGTCAGTTAATGCCGTTGGCATTCGCTTGCGGTTGGGGCGGTATCATCACCATGGTAGGTACTCCTCCTAACATCATTGCTACCGGTGCTATGACCGCTGCTGGTCTTGAGCCTTTCGGTTTCTTTGAATTCGCTTGGATTGGTGTTCCGGTTTCTGTAGCTGGTATGCTGTACATGATGTTTGTAGGCAAATATTTGCTCCCGAACAAACAACTCGATGCTGACCAAGAAATCGAGCAAGAAATCGAAGCAAATGAAACCTCTAAATCCAAACAAATCGTTTCCGGCATTATCCTGCTGGCAGTTGTTCTGGTAATGGCTCTTGGTATTAAAGGTATCACTTTGGAAATGGCAGCAATCATCGGTGCTCTGGTTTGCGTACTGACCGGTTGCTTAAC
>ULSN01006524.1_pt1 | contig 25275 bp, 19 predicted proteins | sample 1956771 | NCBI WGS metagenome assembly ULSN01 (sample SAMEA4835709, study PRJEB28245) | human gut metagenome | biome: gut microbiome; material: fecal sample | place: Denmark | collected 2008
GCCACCCGCATGACCGCGCAGTTCGTCGTTCTTACAACTCAATCCCTCGATAGAGATGCGGATGCCGATATTTGGAAACTTTTTGGCCAGCGCCACCACACGATCCTCAAACCATCCACTCGTCGAAATGACAATACGGTCGGTATGCCGGTAGCATTCCTCCACAATCTCCGCCAAATCCTCGCGGACGAAAGGTTCGCCACCCGTCAGGTTGATAAACTTCAACTTAGGCAGTGTTCTCAAATCACTCGCTTTTATCTCTTCGCTTTTGTTGGTGGGATTAAACCAGATGTTGCACATCTTGCACTTCATGGGACAACGATAAGTCAGGATAATACTTGCATCCGTAGGAGTAGGAACAGTTTTTTGATAAGCCATAAATATTATAATATTTTCACATTTTATACACTGTGATTATTTCATTATAATACCTTTCCGCATTATAACGCTTATGTGAAGCGACAGCAATCTTAGTATTGTTGAAAGTCCGACCGTACATCGCTTCAATTTTTTTCTTTAAGTCGGCCGTATTGCGACTTTCGAAAGTCATGCCCGTTTCCTCTGATATCAATTCAGGGATACCTCCAATCCGGGCACCCAGCACCGGAGTACCCAAGCACTGAGCTTCTATCACCGAAAGCGGATTGTTCTCGTACCATTCCGATGGGATGACCGAGAAACGGGCTTTGCCCACCAAGCGCTTGATTTCGCTCCACTGTTTAAAGCCTGCCAGCTCAATGTGCTTGCCTGCCATAGACTTCAACTCGTCTTCCAAAGGACCTCCCCCAATAATCACCAGTTTATGTTGCGGCAACGCATTGGCCGCTTCAATCAGAGTCTTGGCACCTTTCTCGTGCGAAAGGCGGCCGATAAAGCAATAATAATCATCACGTTGACTGTAATCATCGGCCACACATGGGGCTACATCGATAAAATTGCACAATGTGTGCAACTTTGCAGCAGCAAATCCACCCTGCTTCATCTTGTCGCGCATAAATTGTGAAGGACAGACAAAAGCGTCCGTGCAGTTCTCCAAGCGCTCCCGGTGCCATTTCATTGCCTCGCCATAAGAGAGGAAACTTGCTACTTTCGAGTTTTTCATGCATTTATATTCCAACACCTTGTGCTTGTCTGCAAAGCAGGATTCACATACCGTTTCCCCATTCCGCAAACAATCGTATCGAGGGCACAGCAATTTATAGTCGTGTAGGGTCCACACCACCTTTATACCCCTTTCGTGCGCCATCTCTGCAATGACCGGCGAAAGTTGCGAATGGATGTTGTTGAGATGTACCACATCCGGATGGAAATCATTGAGCAGCGCATTGAACTTCCGCTGTACCTCCCGCGTGCCAAACGGTCTCATCAATGCCTCAATCATGCCCGTTCCGAGTTTGAATTTCACCTCAGAAGGAAAATACTTGCTCCATTGAGTTTTCAGATTTTCAGGGTAGTCCATAGCAAACACTGCCACTTCGTGACCGTGCGCTTTGAGCAGTTGCTCCAAGTTGAGTGTATGAACACAGTCACCACCCCGGCGGTAATAGAATTTATTAGCCAGTAAGATTTTCATATATAAACATTAATTATATGACCTGCAAGATTTTCAAGGCTGCAAAGCCTGATTAAGTTATTTTGTTATACACTTCAAGAGTAAAGAATATCAACTAATTCTCACATCTGACATTCGCACAACTCCGCCAGTTTTTCCATCGATCTCTCCCGCTCTCTATGCATTATCTCATTCACTTTAGCATAGTCAATCTGCCGGTCTGCTAAAGAGAAATCATTAAAATCTGTGACAATTCGGTCTTCCAGTCCTGTCAGTTGAAGTATACTTTGATTTCGTGCTCCGGTCTTGTTGTTAGGCAGCACTTCCAGAAATGGAGTATGGAAGTTAATGGCAAAAGCTGTTCCATGGAAACTATCGGTAAGCATGTAACGTGCATTCTTGATATACGAAAGGAATGTACCTATTTCCGGACAAAACACAAATCTGCCCCCTCGGGCTAACTGGTGAAACGTAGGAGACACACGTACTAACGGCAGACCGACATGAGCGGCAAAACGCTTGGCATAATCGTCCAACCGGGGATTGTTATGTATTTCATAAATCAATACATACTCTTTTTTCACATCTTCTTCAATATACTCACTCCACTGACTGGAGTCAAGCAATAAAGTAGGATCCAGTACTTGTCCTCCACAGTCAATCCCCCACTCCTCTAAAAGTTTCACGGCACTGCTTTCACGTACGGTAAGCGCATCATATTTTGACAGTAACCGCTTATAAGATGCAATAATAATGTCCGAAAACTCAGTGCGGCCAAAGCTGCCTGCATACGATACCTTACGTATACCTTCCTTTACAAAAGAAAGAAAATAGGCTTCATCATATCCTCCATCCAGCAACGGTCCCCATACCTGGTCACTACCCGTCATAAACACATCCGCTTGAAGCGACTCCAACTCCTCCATTGAATAGCAACGGGGAGTCAGCTTTAGATACCGCCTACGCATTTTATCGAAACGTAACGCCGCTATTTTCTCACCCGGATACCGCAAAGCCACGTATGCCATACGTTTAAACAAACTGTTTTTCCATAATGATTTTCCTTGCAGCGATGTGAGAATTCCTTGCAGTCCCACCTCATCGCGTTTCCAATAATCAATAATCTCACACTGATGTCCCAAAGATTCAATCACCCGGAGGGTTGCAATGGACTGCAACAACGAACCGTAATTATTGGGCGTATGTCTGGTAATCACTTTAATTTGCATCGTTAAAAAGAATGAAGGGTTATTTTAGTATTCTGTTTCTTAAATCGGGCAGTTTAGCAAGAGTCCGATAGCAGATAATGGGTAAGCGAGGCAGCATTTCCACCACCATGCGCAACAATCTTTGCTGCCTCCGTTCCGCACGGACTGCACGGACATAACGTTTCTTACAAGGTCTTCCCCTGTAGGCCGGCTCGGTCACTTGTTTGCGCCACACATCCTTGAGCGAAAGTGCAGGCTCCACTTCGGAAAATGACCGGGGTTCCAGATTCAGGGAAACACATTGTTGAAGCAATTCATCCCCCTTCTGAGTATGAACCGTTACCAAAGTCTCTCCCAACTCATTGTGCGAGCAGATAGTCCAAGGATCCATCAGCGTGATGTCCGCTCCTGCTTCCATACCAAAAGAATCCCCACAGATGCCGCATCCAGGCACCGTCCACAATCGTTTACCGAACGGGATTTGAGCTGCCCTGGAATAGGGCAGCTCAAATCCGTCCACTCTCACGATTCCCGGCCAACCATCTCCGCGATAGCGGGGTCGGAATTTTAAATTTGGAGGAACGGACGTACCCATCATCTTAGCCAGGAAACGTGTGGAGTCCAGTGTTTTCTGTTGCTTACAAAAGATACACACCCGGACAACCTCATCGCATTTATCCTTTATGATGGAGTTCAAGGCTCTCAACTGGCAGGCCGTCCCCACTAACATCAATCGCTTGCAAGGTTGAATCCGGTCAATTTCCGTGCAAGCCATCACGGAGTGATACACGGAATTTGGCATATCTCCGAATGAAGGAATATGCTCACGGGTATAAAACTCACCTTGGGCAAAAGGGAAAGAATCTGTACACTTCAACGAATAAGCCCCGTCTACCATGCCATTCTTTAAGGAATCGATGATCAATGTTTTACATACACCACCCGAAGAAGATTCCCTACGGATACGGTTGTCCGCATGATATCCCAAGTAGTATTTCTTTTGTGCAAAGCCATCAAAATAGCCTTCGTAACCATACTCTTTGTTAGCCGGACAACTTCTCACACATTTGCCGCAAGCGATACAAAGCGCAGCATTTATCTTTATATCGTGCAACCCGTCATGCCGCAAAGATAATGAAATGGCATTTTCAGGACACACCGCATAACAAATGCCGCACTGCTGGCACCGGTCAAATGTATAAGACAGTTTTTTTTGATTTAGTTTTAACATGGCAAAGAAGAATATATAGACCTATTTTCTTGAAAGCAAATAGCCGGCAGGCATAAACGCCAGCACAAGGCATTTGCCGATAAACGAATACACGTCAGTGATGAGTGTACGATAGAAACACTCCATGGTAGCTTCACGTTGATAAGCAGAAGTGAAAATCGTCATCCAATGCACATCGGCAGAAAATGCTTTTTCACTCATGCACGTCCATACAGATTGTTTGTTTTGACTCTTCATTGTAACTTTTATTTTATCAATTTTAAATTATCTTTCTGGTCATTCTCTCCTCACATTATTTATCTGCGTACGAATATTACCCGTGGACGTCCCCGACTTGAACGTCAGGAACTGCTGGAGCGCCTCTATGAAATCCTTGCTTACCATACGTTCGGCAGTAAGGATGGTATGCTTATGCATATCATTCACCACAAGGTTCGCCAAGTCCGATGCACTGCGGCAATCAGCTATGCGGCGGATGATATCATTCAGTTCCCAGTCATCAGAGTAGTAAATGCACAACGTGCCACGGGCAATACGCACTGCCTCATCCTCCTCTTTCTCTTCCATACCATTGTTCTGTGTTCTCACATGGGCGAACTCAGCACCATAAAAATTTTGCACTACCTCTGTAGCGTTGGGCAGTATTTGATTGTTACCGCCATGAATGTTGATAACAACACTTGCCCTCGCAGTATTTTGAGATTCTTTAGTCTCGTTTTTCATTATCGTTTTATCTTGATTTCTAATTATTCCCGATTATTTTAAATCATAGAGTGATTATTTTAAATCGCTATTGTCCTCCTGAAAATTTACTCTGTACTTTGCAGACACAAAATTCTACGCTACACATTATGAATAAAGATTTTTTTAAATCAAGCAACCCATCGCGCTTCCACTCCCTGCGCGACACCCGGCCTGAACCCACCACCTGGCAGGTTCTTTTCAAGGAGATAACCAACAGCACCCACACCGCTGCCACCCGTCATTACCGCGCCCATCTGGCCACGCTGTCCGACATCGAGGCGACAGGCGACGCGCAGCAGCTGGAGCAGTGGAAGCTCACCAAAAGCAACATGAAGAACGCACAGCCGGCATTCATCCCCTCCGTCCTGCTGGAGGGAGGGAGAACCTACGCCCATGTCAAGGGATTCACGGGATTTATCATGGTGGACATAGACGGCATCCCCCCCGAGCGATTCGCCGCCATCCTGACTTTGGTAAAGGAGGATATTCATTCCTTTTTGGTGTACATCACCATCTCGGGATGCGGCATCCGGGTCATCAGCCACGTGGAGGGCGGAGTGACCAAGGCCAACTACCGCATGGTATGGGAGTGGGTGAACGACCATTACGCTCGCCTGTGCGAAGTGGAGATTGACGGACAATGCAAGAACGCCACGCGCATGTCGGTCCTCTGCCACGACCCCGAAGCCCTGCTCCGCCCCGAAGCCTCCTCCTTCCACACCAGCGGAATGAAGCCCCGCGAGAAGCCGAAGCGCGGCACTGCCGTGACCGTGACGGCAGAACGTGCCTACAAGATTATCCGTGCACAGTTGGAAGAGGAAGGAATAGCATACGCACCGGGCAGCTACAACGACTACGTAAGCCGTTGTTTCTATCATACCAACCGCTACGGTGTTCCGCAGGCGGACACCGAGGCATGGGCCCTCCGGACTTTTCCCGATTATCCGCGCGAGCAGCTGCTGCCCATCGTAAAAAGTTGTTACTCGCTCACGATGGAGTTCAACACCGTTCCCCTGCCCCGTTCCGTCCGAAAAAAGGAGAAAGAGAATGATTCCTCTCATAAGAAGGCCACCGTGGAGGAGATGGAGGAGTTTATCAACGGCTATATGAAGTTCCGGATGAACATGCTTACCCACCAGATTGAGACACAACTGATTGCTGATGCGTACACCGACCGTCCCGAAGCTTCCGCCTGCCACTGGCAACGGCTCACCGACCACATCGAGAACTCCCTGTGGTGCGCTATGCAACACCATGGCATGGCGGTCAACCTGAACGAGCTGCATACGCTGCTCGGCAGTGATTTCGTCAAGGAATATCATCCGTTGAAAGAGTATCTGGACGGTCTGCCGCCCTGGGACGGAGAGACCGACTACATCGGCCGGCTGGCCGCCATGGTGCATGTCAAGGAAAGTCCGCACAGTCCGTTGCAGCAGGACAAAAGCCGGGAACGGAACGACCTCTCCGAAACTCCCGTCCGCTTTGCCGACATCCTGAAACGGTGGATGGTGTCCATGATTGCCGCCGCCCTGAACGAGACCGTGGTGAACCAGGTGATCCTCACCCTGATAGGGCGGCAGGGCAGTTACAAGACCTCGTTCATGCAGCATATCCTGCCGCCCGTATTGTCCGAATATTACACCACAAAGAGCAACTCTAGCCGCATGACCAAAGACGACCTGTTCACCATGACCGAGAACCTGGTGATCAATCTGGAGGAGATCGATACCATGCCCCCCTCGGAGCTGAACCAGCTGAAGGCGATGGTGACGCAACGCTACGTGGACGAGCGCCGAGCCTACGGACGCAACAAGGTGCACCTGCCCCATGTAGCCTCGTTCGTAGCCACCGGGAACAACCTCCAGTTCCTCACCGATGACACGGGGAACCGGCGATGGCTGCCCTTCGAGGTGGAGGACATAGACAGCCCGTGGGAGGCGGACATCCCCTACGAGGGCATCTACAGCCAGACGTACGCGCTCTACCAGGATGTAAATTTCCGTTACTGGTTTACCGATAAAGAGATCCAGCAGCTGCGCGGCCATGTGCAGCAGTTTGAGGTGCCCCGTCCGGAGTACGAACTGATCCTGACCTACTACCGCAAGCCCGTGGGGCTGGAACGGGGAGTCTATACCACCAGCAGCCAGATCATCGGTCGTTTCGGCAACACCTCGCTGCGGCTGAGTCTCCAGAAGGTGGGCCGTGCCATGCGCGAGCTGGGCTTCCGGCAAGTAAAGGCCTCCAACGCAAACTATTGGGTGGTGGTGGAGCGCACTACCGAAGAGGTACAGCACTTGCTGCCGGCCGAAGCGGAACAGGCGGATCCCCCCGGCGAAAAGCCTTCCGAGGAGAATACCGAACTCCCCTTCTGACACCCTTAGTGGAGGATATGGAGGATATTTTTCAAACTTTCCATTATATGAAAGTAAGAAGTATCTTCCTTTAAAGGAAAGAATAATAAGTATATCATTTATATAAGTTATATAATATCCCTCCATATCCTCCACTAAAATTGATATTCAAGCATTTACAAAAAAACAATTCAAGAGCCATGAACAAACAAGAACTCGCCCTGCAATATTTTCCCGATGCCACTTCCGCCACCGCCGTGCGCCACCTTACACGCTGGATAGCCCGTTGCCACCCCTTGGTCGAAGCCCTCACCGGAACCGGCTACCAAAGCCGGAACCGCACCTTCACCTGGAAGCAGGTGACCCTGATCCGCCAGTACCTGGGCGAGCCATCCGCCACACCCTGACCCCATTCCGAAAGAAATTTTTCCGTAGACGGACATAAACAGACATAGACGGACACTGCGATTTTGAGGGGTGATACCTTTGCACACGTCAAAGAGATGCGACGGACAGACTAAGTCTGTTCAGCGGACAAGCTAAGTCTGTTCAACGGACAAGCCAAGTCTGTTCAGCACATTCTCCAAGACCTGCCGGCCCGGTGGATATTCCGGACAGTCCGCTACAGCCGCGCAGTGACTGAGTGTTTAACCATTAAAAACAAACCGATTATGTCGATCAATTACAGTATTGCCATGCTTGGCAACCCCATCGATGAGGATGCGCCCAAAAAGGCCTACGCCAAGTCACAGTACACCAACATCCTGACACTGGACAAGTTTGCCGGGCACATCGCCAGCCACGGATCCAAGTACAACCGCGCCGACATCTATGCCGTGCTGATGCAAACCGTGGACTGCATGCGTGAAATGCTGCTGGAGGGAAAGCGCATCGAGATGGGCGACCTGGGCGTGTTCAGCATCAGCATCCAGAGCCGGGGGGGCGGAAAACCTGGAAACCTTCAACCCCGCCATACACATCGAACAGCTCAACGTGAACTGGACTCCCGGCGACCGGTTCCGAAACTTACTAGAGGACGCCGTGTTCAACCTCGTGCCCTCGCGCCGTGCCGCCAGAATCCTGCTGAAGAGCATCAAGGCGGGCGAGACCACCGTGGACCTGACGGGAGGAGAAGGAGGAGGCAACGAAGCCAACCAGCCCACCGAAGGACAGGTGTGACCCGGCCGGGACGGACTGCATGTCCGTCCCGGTAATTTCCCGAACTCTTATGGAGAACTAAAATTTAAAGAATAATGAGCGAAAATAATAAAATCACATGGCAGAAGGTTCTTCAGGCCATCATCCAGGCGGCAATCGCCGCCCTCACCGCACTGGGCATCACCAGCTGCACAACCTTTCCTTTCAGCCTATGATAGAGGAATCCTTCCCCCTGTTCACCGCCGATGAGGAAGTGGCGAGCGAACGAGAACTGCTGAAAAGCGTCGAGGACGGACCGTACATGCAGGAGGTGAAATATATCATCATTCACTGCTCCGCCACCCGCGAGAACCGGGACTTCACCGTAGAGGACCTGTTGCGCTGCCACCGCCAGCGCAAGTTCCGCACCATCGGGTATCATTTCTACATCCGCCGCTCGGGCATCATCACCCAGCACCGCAAGCTGAAGGAAGTGGGCGCGCACTGCCGCCCCTGGAACCGTTGCTCCATCGGCATTTGCTATGAGGGTGGTCTGGATGCGGAAGGCCACCCGGCCGACACGCGCACGCAGGAACAATGTGAGCAGCTGCTGTTGTTGCTGATGAAGCTCAGGAAACTCTTTCCGGACGCGAAGATCCGCGGACACCGGGACATGCGAGGAAGCATTCCGAAGGCGTGCCCTTGTTTTGATGTGGAAAGTGAATATGGATTTCTGGAAAAGTAAATTTATTTTTATTGAAAGGCTAAGGCGGACAAGTGGCGTTCTGTCTTAGCCTTTTGTTCTAATTTTTACAATGCTTCCGGAGTCTTTATATAAGATATCATCTGCAGAATGTTCCGCCGAGCCTGATTGAATTTTGTTGTTTCCATCCTATTGATAAATTTCTACCTCAATTCCTAACTCATGCAAAGAAACAAATCCCATTCGGGCATTCCTAATCGGCATTGTCTTTTTACGATTTGGGGCACCCACAGACTATTTTCTCATACTCCTGCAAGTAGGCCCGTGCCGTGACACTCACATCATACGTATTCCTCACATAGTCCTTCGCTTCATCGGCTTTCGTCATCGCTTCACCATAATTTTCCTTGATAAAGACTATCTGACGCTGCAAGTCGTCGGCATCTCCATTGGCAAAAAGCCAGCCATAGCGGCTGCCTTGTGTCACCTCGGCAGGTCCCTGCCCTTCACTTACCAATACAGGTACGCCTGCCGCCATAGCCTCCGCGACTGTCAGGCCGAAACCTTCCCAACGGGATGGCTGCACAAAGAGGTCATAATCAGTCAGATGAGCCGCCACGTAGTCTTGCGTTTGCTTACCAAGAAAATGTACATACGTTTCAGCATGCAATTCGGCAGTGAGCTGCTTTAGATATTCCATGCTGGAGCCGATACCGATAAAGTCCACCGTAACAGTTCCTTGCAACGCTGCCGCTGCACGGATGAGCAAATCCTGCCCCTTCTTATCGTGTTCCAGACGACTCACCATGACGACGCGCAACTGACCTTTAGGCATGGTCTTAGGGCGTGAGACAAAACATGAGGTCACGATACCATTGCATACCACCGTGCTCTCCACACCATAATTATCATACAAAGTTTTCTGAACCACCTCGCTAATAGTAAACACATGGGGAATGCGATCCATATCAACCACATTACTATACAAAACAGAACGTTTCTTGATTTTCCGCCATACGATGTGCATTACCCCTTCACGCCTTACCAAACCTTTGGACAGGGCATGAAGCGTGATACACACTTTGCTTTTCAATTTTTTGCCCCAAACAAAATGATACAAATCCGAACGATGTAAATGAATTACATCAGGTTTGCTCCTTTCCAAAATCCGATTCAGTCTTACAATAAACCAAGGAGTTATCGCCCCCTTTTTTCGGTTCAGAAAAACAAGATTTACTCTTTTATCCAACGAATTGACCAATGATTGCTCATAAAGCTCATTGATGATAAGAACACTTACCTCAGATCCTGCTTCCGCCTGTGCATTGGCAATATTGACAAGCATGGTCTCGATGCCACCGAAGCCGAGGCTCCAGAAGATATGGGTTACTTTCATAACAATATAAAAAGTGTTAGAATGAATGACGGATATTATCAAGAGCCGGACCGATGTGCGGATTCCGATAACCCTGACAATCTACAACAATATGATTTTCATACATATTGAAGGTATGAAATCCCAGTTCCATCCCTTTTAGAGGGGAAGTATCGCGGCGCACTTCCCTGAAACTGAAACAGCCATCTGCCTCACGACGCACCCGCTGGATGACCAGCTTATGCCCATAGCGCACCGCAGAATCCTGTGCGGGACGATAAATCTCTCCTCTGTACGTAAACCAGGCACCTGCATTACGGGCTATCGGCTCACCAAACTTACACTCCTGTACCAATTGATACATTCCTGTTGACTTATTTTGTTGATATACGCCTAATACCGCTCCATTGGCATCGGGTTCGCAAGTAGAGAATATTAAAGGTTCGCCAAACAGTTCGGTATAGACCGCATCAGTGACTAGCTCATCAGAAAGATGCTTTATCTTTTTACATTCATTACTTTCCGGCAGATATTCATAAAGATTGAGTCCGCCTCCGGCATAGTTTTCCGGATAGATATAGATATGCCCTTCGCGACGCAGGATAGCCGGAAAGCTCAAATGAGTGTTCAATTCGAGCACCGGTGTAGTGTTGATAAGCTGCATCGTATCAAGGTCGATAAGCAGTTTGGCTATTCTACCCCGTTCAATGAGGTCATAGAATTCCTCTACAAGCACTTGAGCTTCGTTTCCACAGACATCTAAGATGAAAGGGTCGGCAAACCACCGGTCGGCATACCCATGCTTCATCCATTTTATCCGGTACGGCTCACCTTGAAGGATTCCCTCCAATGTATTCTCCACGAATCCGATGTTGTATTTCCGGCTTGTGAGTTTTCGGTAAGTTTTCTTTAATATGTTCATATCAGTTGAAAATCTTTTTGAGTGCCCGTTTGAACATCCGTCGCATGATTGCCCAAAATGGTCCGTTATCACGCTTATCCCAATAAGTGAAATAATCACAATGCTTCACATCCTTCAAAAATTGCCACAATGACACACGACCTCTGCACACATTGGAACGGAACTCACTATCTTCTACCATGCAAGAATAAGGGAGCTTAGGAATATCAATGTCCGTAGTATCCAATCTTTTTGCCAACATAGCCTTACACCAAGCATAAACCACATTATATCCGGCACGTGTCATGGCATGACTCCAACCTGAATTTCTATAATTGATTTCCAAAAAATAAAGATTATCATTTTTATCAACCAGAAATTCCACACAGAAAATTCCGATATACCGGCTCTTTTTGAGCATCTATAATCCGCAAAACGAAATGTTTCGACTTTTGGGAACGAAACGTTCTTTTTCCCAAAACGAAACGTTCTTTTTTTCGCACCCCTAAACACCCCCTACCCTGCCCTTTTCCGCTTAATTTCTCACTTCTAATTATTACTAAGAAATTTGGTAATCTCGCCAAAAATCGCTACATTTGTATAGTATAAATTGGTGTGTTGTGCACTCTCTCACACATACTAAAGCACTATCAAATTTCATTTTCTTAAAACATTTTCGACCGGCTTACGCCGGTATTTATAATAACACGAACGGTGTTCAGAAACCATCCGAACACCGTTCTTTCGTTTTAGTCGCTTCGCTCCACGCTTTGGCGCTTTGCGCTTACAACACTTCGCGAATCGCTTTATACGCTTCCACGCTTTCCGCCCGAACGAGTTTGCCGCGGAAGGCCAGACGGGAGCCGACATTCGTGCACGAGTACGATGCATCGCTACCCGCATTCGCATTCGACACGCCGCCATACGCATTCGCATAGTAGCACCCGCGATAGACCACACGGAAGGCTGCGGTACTTATCCAATATTTATCGCAATAATATGTACTGGACGAGCCGTTAGCTGTTCCTACCGGTACGATATCCATGTATTTACCATGGGCAACACCTGTTATCCACTGGTCACTGATCGTTTTACCCTTCACCCAACGCACCGTGCCGTCCGGCATCCAAATACGCCATTTACCTTGGTTGCCACTATCGTTGGGTAAATCAACACCGTCCATCATCTCGTACTTATGGCCGTAGATGTCCTCATAGCCCAGACAACTGATATTGTTTACCTGAGTCACGGTCGGAGAACCATACTCGTCCTGGCCACGATACCAAGCGTACTGGTGGATAGAACCGTCCACGATGGAATTCGTGATCTTGTCGTTTATTTTATACGCTTCGTCATAACCGATCGTATCCTGCATACCATAACCGGCTGTACCGCCCGTGATACGATTGCTCGTATGCTGACCGCCTCCGCACTGTTCCTGGCTGTCACGACGGCCATATCTTGCGTAAAACAAGTTCGCTATACGGGAGTGCATCAACGCGTCTATCTGTTGCATACCGCGCTGAACCGAGTAATAATGAAAGTCGATCCAGTTCATGCTGGCCGTCGTGGAATTACCTGTTATGCATGAACGCAACTTGCTACCTACCACGCTACTGCCTACTACCGCGCAAAGATGTTCCTCGTTGGCCACCCAATCGGGCTCCATATCCTCGATCTTGTCGGAGTTGGAAAGAACCACCTTGTCAAACTCGGCCGTGTTCAGGATCGAGAAGTGCAAGGCCGTGGCGTCCTCCGGAACATCCGATATCAAGTACATGCCGGCCTCGAACTTCAGACCGATCGTAGAGACCACGATGGTTTTGACCACGTTTCCGGAGCCGTCAACAAATAGACTGCCGACCAAACCCGTACCGGGAACACTCGGAAAACGTACACGCTTATAGCCTTGTACATCCACCTTGCAGACTGAATAGGTCTTGTCCGTGCTATAAGAATCCTTCAACGTGGGTTTGCCACTCAAAAGTTTGCGCTCTGTAAGGAAACCGCCCTGCGTGTCTTTGATGTCGTCCAACGTCAGCACCGTCACATCCGGAACAGGAGGCATATCGTCAGGGCCGTTGGAACTGTAACAGCTGTAATATTTCTCGTTCAGGTAGTCATTGACACCTTTCGACCAAAAGAACGGTTCGTACATCATCCAGTCGCCCTCGCTGCTGTCAAGTTTGGCTGCGCTGCCATCGTAGTATTTATTACTGCTGGTATCATCCAACGGACAATAGGTCATCTCGCCGTCCGGATTGTTCACGTCAACCGTCTGGCCCGCCATCTCCACTTTACGGCTCGTGGGCTTTTTCGTCACCTTGGCAAGCACACGGTGGCGCTTCTTGAGGATCGCCGCCACGTGGGCATTCATGACGTAAGTATTGCCATACTTATAACCGGTCTCGTTGTCCGGGTTGGAAATGTTGGCATCGTCCGGAGCGCTTTCGTCCGACTCGATGATGCTGTAGGCCGGTTGTACGATCTCCAGTTCCGGATACCGCTCACGATACCGGTCGGCCTGTTCGTCATCCATGTACTTTGTCAGGCAGAGCCTGCCACGCAATCCGGAATGACGGTTGTCTATCGCTCCGGTGGAGGTATAGGTACCATAATCGTAGTATTTCCCGAGCAGCCTGCCGTCATCCTCCATATCGATGTCAAGGACAAAACGCTCCAGTTTACCGCTACCGTTCAACTTGGCCTGATGAAGACGTTCCAGCATGGCAAACCCGTCAATGCCCGGACAACCCATGAACCGGTAGCCTCGCACGTTACCGATGCCATCCAGTACCAATCCGCTCTCTGCCAACCTGGGAAGATATTCCAGAAACAGTTCCTCTATCGTTTCCGGCAAGCATAACTGCACAACAGGCGCACCGGTGGCAAGTTTCACGCGGGTAAGCCCCGTGCCTCTCACGTCCAGCTTCTTCAACCGTCCCTGCCAGCTCAAGTCCAAGGTCGTCACGTTGCCGTTATCGCCATTCCGTGCCAGCAGGTTGTTGCGCATATTAAGCTCTTCCAGAAGAAGCATGCCGTTCGTCGAGGCCATGAATGAACCGTTACGATAACCGCTGGCTTTCTCCACGCTCATGTCAAGTTTAACCAATGAGGTAAGCAAGCCGAAATTGAATCCGATGGCGAACGCGTCCTCATGCCACACCAGCTCCTTGACTTTGGCCGCGCCGATAATCTTCAGCGGGTCGTTCTCACCGAAGGCACGGGTCAGCTGCAGGGAGTGGAGCACGTCCGCATCCACCACGCCGCTGTCGGCCTGCACGCCGTTGCTGGTGGAAAGCTGCACACGGTACGGGATGGTCAGCCGGTACTGCATCGGCTTCAGTTTGTATGCCTTGTCCAGCGATGCCGTACTCTGGTAGAACTGGGCGCCCAGCGTAGAGACATAACCGTACTCCACCTGCTTCAGGTCATACCTGCGCTGGATGAAATAGTTACGGTGAGCTTTCAACGAACCCTTCAGACCGTAGATCTGCGGATACGTCTGTTTGGCACCGTCAGCCCCCACCGGCATCTCGTTCAGGAACGGATACACATACTTGAAGATGCCTGATTTGTTGTACAGCCGGCTGCACCACTTCTTCATCTGCTCGGTGTCGAAATGGTCAACGGCCTTCTGGATGCTGAAGGCACTCATGAAGCTGGTACCGCCGTTCACACCCCTGGTCATCACTTCCTCCAGCAGATTGCCCATATTGCCCAGTATCAGGTTCCACAGCCAGCTGTTGTGTCCCTGCATCACATAGGCCCCGTCTCGCTTCGTCTGCCGGTTGTCGTCATACTTCCCGGTCAGGAACGACTTGTTGTCCGAACCCAGCTGGCAGTCACCGTCGTAATAGGTTATCCACCACATCACGCCGTCCCATGTCCGCACCAGCATATTTTTCGCCAGCTGGTCCACACCCAGGTTGAACTGTACATACAGGTAGTAGGCGGCCAGGTTGGGAAGGTTGAAATACTTCCCGGCTTCCGCCTTGAAGGTCGGGCTCACCCATTTGGCCGTCGGGAACTTGTTGCCGTCATCCTCATAGTCCACCCCGTCAAAGGTGTGCGTCTCCTTGTTATAGGCCAGATTCTTGCCGGCAGGCGTTTCCTTCACGCATTTATAAAGGAAACTCATCATGCGGTCAAGCGCCTTGTACATCTTGTCGTACTTGTCACCGGTGCCCAGGTGTTCCTTGATGTTCGGTTCTTCTTCGGCATCACCTCCGCCATCGTTCCAGAACACGTCTTTCGGATGGTTGAACTCAAAACCGCCGTCAAAGTTGAAATCCATGAAGTCCGTATGGTCGGGCTCCGTGGACGGCAGCCAGCGGAACAGGCACAGGTCGTTCGAGTTGTTCAACGTCTCGATGCAGATGGGCAGGTATTCCTTCGGCCTGTCGCCGTTCGCCTGCAGGTAGTTCAGCGTATCACCGGTCCCCCACTGTTCTTCGCCGATGGTCTTGTCCTGGCCGAATATCGGGTAGCTGTCGCTCTTCTCGTTGTTCATGTTGTACTGGCCGTAGTAGGTCAGATCCTCATCCACACTCTTTGCCACAAACAGGTCACAGGGCAAGCCGTCAATGGCCGAGCGTATGTCTTCCTTGCACGTATCCGCATGGTCGGCGGCATACTGCTGGGCAGGGGTCAGGATACCCATTTCCTTCATGCCGTCATGGATGAACTTCGCGCCACCGGTGTTGGTGGTCATGGAGGAGTCCGAAAAGTCACACTTCGCACAGGCGAGTTTCGCCCCCACCGAGTTGTCCCGCAGTCGGAACAGGTTCTTCTTACCCTCCGTAGCTGTCGGGTTGCTCTGCTGCCCGTTACCGTCTATCTCGCCGTAGCTCATCCGTGCCGTGTAACCGCTGGCTGTCTTCTGGAAGTAGAAGCGCAGGTTCTTGCGGGCATAGTTCACCGAACTGGTACCCTGGATACGCAGATAAATGTCACGGGCTATCCAGTCCAGCGCCCGGTTCTCACCGTTGTAGAATCTAACTTCCCGGCACAGCTTGTTGGCCTTCTTGTTGTTCAGCTGGGCCAGCGCGTCCATCACGTTCAGCGTGTCGCTCTCGCTTGGCACCTCACTGCCCACGCTGCCCGTGCCTATCAGTACCAGGATCGAGTTCCGCCGCTTCTTCATCAGTCCCATCAGCTTCTCCATGCTCACCGTGTCCCCCTCGTTCAGCACGCGGTTGTCCTCATCCAGCGAGCGCACGCCCGGTTCCCCGTCGGCATCCTCCAGATGGTTGCGGTCCACGATGTAGTTGTTAAGCACCTCGTCCGAGGTCAGCGCCTTGTTATAGATGCGCACGCTCTTCACGTTCAGATCAGCCCCCTCCGATTTAAACTCCAGCTGGCTCCGGATGTCGAAGTTCACCTTGTCCAGCCACTTCGAGGCGGCCGACTCCTCCCCGTTCACATAGAAGCCGATCAGCGTCCGCTGCTCGTTGGTCTCCACGTCCGGGTAGAACACGTAAGTGATACGGATATTCTTACCGGGTTCAAACTTCGTACCCACCGAGTCCTCATAGCGCAGGACCTGACCGGCATCCATCGCCTCCGTCACCACGCCGGTAAGGAACTTCGCCTCCTCCGGGGTCACCACCAGCCCGTAACGGTTGCCGTTTTGCAGGGTGCCCAGACAGGTGATCAGCTCCGCGTCGGTGTCAGTCACGTTGGCCGTGCTGTATTCTATCTCCAACGTCATGCCCACGTCGCGGATGGCAAAACCCTCGGGCTTGTCCGCCTCATTGAACGGGCGATAACCGCCGTCTGCCGTCAGTGTCATGCCCGCACCGCCGGCCAGCAGCAGGCGGTCCTTGTGCCAGCCGCTTCCTGCGCCGTATTCGTTCACGCTCCACAGCACATCACGGAATTCCATCCGTTTGTCCCCGCTCACCCAGCTTTCCGGGTTGTTTTCCGTGTTGCTTCGCCCGAAGGCATCGAACGTGCACACGGCATCCGGTGCCAGCGTGGCTTCAATGTCGGGGTGCGATGTGGTGTTCACCTGCACCTCAAGCACGGCATCACCGCACGACACACGGTAATCCAGCGGTTCCACGTTCACGTTCGTACGCCCGTAGCTGCCGGTCTCACCGCGCTGCAGCAGGTCTTCCTTCACCACACTGCCCCGGCTGGTCACTTTCACACGGGCCGTGTACGCATCCCTGTCATAGCCGGCATACGTGAAGTTCCACGCCGTGAACTGCTCGGCCTCCAGTACGGGGTGCTTCCAGTCACGCTGGAACCCTGCCGCCCGGTGGTTGAACATCATGCCGGCATAGGCCGTCACACCTTCCCCGGCTTTCAGCAGGGTCAGGTAGTGTATCTCGCTCACCACGCCGGAGTTCTCGTGCAGCGCATAGGCTTCCACCACGTTCATGCCCTCCCGCATTTCACTCAGCGCAACGGTGACGTTCTTCTGCTGGACACCGGAACCGGCTGACAGGCCAAGCGTATAGGGCTGCCCGCCGTTGATACGGTAGTAGATGTTCTTCTCGCCACTCGTTCCCTTAGCTGTAAATGGGATGTTCACGTCGTTCCGGTATCCCCCGTCAGCCAGTCCGTTCCCAACCGAATAAGTGGTACTTAGTTCCATAGCCACCATCGTCACCCTGGCGGTAGCGGTTTTCATCAGCGTACCGCCATCATAACCGGCCTGCGCCTCCACCTGCACGGTGTAGGTCGTGGCATCCTTCAGGTAAGGCGACGCGTCAAAAGTATAGCTCTGACCGGCCGTAACGCCGACAAACTCCGCATCCTGGAATTCCGAAAGGACCGTGGAGCCACGTTTTACGACCACCTTGGCCTTCAGGTCGCTGTAGCCACTCACCTCGCCGCCACCGGCCGTGCCCACGCCAACGGCATATCTCACCACGAAACCGGTACCCAACGACAAATACTGGGAAGCGGGCAAGGAGGAACCCGAAGCATCGGTCAGGTCTATATTCACCACCACCTTGTCGTCGTCGCTATACTTGGAAAAGCGCACCTCCCTGTCGCTTTCTCCCCCTTCGCTATCCTTCTGCGTGACTGTCATCACGTACTGAGTGCCGTCCTCGCTGTCCGTCACGTCGATATTCGTCACGGTACCCACCAGCGAGGCGAACACCGCGCCGCTCGTGGGGGCTTTCGTCTCACCGGCGGCCAGCTCCTCCGTAGGGGTGGCCTTGTCATCAATACTTTTGATATATTTCTCCACCAACCGGCCGCTCACCGGAAGATTACCCGTGGATTCGTCACCGGACCAATCGGTCTTCTGCATATCCAGACCGTCCTCGTCATACACTTTTTTCGCCATATCGTTATTCTTTAAAAGTTATTTCATCCGTTTCCAGCCATCCGTTCGGCTCCAGGGTTTGTCACTGCGCCAAAAGCCCGCGCCGAAACAGCTCCGGATGGCTTGCCAAACCAGCCTGGCCCCTATATAGACCGTCGCCACCACCCGTTCGCCTACACGGATGGCTGTCACCTCTTTGTTTCCAACACTTATCATACCTATTCCTCCTCGTAAATCAGGTAAATGGTCTTGCCGTCCTTTTCCGGGAGACTTTCAAACTCCTCCTCACTCATCTCCTTATGTTTGTAGCCTTGGGCTATCGCATCCTCGGCCTTCTTCGCGGCCGCCTCCGCCTTTGCCGCCGATTCACCCGCCGTTTGAATGGCCTTTTTTGTCTCCTGGGTGGCCGCTTCCATTTCGGGAGCCAATCCCTCCACCCTTTCAGCGGCCTTGATCGCCCGGGCCGCCGCGTCATCGGCCGGCTTGCTCAATAAGGTGATCGGGACGTTCACCAGTTTGTCACCTTTCTGTCCCGGCAGGGATTTGACCCCGCTCAGCGAGCCGACCGTCTCAAGGGATTCGACACTCTTCGATTCCGCCTTGACCGCCTCCAAAACCTGGGCGATATCCGATTCTGTCAGTGCCATATCAAACCCCTCCCTCTATCAGTTCATAAACCTGGCCGTAACCGCCGGCCGTCAGGCTCTCGCCGCATACCTCCTTGATAAGCGTACCCTCCTCGGTGGTGATCTCCAGGATTCCACCGCCCTGGATGATACGCTGGCACAGGACGTAAGCCTTGAACTTCTCATCACGGCCTACCGGTTTGTCTTTTCCGTAATTGAACAGGGCCTCCGCCACGGCGGTGGCGATGTTGTCACCGCCAAGCTCGTTCCCGTCAAAGCCCCTGAATCTCCTGTTTAAGTCAACTTTCATATCTCTTTGGTTTTAAATGTTTATTCCCCTGTATAGCCGACTATGATGCCGCCCCTCACGATAAGTCTTATTTTGTCAAGGTCGGGATTCTGGGCGGCACCATCCCCCCAGTTCACACCCTCGTTATACACGTATGTACCGTCGGAATTGCGGCTCTTGATGTACCGGAACCCTTTCGACGCACAAACATCACTTGTCAATCCGCTACCGGTATCCCTTACATCTACCGGACCCACAAAGAACCCGGCATAGGTCATACCGCTGGCCGGGTAGGTTAAGGAGCCTATCGATGCATATATAGCGGCCCCACCGGATGTCGCCCCGACTGATTTTACGCCAAACCGCCCACTGGTAGCGCCATTGAAGGCCACGTCCACGATCCCCTCCGTCGAGGAACTCGAGACTCCCAGTTTCAAACTCCGGGAATCGTTTCCGAAATAATCGCGGCTCTTCCAATACAGACGGCCGGAATCGATGGTAAAGCCGCCAATCTTACCGCCGCTCGCCTTGACAGTACCGCTGATGTTCGCATTCCGGGTCTCGATACTCCCGTCCGTGAGGACCTTGAAATAGCCGTTAGCCGTAACAAGCCCCTCCAGTTTGATTTGGTCGGCTTTAATGGTGACACCGGAAACAAGATTGCCGAACTCGTCACGCTTGACATAGACCTTCAAATCCGCACTCTTTACAAGCCCGTTGCTTGTAACGCCCTCAGCGAACAGCTTGGAAAAATTGGCGGTAGTCACCAACCCGGATTTATTCCGCAATTCCCCGTTCTCATCGAAATGGACAGAAATCAGCCTGTTATATTTGGCCGTCGTGATAATGGAGGATGCCTCCAGCACATTGCCGTCCTTATCGAAATTCGCCGCCGCGATTCGGATCATCTTCTCCGACTGGTCGAAGAACGTGGCATACTTGTACGCCAGGGCATCCGTCCGGTCTGTCGAGAACACCAACAAGGACACTTGGATAACACCCGTGAACGACAGCTTGAAGTCACCGGTCCCGTTCCACAGCCCGGAATGGTTGAATACCTTCTCCCCACCGACCGGCAAATCACCGTCGTAAGCGAACATGTTGAAATTCTCGTATCCGTTCTTGTTGGAATTGACAAACTCGATACGCAGGTGTCCGGCCTCGATCACCTTGTAATGGAAGGACAGGTAGACATAGCCCGGAATGCGAAGCCCGTCCCCGTTCAACTCCTTGAAATCGGGGATCGTGCGGAAATCCCCGTTCTTCTGCATGATGTAACTGTTGGTTATACGGACATAGGGGACCTTACCGGTCTTTACGACCTCCACATTGCCGTTCTCGCTCGATGCTAACAGTTTGTTACCGGCAAGAATCCACTTGCCGCCGAAAGTCAGGAACGCGGCCTTGTACCCGCTTATCCATTTACTCATCCCCTCGGTAAACGTGGTGTTATCGAAAAAGCTCTGCTCCTCCCTCACCTCGTCGCGCAGACCCTCCACGGCTGATTGTATCTTACCCTCCGTAATTTCAAATTTCGTCAGGATATCCTCGCCGGTCATGAGGACGAACGTACCTTTCAAATATACGTTGTCGCCATAGAGACCGTTCCCGTGTGGTTGGCTATTCGCCGGGAAAGCGCTGTCCTTGATACCGTCAAGATTACCCACCCGGCAGCGCAAACAGCCGTTGAAGTTTTTCGCCATCACGCCATCCAGTATGTCAACACGTGGCTGCCCGTCCTCGGTGGCCGATATGCTGATCAGGTTCTGCCGGAGCGGGTTTTCCGTGTTACCCATCAATACACACTCGTCACCCGCCTTCGGTTCCGTCCCGCCAAACTCCCTCTGGGGTACCGTTATCCCTTCCGTGTCGCCTTCCGACACTTCCACCCAGTAACCCCGAATCTCCGCCCCCGTAAAAACGGCACAGCGCATCAGGTCGTGCGCCACGAACGTGTTCTCCTGCTCAAAGATGATACGGTAATTGTTGCCCTCCTTGGTCACGGTCTTGATCTTACCGTTGGCTGCGGATACAACCAGCTGCCCCCTTACGCTGCGAACCGTTTCTATGAGCAGTTCCAAGGCTACCAACGTCTGCCGGATGGTCGCCTTGTCTATCGTGAGATTACTCAGCCCCGTTATTTTATCTATCCATAGCTGCCAACCCTCGCCGAACATGCCGTCCACGAAACGGGTACTGCGGAGCAATTCCCGGATAACAGCCGTCAGAAACTCGGCGTTCCCGTCGCCGTCAACATTGCCTCCGGATTCACCGGCTTTGTAATCCCCAAAATAAGCCCCTTTCAGAAAACCGATCACCTCGGCAGCGGTATCCCGATGGCGTTTACTCAGGAATTCCCTTTGGCTTCTTTTTGCCGAGAAAAGGTTGTTGTCGGTCGGCAGCGTATTATCGAAGCTCCGGATAATATCGGGAAGCCCGGAACTTTCGGCCTTGGCTTTCGTATAGCTTTTCAATTCCCCTATACTGTCGTTTACCCTGTCAAATTTCGATACCTGCAGGGCGTCGCTGATCTCCAGGTCCATCTCCCCGGGAAGGTTTACCTTACGGGTGATCTTCGTAATGCGGCTCCTGCGGTAGCCGTCCTTTGGGAAATACTCGGCACTCTCCAAACGCACACGCCGGCCGACAAACAAATCGACTTCCTGCTGCTCGATCCACACATGATCGGTCGGAGCCTTGTAAGCGGCGATATCCAGCCAGTGGTCCTTGTTGTATTCGTCCACCGCAGTCGCAAATTCCTCCTCTGCCAGCCGGTAATACTTATCCGGCATCCGGATGTTCCAAAGGACATAGGTGTCCCCGGCCTTCGGGACGAGCTTGCCGCCCGGAAGCTGCGTATCATCACCGTAAGGCCAGATCGTGATGATCTCAAACTCACGGGTGGCGCTATCGAAATTCACCTCGAAATAATGGTCGTCCCCCTCTCCCAGCCCGGAAAGGTCACCGCTTTGGAAGGAGACGCGTTTCGTCTCACCGGCCAACTCATAATCGTTAGGATCGAAATCCATCCCGCCGTCCTTGAAGTAATAGACGGTAAAGGCCTTGCCCTCTTCATCCGTCACCTCCTCGCTCCGGACACTGCTTACCGTGCCCACCCGCCGGGGATAGATATCGCTGAAGGCGGCCTGTTCGTAGTGGTCATAGATACCGTACTCGTCCACGCCCACCTCCACGTACTTCTTTTTTCCGGGGAGCATCAGACGGGGGCTGCCGTACTTCTCGGCGTCGATGTTCCGGCTGCTCCCGATCGGAAAAAGGCGCGTGTAGAACTTCGCCGTATTGCTCGTATCCCGCTCCAGGGAGGTCAGCCCCTTGCCGTATCCCAACGTGATCTCCTCGCCGTGTTCGCAACGGCACACGTTTACCGTCTGCCCCTCGACCCACCACTCGGCCTTGCCTCCCACCTTGCCGGCGATCTCCTTCAAAGCCTGGTCGCAGTACATGCCCTCGTAGTCGATCACGATAAGGTCGGTACCGTCCACCTGCCCGACTTTCCAATCGGTAATGTTACCCATGCCATCGTTAATGGCCTTTACTACCATCGCGACATGGTCACGGGGCGTGGCCGTCAATGTAAACAAGGGATTGGTGTCGCCGTCCGTTGTTTCCAGCACAAGAAAACGCCTGATCAGGCTCTCGATACCGTACAGCTTCAGGTTATACTCCCACTCGCTCCCGCTTTTCTCTTTCGGGGTGTACCGCTCCGTCAGCCAGTACCGCTCGCCCATGTAGTCCGTAAAGTCGCCCACATCAAGAGGAATATGGGCATAATGCGTGAAGGAGAGCGCCAGCACGTTGTCGCCCTGCACCTCCTTGCTCTGCGTCGAACTGTCACTTGCAGCCACATCCGCACGCTTGGCCCCGGCTTTATCGTATATCGTTAAAAGCATATTCGAATCGTCTTTGAATGGTTATATAATCGGTACCGGCTCGCGGAACTTCACCTTGAATTTCCCGGCGTGGACCCCTTCCTTCCACAAATAGGTCAGCGGGGTGAACTTCGGACTGTCCGTGTATTTCACGTGCAGGGTCAGATCAAGCTGGGGAAACGCGATGTCGAGCCACCCGTCTTTCCCTTTTTTCAGAAAATTGATGAACGCGAAGTATTTCCGCAGCCATCCCTCCTTTGTCTTGTTATACAGGGCAAAGTGCAGCGTCACGTCACGCGCCTCGTTCCTCGGGGTAAGGACCGCACTGTATTTCTCCCCGTCCTCCTCCCGTATGTCCACGGCCGTCTCCTTCTTCGTCTTGCTCGGGGTCAGGATCGCCGAGAGGTTATCCATGCCACCGCGCCGGTCCTCCACCAGGAACACGCCGTATTCCATCCAGATGTCCGTGCCGTTCACCAGCACCAGCCCGCCCAATATATCTGCCATGTCATTTCACTTTTAGTCCGTCACGTATCATTTTCTTTATCTCATCCTTTATCTCGCCCAGGTGGCCGGCACTCACACCGGTGTTCTCGGCTATCCGGGCCAGGTGGCCTTCGGCCGTGTCCATCTTCTCCGACACGCTTTCCAGCCGGTCGTCCATGCTCGACCAATGTTGCAAACCGCCGGTAAACATCCCCTCCAGCTTCGTGCCCTGGTCATACGTCATGGCCGTGTAGCCGCCCGCTTTCGCGCTTTGACTGGTGCCGCCGGCTTCGGTCTTGTCGTAGCCCGTGGCCGCCGCCAGGTTGTCACGCAGGGCAAGGGCTTCATCCATATACTGCATGTACTCTTCCATCAGCGCGTTCCGTTCCGCCTCGGTCAGTTCGTTGTCCTCCATGGCCTTGCCGAACTTCTCCCACCAGCCTTTCAATTTCTCGCTATACAGCTCGCCTATCTTGTTACTCAGCATGGCTTTCATAAAGTACTCGGATATATCCTCCGCCGCATCCTTGGCACCGTACTTCATGTTCATCAGGTTGTCGATGAAGCTGCTGTACATACCATCGAATGAAATGCCCGTCAGCCCTTCATACAGCTGGTCGGTCAGTTCCTCCAGCTTGCCGGCCTGGTCTATGTAGTCATCCAGCTTCTCGGTCAGTCGCCCGCCATAGCCGCCCTTACCGGTATTCTGTATCTGCGTCCACATGTCCACGTTGCTGCGCAGCGCCTTCATCTCCTCCGGGCTCAGGCTCCACAGGTTCCCGTCCCACCGGCGGCCGATCTGTCCGCTCAGTTTGTCTATCTGTGCTTGGTTGAAACCACCCCAGTAGTAGTTCCACGAGTGGTGGCTTTTGCTGTAGCGTGCCTGTTCCTGCGCTATCTGCAGATAGTTTGCATTCGTCTCTTTCTGGTATTTGTAAGCATCCCGGTAAGCTTCCACCGATTTAGTCCCCTTGCTTGCCTTGATGGTATCGGTCAGGTCCTCAATGGAGGTCTGCAGTTTCTCGTTCCGGTCTGTAAGGCGGTCTATAGCCGCCTGCACTTCCCTGGCGTTTCCGTCGATGCCGAACAGTTTGTTGAAACCTCCGAAAGACACCGTGTTCAGCAATCCCCCGATACCTTTCACAAGGGAACCGCCTATCTGTTTGAACAGGTCTCCGCTGAGGATATTGTCGAGTATTCCGGTTATCGCATTGAAAATGGTGTCTATCAATGATGAGATAATCGGGCCAATACCGTCTTTCAGCAAATCCAGTATGGAGAGAATGGCCGATATGATCTGCCCGATGACTCCGGCACTTGACAGGGTCTCGGACATCCGGCTGATGGCATCACCGACCTTGCCTCCGATATTCAGTTTTGACAGACCGGTAAGCATATTCTGGATTCCTTCAAATGATCCCTGCAAGGTTCCGCTTGCAAAGCCGTGCAATCCGTTGGATACCATGTTCAACCCGTCAACCGTGTCCCGGGAGGCAC
>ULSN01029836.1_pt1 | contig 25068 bp, 20 predicted proteins | sample 1956771 | NCBI WGS metagenome assembly ULSN01 (sample SAMEA4835709, study PRJEB28245) | human gut metagenome | biome: gut microbiome; material: fecal sample | place: Denmark | collected 2008
CGGGTGATGTTGTTCTGCGGGCGGACCTCACCGTTGCCGTAGCCGACAATATAGGCGAAGTGATCGGTCGTGTTCAGACCGAGCGCATCATCATCGGGGATCACGACGGTGGGCGGCGTGTAGGGGCGCGGGGTGTAGTTGCGCGTCCACTTGGCGTAGAGGGTGATGTTCCCGGTCACGGGTGTAGCAAAGTCATACTTGTTGGTGAGCTTCTCCTCGGGGTACCAGCCAGCGAAGGTGTAGCCGCTCTTGGTGGGATCGGCGGGCTTGTTAGCCGTTTCGTTGTACTTAACGGTCTGAGAAGGAACCGTGCTGCCGCCGTTGGACTCGTAGGTGACGGTGTAATCTTTGGCAGTGAAGGTAACATCGACCGTGACATCGCTATCGGGCATGCTGCCGGAGACAGTAAGCTTGTCAGCGGTGTAGCCGGTGATCAGGGGGCTGGCAACGCTGTAGGAGCTGCCATACGTGAGGGACTCGGTGTGAGTCGGCTTAGCCTCAGTACCATCGGCGTATTTGCAGTTGATGGTCAGATCGTACTTCTGCAATGTGACTTTACCGGCGGGGATGGGGAAGTCGATGGTGACATCCTCGTCATTGCTACCCTTGACCGTCAGGGTCGTGGGACCGTTGAGGGGGTAGTAGCCATCGTACCGCTCGGCATCGACTGCCGTGGGGTCGATCTTGACGGTGTAGGTCTTGGTGTAGGTGTAAGTGGTAACGCCGCCCTCGCCCGGCTCGCCGGTAGCACCGGTCAAATTCCGGTTTCCTTCGAAATCACCGCTGATGCAGGTCACGCCGTCAGGCAGCGAGTCGTGGACCGTGCCGCTGGAAAGACCGGAGGTGATGCTTGAGGAGATCGCGTCGAAAGCGTCCTTCAACCCGGAGAAGTCATTAGCAGAGTAGGTCTTGTTGAGGGCGATATAGGTGTTCAGATATTCGAAGAGACTGATATATGCACCTGTGTTAGGATTCTTCACTTCCTCGTTGGCAGCACCAAAGCAGATGGAGTAGAGCGTAGTTCCACTATTGCAAATAGATGCAGCTGTATTCGCGGTTGCCTCGAAGACCTCCTTAGTACATGAGTTGCCGAAACCTCCAACGGTGGGGTTGCCAAAAATATCCTTCGTCATATAGTACGTCGGCTCACCGTCGGTCAGAGCGATAATGTTCTTGGAGTCAATCTCCTGAACATTAGATTTTGCAAATAACAGGTTTGCGTTTTGCAGACCGTCATCCAGATTGGTGCCGCCGTCGGGTTTCAGGTCGTTGATGGCGGTCAGAATAGCGGTATAACCCGCCTCGGTGGAAACATCCTGCCAGCCCGCGTCTGCTACTGTTGCGTTTGTATTGAAATCGACCAGCGCAACATAGCGGCCGGTGCCGCCGTACTTCGACGAATTGTGATATTTTACGCCACCGCGGACACGGCGAGCGTGTCGCTCTGCTGGGAGTAGGTCAGGGGGGAGACGCAGCCGGCGAAGGTGGTCTCGTTGATGACGCGCTTGGTGACGGCATAGGTCATGTCGATCTGGTACCAGTTGCCGCTGATGTTGACCTTGTTCCAGGCGTGGTAGCTGCTGCCAGCGTAGCCCTTGGTGAGGGTGCAGGGGATGTTCTGGCTGCGGCACATGGCGGCGAAGAGGGACGCGAGGTCGTAGCAGATGCCCTTGTTGCTGTTCAGGGTGGCAGCGGTGTCGGGGATGTACTTGCTGACCTTGCCGGAGGTGATGTCGCTCGCGAGCTTGGTGTCGTAGGTGTAGTGACCGGCGATGTAGTTGTAGATCGCGGTGACCTTGTCCATGTCGGTCTTGGCGTCCTTGCAGAGCTCAGCGGCCTTCTTGCACACATCGTCGCCGGAGGTGAACTGCACGTCGGTCGTGGCGATGAGGTAAGGGGCGTAGGCGTTTTCAATCTTGGCGTTGACCTTCTTGCTGGTCACAACGCGGTAGGTCGTGCCGGAGATGTTCTCGCAGAGGAAGATGGTGTAGGTGCCGTCGCCCTGCTCGAGGGAGAAGATGGCGTCCTTGCCGCTCGGGCAATTCTTGTAGGACACCTTTTCGCTGCCGTACTGGATGCCGACCTTCAATTTGGCATTGGAGGTGTAGTTGATGGTGACGAAACCATACTTGGCATTCGTGGTGTCAATGGTGGTGCCATTGGCAGCGCTGGCGTTCACAACCGTGAACATGGACATGACAAGAAGCACTGCGAGCATAGCGCAGGCATGACGAAACAGCCGTTTCATACGGCGATCTCCTTTCGGTAACTGGCTGCCAGCCCTGTTCTCAGGGGTAAGGCCCTATAGCTTTGCGTCGCCGGTTTTCACCGGGTTTGCTATTATCGTTTGAGATGCGGTCGAAGCGGCTGCACCTACTCTTTTTTTACAGCTCACACTATATACGCGTTCTTAACGTTTGCCAACAGAGAATTTGACCTTTTTCGACAAAAAAGCAGACAAAAAGGAGCGCGGAAACCGCGCTCCTTTTGATGTTTTTGCAATTTCCGGGCAAAATCACACGCTGAGCCAGTCGTCGAGGATAAGACCCTCGTTGTGCTTGGTGAGAAAGCCCACGCTCCACTCGCCGCCGAAGGCGATGAGCTTGCGGCCCTTGAAGTCCTCGAGCACGCGGGAGCCCGAGCAGAGCATCAGGTCCTTCACGTCGCACGGGCACTCGCGGATCAGGCGCAGGTGCTCATAGGGGAGGCCGCTCATGCGCAGGTCGACGCCGTACTCGTTTTTCATGCGGTATTCGAACACGTCGAACTGCAGCGTGCCGACCACGCCGACGACCACGTCCTCAAAGCCGCTGTCGGGGATTTTGAAGATCTGGATGGCGCCCTCCTGCGCGATCTGCTCCACGCCCTTGACGAACTGCTTGCGCTTCATCGTGTCCTTGGGTGAGACGAGCATGAAGTGCTCGGGCTCGAACGTCGGGATGCCGGAGAAACGGAACTTTTTGCCGGGCATCGTGATTGTGTCGCCGATCGAGAAGATACCGGGATCAAACACGCCGATGATGTCGCCCGCGTAGGCCTCGTCGACGATCTCGCGCTCGGCGGCCATCATCGTTTGCGGCTGGGAAAGGCGCATCTTGCGCCCCGACTGGACGTGGAAATACTCCGTGTCGCGCTCAAACCTGCCCGAGCAGATGCGCATGAACGCCAAACGATCGCGGTGGGCCTTGTTCATGTTGGCCTGAATTTTGAAAACAAAGGCGGAGAACTCGGGGGAGTAGACGTCCACCTCGCCCGCGTCGCTTACGCGCGGCAGCGGCGGCGTGGTCATTTCCAGAAACGCGTTCAAAAACGGCTCGACACCGAAGTTCGTGAGCGCGCTGCCGAAGAACACGGGGGAGAGCTTACCGTGGCGCACGGCGTCCAGGTCAAAGTCGCGGCCCGCGCCGAGCAGCTCGACCTCGTCGGCGAGCGTGTCGCGGCGGGCCTGACCGATCAGGTCGACGAGCGCGGGATCGTCGAGCTCGATTTCCGTGATGCCCGCCTTTTTGGCGTGGCCCGCGTCGGTGAAGTGCAGGATGTAGCGCTTATCGCGGTCGTACACGCCGGCAAACTCCTTGCCGCAGCCGATCGGCCAGTTGACGGGATAGGTGTCGATGCCGAGCTCGCGCTCGACCTCCTCGCAGAGCTCGAGCGGGTCGCGCGTTTCGCGGTCCATCTTATTGATAAAGGTAAAGATGGGGATGTTGCGCAGAGCACAGACCTTGAAGAGCTTGCGCGTCTGCGGCTCGACGCCCTTTGCGCCGTCAATGACCATGACGGCGCTGTCCGCGGCCATCAGCGTGCGGTAGGTGTCCTCGGAGAAGTCCTGATGTCCCGGCGTGTCGAGGATGTTGATGCAGTAGCCGCCGTGCTGGAACTGCATGACTGACGACGTGACGGAAATGCCGCGCTGCTTTTCAATTTCCATCCAGTCGGACTTCGCCGCGCGCTCGCGCTTGCCCTTGACCTCGCCCGCCTGGGCGATCGCCCCGCCGTAAAGCAGGAACTTTTCCGTCAGCGTGGTTTTACCGGCGTCCGGATGCGAAATGATCGCAAACGTCCGGCGGCGGGAGATCTCTTCCTGTAAAGTGGCCATGACTGCCTCCTGAAAAATACGATTTACCGGGCAAGTGTATCACAGCCCCCTGCATTTTGCAACAGAATCCTAAAATCTATGCTTGACAAAGCGAAAAATGTCTGGTATAGTACATCTTGTTCCGCGGGCGTAGCTCATCTGGTAGAGCGCCACCTTGCCAAGGTGGAGGTAGCGAGTTCGAGCCTCGTCGCCCGCTCCAAAAAAGAGGTCACAACGTAAGTTGTGACCTCTTTTTTGGATTCCGGCAGGAAATTAAAATGCTCGGGTGAAGTGAATTCACCCTCCGCCAAGGTTTTGCTGCGCAAAACGCTTGTACGGCGCAAAAGCGTTGTTTTTTGCTTCGGTAGGCCAAATAGATACGGGACATCCGAACTGGGTGTCCTGTTTTTTATAAGAACGTTCCCTGTCAATGATTGAAAACAGGTTTTTAATTTGCTATGATACCTTCATACTTTCCATAGGGGGATAATTTGTGAAAAAAAGATTTGCTATATGCAGCACAATAGTTTTGCTGCTGCTTTTGTCAGCCTGCGGCGCACCGCAGACGTTGGACTTTTCCTACGCTCCGGAAGGAGAAGAACTTTCTTCTTTGATGGTGGAGACTTCACAAACTCACCGCGCAGAACTGGAGCACGTTCCCTCTGCGGCTGATTTTGCCGATGCGATTTCGGATGACCCCGCCTCGGCAGGGCTGCTGAGCGAGAGCGAGGTGGAGAGCCTTTTACGAGGTCATGCCGCGATGGAGACGGTGTCGAAGGAACAGGCGCAGTCTGATGTTTCCCTGCTGTTCCGCACGCTGCAAAGCGCTTACGGCGCTTACGAATACTTTGGGCAGGAAAAGTTTGACGCAGCGGAGGACGCTGTGACACAATGGCTTTCCTCACAGGATGATGAGATCAAAGTTTCTGTGCTGGGAGAAAAACTGCAGGAATCTCTCGCATTCATGCTTGCGCACGACGCGCATGCCGTGATTTATGAACCGGCGGCGGAAGAGATCGAAGCGCAGGTGCGATATGAATACTTCTTTGCCGACGGCTTCTATTTTTCAAAGGATGTCAACGGCAGCTATTATATGGTGAATGACGGGGAGAGGTGGACATTGAGTAGCTTCTCCGATGAATATGTCAGCGTGCAGCCGACGCTTCTGCAAGACGGACGCATTGTTTATCAGCCGACGCTTTTTGCGCTGCGGAAGGACGCCGTGCAGAGCAGTGTCACACTGAAAAATCCTTCTGGAAAAGCGAAAATCTATCGCCTTGACTGGACGGAGAGTCAGCCGCTTGATGTTGACCTCGGCACGCTGGATTACCGCCTGATACAGGAAGACGGTCTTACCTATGTTTCCCTCCGCAGCTTTGTTTCCGGCACATATGATAATATGCTTGCACGCTATGCTCGGGAAGGGGCAAAAGCACGCGGGAGCAAAGCGGTGATCTATGACCTGCGCGGCAATGTTGGCGGCTCGGACAGTTGGCCGAGAAAGTGGATACAGAGTTTCCTCGGAACGCAGAACAGTATTGAGACCTCCATGCTGTATGCGCAGAAAAACAGCGCCCTTTTTGCTGCGGAAAACAGCGAGAGTCTGCTGCCGGAAGATGAGGGAACTTGCTTTGCCCGTGAAGTCCACGGGACCTGGTATGAAAATGATATTCCAATCATCGTGTTGGTTGACGATCATTGCGGCTCGTCCGGCGAGGGCGCGGTACAGCTTTTGAAAACGCTTGACAATGTGCTCATTGTCGGCAGCAACACGGCGGGATACCAGCTCTGCGGAAATATCAGCACCTTTACATTGCCATATACCGGCATCGGTGTGCGCTTTGGGTCAACGCTTTTCCTCTATGGGGACGGAGAAAATGTCGATCACAGGGGCTATGCTCCGGATGTCTGGTGTGATCCGCAGGATGCGCTTGCTTCAGTGCTGGCACTGCTGAAAGAACAGGGGGTCGTCAGTGCAGATGCTTGCGAAACCGTGAGAGAAAAAATAGTGAAATGATGAATTTTTCGCTCATACAGGCAGAGTGGCAGCGGGTAATAGAAGCAACTCAAATCGTATAGCACCCACACTTGGCAGGCATTCGATTCCGCAGGCTGCACAGATCTTCAAACTGCAAACTGCCAATGTCGGGGGTCGAGGGGAACTCCCCTCGCGTTCGCTTGGGGGGTACAAGGGGGCATTCTCTCACGCGAGAGAATGCCCCCTCTTCTGCGCGGCCACAGGGGGAGAACCTCAGTGTCCCCCTTGCGCAGCAAGCCCCTTTCATGCTATGATATTTTCACAGAAAAAGAGAAAGTGAGGAGATCATCATGACTCTCGATGAAGCGATCAAGTCCCTGATGGCTTTGCAGGCCAAGCTCGCGGCCTACGGCCACGCGATGGGCCTGCTCTTTTACGACGGCGCGACCACCGCGCCCAAGGGCACGGCGGCGAACCGTGGCCAGACCATGAGTATTTTGAGCGAGGAGCACTACAAGCTTACGACCGGCAAGGAGACCGTCGCGCTGCTCGAATTCCTCGACGCGCACAAGTCCGAGCTCAACGAAAAGCAGCAGCGCATGGTGTTTTTGCTCATCAAGGACATCCGCAATATGCAGAAGATCCCGATGGACGAGTACGTCGCCTACCAGCAGCTGCTTGTCGAGGCGGACGACGTCTGGCACCGCGCGAAGGAGACGAGCGACTTTGCTCTCTTCGAGCCCGTGCTTGAGAAAATTTTCGAGACCAACATCCGCTTCGCACACTATTGCGCGTCGGAAAAGGACCCCTACGACTACTGGCTCAGCGAGTATGAGGATGGGCTGACGATGGCGCAGTGCGACGAATTCTTCGCCACGCTGCGCGAGCACATCGTGCCGCTCCTGAAAAAAATCAAAGAAAAGCCGCAGGTCGACGATGCGATGCTGCATGGCCATTTTCCCGAGGAGAAGCAGGCGCAGCTTTCCGACTACCTGATGCGCACGATGGGCCTCGATTTGGACCATGTCGGCCTGTCCACGACCGAGCATCCGTTTACGACGTCGCTCGGTTCGCACTTTGACGAGCGCATTACGACGCACTATTTGGAGGAGAATTTTGCCTCCTCGATGTTCTCCGTTATCCACGAGGGCGGCCACGCGCTCTATGACACCGGCAGCGCGGATGATCTCGCCTATACGGTGCTCGACGGCGGTGTCTCCATGGGCATCCACGAGAGCCAGAGCCGCTTCTATGAAAATCTGCTCGGCCGCTCGCGCGCCTTCACGGGCTTCGTGTTCCCGAAGCTCTGCGAGTTGTTCCCCGAGCTGAGCGGCCACACGGCGGAGGAATTCTACCGCGCCATCAATAAGGCGGAGCCGTCCCTCATCCGCACCGAGGCCGACGAGGTCACCTACAGCCTGCACGTCATGGTGCGCTACGAGCTCGAAAAGCGCGTGATGCATGGCGAGCTCAAGGTGCACGACCTGCCGGGCGAGTGGAACCGCCTTTACAAGGAATACCTCGGCGTCGACGTGCCGGACGACAAACACGGCGTGCTACAGGACAGCCATTGGTCGGGCGGCAGCATCGGCTACTTCCCGTCCTACGCGCTCGGCAGCGCCTACGGCGCACAGCTGCTTCGCAAGATGAAAGAGACGGTCGATGTGGACGAGTGCCTCAAGACCGGCAATTTTGCGCCCATCAATGCGTGGAACCGCGAGCACATCTGGCAGTACGGCTGCCTCAAAAAGCCCGGCGCGCTCTTGGAGCAGGCGCTTGGCGAAAAGTTTGACCCGACGGTCTACACGCAGTACCTTGAGGAAAAGTACGGCGAAATTTACGGTTTGTAAGAGCGGAATAGCATCAAAAAGGCGGTATCCGACCGGATATCGCCTTTTTGTGCGTGAAACATGGAAAGTCCATTGCATTGTAACCGTATTTCCGATACAATGGGCGGAGAGAGAAGCGGGTAGCGAGCGGAGGAGAGACCGCACGCCCGCAATGAGAGATGGGAGAGCAAAAATGAATACTGCGCTGTATGAGACCTACGTTCAGATTTTGCATGAGGAGCTTGTACCCGCGATGGGCTGCACTGAGCCCATCGCCGTCGCCTACGCGGGTGCGCTTGCGCGCCAAACGCTCGGGACACTTCCCGAGCGCATCGAGCTGACCGTGAGCGGCAATATCATCAAAAACGTCAAGAGCGTCATCGTGCCGCACACCGGCGGGCGAAAGGGCCTTCCCGTCGCGGTCGCGGCAGGTGTACGCGTCGGCGACGCCGACGCGCAGTTAGAGGTGCTGGCGAATGTGACGGAGGACCAGCTGCCGCTGCTGGACGAGTACCTTTCCGCGGCGGAGATCACGGTGAGCAAATCGCCGCTGCGCTGCCCATTCGACATTCAGGTGCGTGTTTTCGCAGGCGGGGACACGGCCTTCGTCCAGATCGTCGGCAGCCACACAAACGTCGTGCGCATCGAGAAAAACGGCGAAGTGCTGCTCAACAAGCCCTTTTCCGAGGAGGCGGCCCAGCCGCCCGAGAGCCGCAGGAGCCTGACGGTCGAGGACATTATCGCCTTTGCCGACGAGGTCGATTTAGACGACGTCCGCGCGCCCATCGCGCGCCAGATCGAATATAACACGGCCATCGCTGAGGCAGGATTGACAGGGCAGTACGGCGCGGCCATCGGAAAAATCTTGCTCGATTCCTATGGCGACAGCGTGCAGAACCGCGCCAAGGCCTGGGCTGCCGCGGGCTCGGACGCGCGCATGAACGGCTGCGAAAAGCCTGTCGTCATCAACTCTGGCAGCGGCAATCAGGGCATGACGGCTTCGCTGCCCGTCATTGTCTACGCGCGCGAGCTGAAAGCGAGCGAGGAGCAGCTTTACCGCGCGCTCGTCGTGTCGAATCTTGTCACCATCCATCTGAAAACGGGCATCGGCAGCCTCTCCGCCTACTGCGGTGCGACCAGCGCGGGCGCAGGGGCCGGGGCCGGCATCTGCTATCTGTACGGCGGGCGCTATGATGAGATCGCCCACACGGTCGTCAACGCGCTCGCCATCAACTCCGGCATGCTCTGTGACGGGGCGAAGGCGAGCTGCGCGGCGAAGATCGCCTCGGCGGTCGAGGCGGGGCTGCTCGGCATGCAGATGTACCGGCACGACAGCCAGTTCTACGGCGGCGACGGCATCGTCGTCAAGGGCGTGGAGAACACCATCCGCGCCGTCAGCAGCATCGCGCGCGACGGCATGCGCGAGACCGACAATGAGATCATCCGCCTGATGATCGGGGAGGAAACTGTCAAATGAAGATGCTTGTCACAGGCTTCACGCCGTTCGGCGGGGAGCAGATCAACCCCTCGTGGGAGGCGGTACGCCGGCTTCCCAACCGCATCGGGGGAGCAGAGCTCATCAAGCATGAAATTCCGACGGAGTTTGACGCCTCCGGTGCTGCGCTGCACAAGCTTTTGACGGAGCTGCGTCCCGACGCGGTGCTCTGCGTCGGCCAGTACGGCGGCGCAAATTGCATACGCGTTGAGCGCGTGGCCATCAACCTGCGCGACGCGCGTATTGCCGACAACGCGGGTAAGCAGCCGACGGACGAGCCGGTCGTGGCCGGAGGTCCGGACGCCTATTTTGCGACGATCCCGACGCGGGAGATCGTCGACGCCCTGCGTGAGCAGGGGATTCCCGCTCAGCTCTCGTACTCCGCGGGCACGTTCGTGTGCAACAATCTCCTTTACTGCGCCCTGCACGAGAGCGAGCGGAGCAATCCAGCCACGCGCTGCGGCTTTGTCCACGTCCCTTACCTGCCCGAGCAGACCAAGGACGGCAACGCGCCGAGCATGGGTTTGGAAATGATGGTCAAAGCGCTGCATATTGCGGTGGAAGCGATCGCGGGAGAGGCGCAACACTGAGAAGAGTATGTTCTCCTCTGAACGAGCGTTCTGTTCAGATGCTGCGGTGAAGAGATGTAGTGAATATGGTGAAATGACTATTTAGTGCTTGAAGCATACGAATACATGCGTTATACTCTGCACAAGCACGACTTGCGGAGGCTTATGTTGAAGCGCTGCGCCATACAGAGCTGTATGTCGATTATAAAATAATGCGGCAGGCGAAGATAAGAAGTCGACAGGAGGGAACAAACATGAAAATTGTAGTACTGGACGGATATACGGAAAATCCCGGTGATCTGAGCTGGAGTGAGCTGGAAAAGCTCGGCAGCGTGACGGCCTATGACCGCACGGCCTACGCGGAGTCTCCGCTGATCGCCGAGCGCATCGGTGATGCGGAAATCGTGGTGATGAACAAGACACCCATCTCGCGCGAAACGATCGACAAGTGCCCGAACATTAAGCTCATTGCCGTTCTGGCTACGGGCTACAACGTGGTCGATTACAACTATGCCCGCGAAAAGGGCATCCCCGTCGTGAACGTGCCGACCTACGGCACGGCGTCGGTCAGCCAGTTCTCTATTGCGCTGCTGCTGGAGATCTGCCACCATATCGGTCATCACAGCGAGAGCGTGCACGCCGGTAATTGGGCGAACAACGCCGACTGGTGCTACTGGGACTATCCCCTTATCGAACTGGAGGGCAAGACGATCGGTATCATCGGCTTTGGCCGCATCGGGCAGGCGGAGGGGCGCATCGCCAAGGCGCTCGGCATGAATGTGCTGGCCTATGATCTTTTTCCGAACGACTCCGGCCGCGAGATCGCAGAGTACGTCGGCCTTGATGAACTTTATGCCTGCGCGGATGTTATCACGCTGCACTGCAATCTCACGCCGGAAAACACCGGCATGATCAACAAGGAGAGCATCGCCAAAATGAAGGACGGCGTTATTCTCATCAACAATGCCCGCGGCCAGCTCATCGATGAGCAGGACGTTGCCGACGCGCTCAACTGCGACAAAATAGCCGCGGCGGGACTGGATGTGGTCTACACCGAGCCGATTCGCGCAGACAACCCGCTGCTGAAGGCGAAAAACTGCATCATCACGCCGCACATCTCCTGGGCACCGAAGGAGAGCCGCCAGCGTATCATGGATGCTACGGCGGAAAATATCAGGGCGTTCCTTGCGGGTGCTCCTGTCAATGTGGTCAATCCGTAAGACAGGATATCCTTTGCCGGAAAACATACCATATAAAAATTGATCAGAAAAAGCGACATCCGAATTCGGGATGTCGCTTTTTCGTCGTGGAGGGAGAGAAAATCAAAGGCCGATATCCTTCTGGATGAGATCGCGCGTTTCAAAGAGCAGAGGCAGAAGCTGCTGGATGTGTTCATCGGTCATCAGCGACTTGAGCGAAGAAAGGGTGATGGCGTAGTGATCATCATTGTAGCGGTCGTAGAGCGAAACGGCAATACAGGAATAGCCGAGTGTGTTTTCCTCGTTTTCAACGGCATACTGCTTGCGCTGAAAGATCAGCATTTCGCTTTCGAGACGCTCAAAGCTTGTGATGGTATAAGGTGTAATGGGCGTTTTGTCAGCATTGTCCCAATAGCTGCGCCAGGCCTCCGGGCCCTGGGAAGAGAGAATGATCTTTCCGCCGGCGGAGGTGTGCAGCGGACGGAGCATGCCGATGTTGACAGTGCTGCGGTAGTTGGAATTGGGCGGCTCAAGACGGTCGAGATAGACGGTGTTGGTATTATCCTGAATGACGAAGTGAACGATCTCCTGCACAGACATGGAAAGCTTGCGCAGGTGAGGGAGCACAAGAGGGAGAATACTGACGTTGTTGATGATCTTTTGTGAAAGGCTGCAGAATTTGAAGGTCAGACGGTATGCGCCACTTGACGTCTGTACCACATAGCCTCTGGCCCGCAATGAGGCAAGCATACGGTGTACGGTGCTTTTGTTTAACCCGGTGAATGCACAGAGTTGAGAAATAGACAGCTCGTTGCCGTGATTGGATAACGTTTCGACAATATCAAAGACACGGTCGAGCGACTGAACAGTGGATCCAGTTTGATTCATATTTTCCTCCCTTCGGTGTTGTCTGCACCGGACATAAAAAGCGGTACAGAAACGGAACTTTGTTTCTTATTATAAAACGCTATTTCATACTTTGCAATAAAAACTTAGCAAGAAATCTGAAAGAGGTGTGAAAAAAAGGAATAGAAAGGTTGCAATTTGTCGATAAAAGATAAAAAATCAAATAAATCTTGTCAAATCAGGCAAGAAGAAAGTCGTTGACAAAAAGCAGAGTAGTAGCGTAACATAAGGATAGAAAAATAAAACACAGTTTCACTATATAAAATTCACGATAGAAGGAGGAGAACGGACGCAACATGGATTACAAAGTGATCATTACACCGAGAAAGTTATGCGATGCCGGGATGGCGGCGCTGGCGGCGCAGGCAAATTATGAAGTTGTCGATAAGGTCAATGCCTGCAATTTCCTGCCGGAGCTTCAAAAGGCGGATGCTCTGATGATCAAGGAGGGCGGGATCGGACGCGAGGATATGCTTGCCTGTCCCGACTTAAAGGTCATTGCAAGGCACGGCGTCGGCTTTGACACGGTGGATGCAAAGGCGGCGGCAGAACTGGGCATCCCTGTTGTCATTACGCCGGGTGCAAACGCGCGTTCCGTTGCCGAGCACACCGTCGCCATGATCTTGGCGCTGACAAAAAATCTTGTTACCTGCCACAATGAAACAATCAAGGGAAATTGGAATATCCGTCAGGAATTCCGCGCCTATGAATTCGAGGGCAAGACGGTGGGCCTGATCGGTGTGGGCAACATCGGACGTATTGTTGCACAGATGTGCATGGGACTTGGCTTTCACATCGCGGCCTACGATCCTTTCGTGCCGGAAGAAAAGCTGGCTGAGGCAGGCTACCGTGCCTGCAGGACGGTAGAAGAGATCCTACGTACCTCGGATATTATCTCAGTTCATGTTCCTTACAATGAGCAGACGAAGGATCTGATCTCCAAAAAAGAGTTTGCCATGATGAAGCCGGGTACGATCGTTGTCAACTGTGCCAGAGGCGGAATCGTAAATGAGAACGACTTGGCGGAGGCGCTGAGCAACGATGTTATTGGCGGCGCGGGCCTGGATGTTTTTGTGGGTGAGCGGCTTGATCCTGAAAGCGCGCTTGCAAAAGCGCCGCACCTGATCTGCACGCCGCACATGGCAGCACAGACTGATACGGCGGTCGAACAGATCTGCCTGATGATGGTCAAGGGTACGATGGCGGTGCTTCGCGGTGAAAAATGGCCGTTTGTTGCGGATAAGTCGGTTTATGACCACCCGCGGTGGGCGGGAAAGCACTGGGCGGCGACCTGAGAAAAGGAGAATGACATGAAAAAATGTGTGAAAGACCTGATCGCAGGTGCAGTGCTTGCACTGTGCAGCATCGGTTATTATGTCGCATCGCATAGTATTCAGTCCTTCGGTTTCAATAAGGACTTTATCAGCGCCAGAACGATCCCTGTTGCTTGGGCGGTGCTCTTACTGGTGCTTTCCGTTGTACTGATGGTTCGCGGCTATGCGGAGATCAGGCATCTCAAAGCTACCGGTGAGGAAATTTTTTCTGGCAGAACGCCTAAAGACTGGCTGGCAGACAATTATGCCGTGATCGGTACGTTTATTATACTGTTTCTTTATGCGTTTGCCATGCGTCCGGTCGGCTATCTGATCAGTACGTTCGTCTATCTGATCGTTCAGGTCGTGCTGCTGACGCAGCGCAAGAAGATCAATAAAAAGATTATCCTCAAGGCACTGATTTTAGCGGTTGTCTTTTCGGTGCTTTCGGACTACCTGTTTGTTGAACTGCTGTCTGTCCCGCTGCCTGCCGGCATCCTCGGCTTCTGAGAAAGGAGAAACAATAAATGTATTTGGAAGGATTCCTCTCGGTCATTACAGACCCTGAAATGTATCTGGTCATCCTCCTCGGCGTGGCGGTCGGTATTGTGTTCGGCGCGATCCCTGGCCTGACGGCGACCATGGCAATTACCATGTGCCTACCAATGACCTATGCCATGGAAACAAAAACTGCGGTATGCGTGCTGATGGCACTGTACATCGGGGGTATCTCCGGCGGATTGATCTCTGCGATCCTGCTCAATATTCCCGGTACGCCTTCTTCACTGGCGACGACTTTCGACGGCGCGCCGATGGCGGCGAGCGGGCATGCAAAAAAAGCCCTTGGTGTCGGCGTGTTCTATTCCTTTATCGGCACGATGGTCGGCCTTGTGATCCTGATGGGTGTCGCGCCACAGTTATCCAAGATCGCTATTAAGTTCAGCCCTCTTGAATACTGCGCGCTGGCTATCTTCTCACTCGTGCTGGTCATTGCGCTTGCCGGTAAGGATATGATCAAGGGCCTGATCTCCGGTACGCTCGGCTTGATGTTTGCGACCGTTGGCCTCAGTCCCATTGACAGCATGAAGCGCTTCACTTTCGGCAATGTCAATCTTACCGGCGGCTTCCAGCTGCTGACACTGCTTATCGGTCTCTATGCTATCACCGAGATCGCGGCGGCAGCCTTTGAGGCAGTCCACCCCAAGGATATGACCATTCGTAAGACGGAGAAGGTCAAGGGCTTTGGCTTTAGCTTGAAGGAATTCAAAGATAATATCGGCAACATGTCCATCTCTGCGCTGATTGGCACGGCGATCGGAATTTTGCCGGGGATTGGTGGCGGTACTGCCGGACTTCTTGCTTACAGCGTGGAAAAGTCCCGTTCCAAGCACCCGGAAAAGTACGGTACGGGCTGCATGGAGGGCGTTGTTGCCAGCGAGACCTCCAATAATGCAGTTATTGGCGGCGCAATGGTCCCACTGCTGACGCTTGGTATCCCCGGCGACGGCGCAACGGCGATGCTGCTCGGCGGCCTGATGATTCACGGTGTGACCACCGGCCCGCTGATTTTCCAGAAGTATGGTGACACTGTATATGCGATCTATGCGGCAATGCTGATCGCAGCTGTAATGATGCTCTTTGTGGAATTCTACGGAATGAAGGGCTTCGTCAACGTGCTCAAGATCCCCAGAAATTTCCTGCTGCCTCCCGTTGTGGCAATGTGCTGCATCGGCGCGTTCGGCAACTCCAACCGTGTGTTTGACGTGGTTGCGGTCGTGATCTTCGGCTTGGTCGGCTATCTGCTCGGCAAAGTCGACATGCCTCAGCCGCCGCTGGTGCTTGGCTTTATTCTCGGCTCGATGCTCGAGACGAACCTGCGCCGCTCTGTTCAGCTGCTGACGATCGACCCGAATTGCTGGGCGGCACACCCCATCGCCATCGGCTTCCTGGTGGCAACGGTGATCGCGCTCTTCTTTATTATTCGCTCCCGCACCAAAAAGCCCGCTAAGACGGCGGAATAAATCTCATCCGGATTTGACAGGCAAATGCCTGACGGATCATAGAAAAGTATTTTGAAAAGGAGAACAAAACATGAAAAAGGCACTGTCTCTCATCCTTGCGCTCGCCATGATGCTGACTATGTTGGTCGGCTGCGGCGACAAGAACGACTCCAACAATGACGCGAACAACGATTCTCAGACGGAAGATCTCAAATGGCCTGAAAAGGACATCAACATTCTCCTTGGCTACGGCGCCGGCGGTGACTCTGATGTTTGTACCCGCTACATGGCTGACGCCCTGAGCAAGGAACTCGGCGTGAACGTGGTCGTTACCAACATGGGCGGCGCGAACGCTTCCCTTGCGGCAAATGAGATCATGAACAGCACGGATCCCGAGTATAACTTCCTCGCGATCAACACGGCGTCCCTCAGCGCTAACCCCGCTACCGGTTTGACCGACTATAACTACGAGGCGCTCGATGCGATCTCCATCTTCTCCTCTTATTCCGGCGAAGTTCTACTGGTCCGCAGCGATGCTCCTTATACCACGCTTCAGGAATTCGTTGACTACGCCAAGGAAAATACCGTTATCATGGGCGTTGCCATGGGCGGTGCACTGTACGCTGCCGCGTCTGCCATGAAGGCCGCTGGCCTCAAGCTCGAGATCGTTGACGCCGGTGACGGTGTTGACCGTATGCCCGCTCTGCTCAACGGATCGATCGACTGCACGTTCGCTTCTTACTCCTCCAGCCGCGACTATGTCGAAAACGGCGACTTCCTGGAGCTTGCCACCCTGTGCGCTGAGCCTATCCCTGCTGCGCCTGACATGCCCTGCGTCTGCGATGTTCTTGACGGCGTTATTGTCAACACCAAGTTCTGCCTGATGGCGCAGAAGGGTACGAACCCCGCGATCCTCCAGAAGATCAACGATGCGCTGCAGCACATCTATGAGACCAACGAAGAGTACGTCAAGAACGTTGAGGATTACTCCTATCAGAGCGCCAAGCCCATGACCATTGAGGAGACCCTTGCTGAGCTCGAGACACAGTATCAGACCTTCCAGGGCTACAAGCAGTATCTTGGCTAAGCAGTAAAGGCAAAATCTTAAGAAACATCGACAGAAAGCAGAGGATTCCTGACATGTCGGATAAAGAAACCGCCCAGATGAAAACGGTATCGGCGGATGATCTTCGCCAAGTGGAAACGGAGATCTTTGAAAAGCAGGGCTTCTCCCATGAACATGCCGCTATTGTGGCAGACAGCCTTCTTGAAGCTGATTTGCGCGGCGTGAGCAGCCATGGTGCGATCCGTATCCCCGTTTATGTTGCGCGCCTTCAGCACAAGGTCGTTTTTCCGGACCGGGAGCTTGAGGTGGTGCAGGATCACGGTGCGGTCGCCGTGATTGACGGGCACGATACCTTTGGCCAGGTCTGCGGTACATATGCAATGCAGCTTGCCATGGATAAGGCCGCACGGTATGGTGTGGGCTGCGTCGGCGTGAAGAACAGCCACCATTACGGCACAGTTGCATATTATACGCAAATGGCGGTCAAGCGCAATATGATCGGCTTTTCTACGACGAATGCAACGCCGCTGATGCCGCCTCCGGGAGGTGCGGCAAAGATGGTTGGTAACAATCCCATTTCCTTTGCCATTCCCGGTGGTGACTATCCGCCCGTAGTGCTGGATATGGCGTGCAGCGCTGTGGCGCACGGCAAGATTCAGCTTGCCGCGCGCAAGGGGCAGGACATTCCCCTTGGCTGGGCGACAGATAACGAGGGCAATCCGACAACTGACGCGCAGAAGGCAATGACGGGATTTCTCTGTCCGGTGGGAGCGCATAAAGGCTTCGGCCTTGCTGTCATCATGGATCTGCTGACCGGCCCGCTGCTGGGCGGGCACTGCGGCGGTGAGATCACGGGACTGACAGGGTGCTATGAGCGCCCGCAAGGCTGCGGACACTTCTTTATGGCGTTTGACATTTCCAAGTTTACGCCTCTTGAGAAGTTCCGGGAGGCTATGAACAGCTATATCCAGTACATCAAGAGTTGTCCAACGACAAATGAAAACGTGACCATTTATATGCCGGGCGAGATCGAATATGACCTGAGAGAAAAACGCCTGCGGGAGGGGATCCCCCTGCCGGAATCGATCATCAATGATTTGGCGCAACTGTGTCGGGAATCCGGCATTGATTCGCATGGCCTGGTGTAACACGGTACATCAAAAGGGAGGAGTGTGACCGTGCGTTGCACTCCTCCTGAGACAAACAAGGAGAGAATTATGCTTAATTTTGAATACTACGCTCCGACAAAAGTGATTTTCGGCAAGGCTACGGAAACGGTTGTGGGGCAGGAAATAAAGAAGTATGGAGGCAAGCGGGTCCTGATCCATTACGGCAGTGAGAGCGCCAGACGTTCCGGCCTTCTGGACCGTGTAGAAGAATCGCTCCGTCAGGCGGATATTACCTTCACCACGCTCGGCGGTGTAAAGCCGAATCCCCGTCTTTCCAAGGTGAGAGAGGGAATCGAACTTGCAAAGCGAGAAAACATCGACTTTTTGCTGGCTGTCGGCGGCGGCAGCGTCATTGACTCGGCAAAGGCGATCGCTTATGCCATGGCCAATCCTGAGCACGATATCTGGGACTTCTTTGATGGCAAAGCAGCGCCGTCGGCTTGCCTGCCTGTCGGTGTTGTGCTGACGATTGCGGCTTCTGGCAGTGAGATGAGCAATTCCTGCGTGATTACGAAGGAAGAAGGCGGCATGAAGCGTTCGCTGAATACCGACCTTGCCCGCCCGCGCTTTGCCATTATGAATCCTGAGCTCACCTTTACGCTGCCGCCTTATCAGACGGCAGCCGGTTCTGTGGATATCATGATGCACACGCAGGAACGTTACTTTGCCAATGAAAAGAACAACGAACTGATCGACCGCATTGCTGAGGGCTTAATGGTGACGGTGCTGCACAATGCGCCCATCGTAATGAAGGACCCTACCGATTATAACGCACGTGCGGAGCTGATGTGGGCGGGCAGCCTGTCCCACAACGGCCTGACCGGTACGGGACGCCTGGGTGATTTTGCCTGCCACAAGATGGAACACGAGATCGGCGGCATGTTTGATGTGATTCACGGTGCGGGACTTGCCGCAATTTGGGGAAGCTGGGCGCGCTATGTCTGTAAGCACGATATCGGCCGCTTTGCGCAGTTTGCCGTGCGTGTGATGGGCTGCCCGATGGATTATGATAACCCTGAAAATACGGCGCTGGCTGGTATTGAGGCGTTGGAGAACTTCTATCGCAGACTTGACATGCCCACCAATCTGCGTGAGCTGGGCCTTGCGGACGTGACGGACGCACAGATTCACGAAATGGCGGAAAAGTGCACAAACGGCGGCAAGAACCGTATCGGCAACTTCGTGCCGCTGAGCGAGTCGGACATTGAAAAAATCTTCAAGATGGCGCGATGAGCGCGGGAGTGAAGAGATTATGAACATATATATCACAGACTGCGACCACGAAAACCTTAAACAGGAGGAGAGTGTCTTTGCGGCGGCTGGAATGCATGCGGTGCTCCTCCAGTGCAAAACCGAAGATGAGCTGATCGGGCAGTGTGCACAGGCCGATATCCTGCTCAACCAGTACGCCCCTATTACAAGGCGCGTGATGGAGAATCTGCCGCGGCTGAAGTATGTTGTGCGTTACGGTGTAGGCACGGACAATATTGATGTTGCTGCGGCTGAGGAACTGGGGATCCAGGTCGGCAATGTGCCGGATTACGGCATGAATGAGGTGGCTGACCACGCCATTACCTGCATGCTGGCGCTGATACGCAAGCTGCCGCAGATGAATGACCAAACCAAGGGAGGCAAGTGGGATTATACAACCTCCATCCCGGTCCACCGCCTCGGAGAGATGACGGTCGGTGTGATCGGCCTGGGACGTATCGGCCGCAATTTTGCCCGCAAGGCCAGTGCGATGGGGATGCATGTTCTGGGCTACGATCCTTATTATACGCCCAATGCAAAGGACGGCACGGACTTTATCACACCGGTCTCGGAAGAACAGCTGCTGCGCGGATCGGACGTGGTGTCGATCCATTGCCCACTGAACAATTCCCGCGGGATGCTTGAGCGCACAGCGATGGAAATGATGAAGTCCGGCGCGTATCTCATCAATGTGGCACGCGGCGGCATTGTGGACGAGGAGGCGCTTGACTGGGCGCTGACAAGCGGCCATTTGGCCGGCGCTGCGCTGGATTGCATGGCAAAAGAGCCGGCTCCGGCGGATTATCCCCTTTTCCGCCATAAGAACCTCATTGCCACGCCGCATATGGCCTGGTATTCCGAGGAGGCGGCTCAGGAGCTGAAACGTAAGATCGCTGAAGAGGCTGTCCGCTTTGCGCGGGGAGAAAAAATCCACTATCCGATCAACCATCCGGAAAAACCACGCGCTTGAGATAACCTGACTATCTGACAGCAAGAAGAGAATATAAGGAGCCTATTGACAATGAAACAGAAAATTTACGGCGTTGTTCCCCCGATTTCGACTCCCATTGATGAGCATGAGCATGTAGATGAAAAGGCCCTGCGCAAACTGATCGACCACTGCATCGACAAGGGGCTGCACGGCATCTTTGTGTGCGGTACGAACGGCGAGTGCCTTGGCCTGACCCAGGCGGAGCGCAATCGCGCCATCAAGATCACACTGGACCAGGTTGCCGGGCGCGTTCCCGTGCTGGCTGGCTGCATGGACACAAGTACGGCCCGCGTGATCGATAATATCAAGGCCTTTGAGCAGATGGGCGGCCAGACAGCTGTTGTTACGCCGGAGTTTTACTCCCGCCATTCCACACCCGATGAGACGATCCGTCATTTTGAGCAGGTCGCAAAGCATACGGAGGCGGATATCTTTATCTATAATATCCCGCCCTTTACCGGCAACACGATGTCTCCCAAGGCTGTCTTTGAGATGGCGACCTTCGACCATATTGTGGGGTATAAGGATACGAGCGGTCAGTTCGGCGACTTCCTGCGCTGCCTGAACCACTTCCGCGGCACGGATTTTATGCTCTTCCAGGGCATGACCCAGCTGGCAGGCGTGAGCCTGCTGATGGGTGCGGACGGCTTTATCCCCAATATCTCGCCGGTCGTGCCGGAGCTCTGCCTGAAGGTTTACGATTACGCCAAGGCCGGCGATATCGAAAAGCTTAAGGTCTACTGTGAGCTGCTGCTTGAGGCACAGGATTCGTTCAGCAACGCAAAGTATGGCATTGCTGCCTGCAAAGCGGCCTGTTCGATGCTTGGCTTCATGGATCAGAGAATGTGCCAGCCCAGCGAACCGGTGACGCCGGAGCAAAAGGAGAAGATCCGTCAGGCGCTCCAGAGAGTTGAAGAAAAGCGGCAGCAGCTGAGCTTTTGAGGACAAGACTATGACAGACAAAACCAATCATTTGAGGGTGCTCCTCCAGGAGGGCAAGCCATCGCTTGCCACGCGCATCTGGAGTACCTGGCCGATTGTGATCGAGGCGGTCGGCAGCACGGGCAACTATGACTATGTGGAGTTTGTCGGCGAGTACACGCCGTTTTCCCAGAGCGACCTTGAGAATATGGCGCGTGCAGCTGAGTTGCATGGGATGAGCCTGATGATGAAGGTCGATTTCCAAAACCGAGGCTATGTTGCGCAGAAGGCCATTGCCTCCGGTGTGCAGGCGATCCTCTTTACTGACTGCCGCAACGCGCAGGAGGTAGAAGAGAGCATTCGCCTCGTAACGCCGGAAACGGCACAGGACGGCGGGCGGTTCGGATATCCAAACCGCCGCTTCATCGGTTTCCAGCCTTATTTGCCGCAGATGGAGCATGCCCAGCGACAGCGTGATATTGTACGTGCGTTTATGATCGAGAAGAAGAGCGCTGTGGACGATATTGAGGCGATCTGCTCGGTGCCGGGCGTGGATATGATCCAGTTTGGCCCGTCGGACTATGCGATGAGCTGTGGTATGAATCTCAAGGACCACCGCAGCGAGGTGTTGGAGGTCGAGAAAAAAGTTATCGCAGTGGCGATGGCGCATGGGATCGCCGTACGCTGTGAGATCCCAACGCCGGAGGCGGCTGAGCCGTATATCGCGCTGGGCGTGCGGCATTTCTCTCTGGGAGACCAGATGAAGTATCTGCTTGAGCGCTGGCAGAATGATGGCGGTGCGCTGCGCAGCCGCGCTAATGCACTTGACGGGCAGGTGAAATGCCATGAGTGAAGCAACAGAGAAGAGCCCTGTGATCCGTCTGGATGCGCATGATAACGTGGTTGTAGCGCGTGTACCGATCGCAAAGGGAACGATGCTGCATCCTGAAAATATCGTCGTACAGAGTGACATCCCTCTCGGACATAAACTGGCGACCTGTGCCATTGCCAAGGATGAACCGGTGCGCAAATATAATACGATCATCGGCTATGCCACGCGCGATGTTGTGCCGGGTACACACATGCATAATGATACGATCCGTTTTGACCGTATGGAGCATCCGACAGATTTTTGCGAGGATTACCATCCTGTGGAACTGCTCGCACCGGAGCAGCGCCGTACTTTCCGCGGGTACGTTCGGCCGGATGGCCGGGTGGGTACGCGCAATTACATTGCGATTCCGGTCGTGAGCAACTGTGCGGCCACTGTCGCGCGCAGGATCGCCGCACATTTCACACCCGAGGCACTCAGCGCCTATCCGAATGTGGACGGTGTTGTGCCGCTTATCACAACGCTTGGCTGCGGTATGGAGAAGGGAACCGCCCTTGCCATGACGTATCTGCGCAGAGTCATCGCAGGCCATATCCGAAATCCGAATATGGCAGGCGCGCTTGTGTGCGCTCTGGGCTGCGAGAACAACAACATTGATGTGTTCTTTGAAGCAGAGGGCTTTGTAGAAGGACCGATGCTGCATAAGCTGACCATTCAGGACATGGGGGCGCCTGAGGCGGTGCGCCGCGGCATCGCGATCGTTGAGCAAATGCTGCCGCTGGCCAACGCCTGTACGCGCAGCGAGGTGTCGGTGGAGCATTTGAACATTGGCCTGCAGTGCGGCGGTTCAGACGCGTTTTCCTGCGCCTCGGCCAACCCCGCGCTGGGAAAAGCGATGGATACTCTTGTGCGCAATGGCGGTACGGCCTGCCTCTCCGAGACGACGGAGCTGTTCAGTGCGGAGGGAGTGCTCGTCCGCCGTGCCAATTCCCGCGAGACCGGAGAGCGCCTGCTCGCAGCGCTGCAATGGTGGCTGGACTACTGCAAGGGTAAGGACATGCAGATCAATGGCAAGGTGACGCCGGGCAACAATGCCGGCGGTTTGACCAACATCCTGGAAAAGGCAATGGGCAGCGTTAAAAAGGGCGGCAGCACGCCGCTCAATGCGGTGTATGGCTATGCCGAACAGATCACGGAGCACGGCCTTGTCATCATGGATGCGCCGTCCTATGACCCGGTATCCGCGACAGCGCAGTTCGCCGGCGGCTGCAATCTCTGCATTTTTACGACCGGTCGCGGCTCCTGCTATGGCTCGCGATATTTCCCAACGATCAAGGTCGCATCCAATTCGCAGCTGTTTACCAGAATGCCGGAAGATATGGACATCAACGCCGGTACGATCATCGATGGCGAACAGACACTGGAGCAGGTGGGCGAGGAGATTTTTGAACGGATGATCGCCGTGGCCTCCGGTGAGAAAACGGCAAGCGAACGCTTCGGCATGGGGGATGAGGAATACATCCCGTGGGCCATCGGAGCAACAGGCTGACTAAATAGGAGTTATGCCCTGCGGAAGCGCAGGATAGCGAAAAAATACCGTTATGCTGCCCGCCCGAAAAATAAGGGCGGGCAGTCTGGAAAAGGAGAAAGCCATGCTGGAAGATACCATTCGCTTTATTGAAGAGAACCGGCTGATTGCCATCGTGCGCGGCATTGCGCCGAAAAAGTGCCTTAAGGTAGCAGATGCACTGTATGAGGGCGGTTTTCGCTTGGTGGAGGTCACATTCAACCAGAAGGAGCCCGATTCGTTCCGTACAACAGCGGATGCGATCGCGGCGATCGCGGAAAAGTATAAGGACCGGATGATGGCCGGAGCCGGCACGGTAGTATCGCCGGAGTTGGTGGAGCAGGCTGCTGCCGCCGGAGCGCGGTTTATCATCTCTCCTGATGTGAATGTAGATGTGATCCGCAGAACGCGGGAGTTGGGGCTTGCTTCGCTTCCCGGCGCGATGACACCTACAGAAATTATGACGGCACACCGTGCTGGTGCGAGCTTTGTCAAGCTCTTTCCCATTGCGGACCTTGGCAGCAAGTACGTCAAGGCTGTGCGTGCGCCGATCAGTCATGTCAAGCTGCTTGCTGTGGGTGGCGTGAATGAGAATAATCTCAAGGAATTCTTCGCGGCGGGCTGCGTAGGCGCGGGCATCGGCGGGAATCTCGTCAATAAGGCGTGGATCGATGCAGGCGAGTACAATAAGATTACGGAAACGGCCAGAATGCTGGTCGAGATTGCAAAGGAGTCATAGTATGAGCAGAGTGATTACATTTGGCGAGATCATGATGCGGCTCAATCCGGAGGGCTATCTCCGTTTTGTACAGGCAGAAAAATTTGAAGCGACTTATGCCGGCGGTGAGGCCAACGTTGCTGTATCGCTTGCCAATTATGGCATGGATGCAGCGTTTGTGAGCAAAGTTCCGGCCCACGAGATCGGACAGTGCGCTGTCAATGAGCTGCGCCGTTACGGTGTGGATACATCGCTGGTGCTGCGCGGCGGTACGCGCTTGGGCGTATATTACTGTGAAAAAGGTGCGTCTCAGCGCGCCAGCAAGGTCATCTATGACCGCGCGGGTTCCGCAATCGCAGCGGCAAGTGCAAAGGAGTTCGACTGGGATAAGATTTTCAGCGGAGCCGATTGGTTTCATTGGACCGGTATCACACCGGCGCTCGGCGGTGAGATGCCGCAGGCCTGCATGGACGCCTGCAAAGCGGCCAGGGAAAAGGGCCTGACGATTTCCTGCGATCTCAACTACCGCAAAAAGCTCTGGACGCGCGAGCAGGCCGGTGAGTGCATGGCGAAGCTTTTGCCCTATGTGGATGTTTGCATCGCTAACGAAGAGGATGCGAAGGATGTGTTCGGGATCGAAGCAGAGAACACGGACATCAACTCCGGGAAGCTCGACCGCGAGGGCTATATCAGCGTAGCGCGCCAGATCGCCAGCCGCTTTGGCTGTAAAAAGGTTGCCATTACGCTGCGCGGTTCTATTTCAGCCTCGGATAACGACTGGGCCGGTATGCTTTATGACGCGGCGAGCGACAAAGCAGTGTTTTCAACCACCTATCATGTCCGTATCGTTGATCGCGTCGGCGGCGGCGATAGCTTCGGCGGCGGTTTGATCTACGCGCTGCTGGCGGGAAAGGATGATCAGCAGGCCATCGACTTTGCCGTGGCGGCTTCCTGCCTGAAACATTCGGTAGAGCATGACTTTAACCAGATGAGCGTTGCAGAGGTCGAGGCTCTTGCTGCGGGCAATGCCTCCGGCCGTGTTCAGCGCTGAGGAGAATTGAGTCATGACAGCATTAGAAAGACTCTATAACGCGGCAGTGGTGCCCGTCGTCGTGCTCGACGACGCGGCGGATGCGGTGCCGACTGCTAAGGCGCTGCTCGCGGGCGGCGTGGACGTGATGGAGATCAC
>ULSN01006762.1_pt1 | contig 24986 bp, 18 predicted proteins | sample 1956771 | NCBI WGS metagenome assembly ULSN01 (sample SAMEA4835709, study PRJEB28245) | human gut metagenome | biome: gut microbiome; material: fecal sample | place: Denmark | collected 2008
AACTCCGACATTAATACAGTTGAGGGAATTTGGGCTGCAAGAAAAGGCACAATTAATCTGATTAGCACTGATGGTAAAGCAACCTATACTGTTGGTGAAGATGGTATTGGAGCTTTTGATGGCGGTGTTATTAATATTAAAGGTGGCGGCACCTTGCTGACTACTACAAATATTAGTGCAGAAGGTAACGGGAGCAAGTTCGTTACCGATGGCAGTGTTGAAGCCCAAAAGATTATAGCTGGTTCTAATGCGAGCGTAAGTTTAAATGGCGGTGGCAAGATTACAGGCTATAAACAGAAGGATGGAACTAAAGTAGCTGCATCAGTAACGGGCAACTCCACTCTGACAGCAACTAACGTTGATTTCACTGGTGATTTTAAAGCAGAAGGCGGCTCTAAGATTGTCCTTAAAGGTGGCAGTGTAACTGCAAGTGATTACTATGAAAATGGCAAAAAGGATGGATATACTGAGTTTGGCGCAATTGGCGCAAACTCCAGCATTGAAGCAGATGGCGTAGATATAAAGTCTGCAACGCTTGCAACTGATGGTGCAAATGTAACCATCAAAAACTCCAACATTAACACCGTTGAAGGTATTTGGGCTTGGGGCAAAGGCACAATTAATCTGATTAGCACTGATGGTAAAGCAACCTATATAGCTAGTGGAGAAGGTGTTGAAGCTGTTGATGGTGGTGTTATCAATATTAATGGTGGTGGTACATTACATACTACCAATATTAGTGTAGAAGATAACGGTAGCAAGTTCATTACCGATGGCAGTGTTGAAACCCAAAAGATTGTAGCTGGTTCTAATGCGAGCGTAATTTTAAATGGTGGCGGCAAGATTACAGGTGCTGAACTACCGAGTGGAACTAAAGTAGCTGCAACAGTAACAGGCAACTCTACTCTGACAGCGACTAACGTTGATTTCACGGGTGATTTTAAAGCAGAAGGCGGCTCTAAGATTGTCCTTAAAGGTGGCAGTGTAACTGCAAGTGATTACTATGAAAATGGCAAAAAGGATGGATATACTGAGTTTGGCGCAATTGGTGAAAATTCCATCATTGAAGCAGATGGCGTAGATATAAAATCTGCAACGCTTGCAAAAGATGGTGCAACGGTAACCATCAAAAACTCCAGCATTAATACCGTTGAAGGCATTTGGGCTTGGAACAAAGAGAAAGTTGGCAAAGGTTCAGTAATTGTTTTAGATGGCACAGCTGCTAATGTTTATACTGTTGGCGAATCCATCATTGCTTACAATGGCAGCAAAATTTATATCAACGGCGGTACGCTGAAGGAAAATGAATTAAGGAGAAAGATGTTCGGTATTGAGACTGAGGATGGAACAATTAATACTGATGCCAAAGGCATTGTCCTCAACAAAAATGGCGTAATTTCTACCATGTCTGACCAGATTTATGCTAACGCTGCATCCGCAAATCAAAAAGAATCCGGCGCAATTACTAACGAAGGTATTGACTTCAAAGGCGGCAGCCTGATTTTGAATGATGCTAAGTATACTCAGTCTTATACAGATTCTGCGCAAGCTGAATTGAAAAAGCAGGGCGCAACCAAGCTGACTATGAGCGGCGAGCTGGTAAAAGAAGAAACCGGTGAAGTCAAGACTGAAATTTCAGTAGGTGAAGCAGCAGATAAATTTGGCAGCGATACTGAGCTTGATAAGGTTACTGCTAAGGCTGAAAACAACCTTTTGGTTGGCAGCAAGGATTCTTCCTTAGCTGGCAAAGATATTGCAGGCGTTAATGTTAAAGATCAGGTAGAAAATGGCTTTGCTGTCGGTAAGCTTGACCTTGGTGCAGGCAGCAATGGTGTGGTAATTACCAATGATAAAGAAGTAACTCTTGGCGGCAGTCAGGGTGGCAGTGTAATTACCGTTGCTGGTGCAGATGCAAATGTTAAAGTAGTTGTTGGTACTGATGAAGCTGGTACTGCTAAAGCAACTGGCAAGCTGAATATTGGTAATGCATTAGCAACCGAAAATACAAATTATAAGTTGAACGGTGATGTTGTTGTTAATAAGGACAGTCATCTTAATATTAGTGGTCAAGCGGAAATTACTGACAGTGTATCTCTGAATGATGCAAATATTAACGTAAATAAGGGTGCATTAAAAACAGCGGGTTTGAACGTTACTGGCAATAATCAGCTTATGGGTGCTGTGAATGCAGATAAATTAAATGCTGTAGCTGGTGCAAGCTTGGCTATTGGCAATAACAATGGAGCAGGTAAACTCACTGTTGAAACAGCAGATTTGAATGGCAGCATGATTTTCCTTGATCCTGCATGGAACATTTCCACAGGTATTGAAGGTGCTAGTGGTTTGGCAGTAAAAGATGTAACCGGTGGCTTGAATGGCGCATATGTAGCCGGTCAGAATTCCAAGCTTTCCTTTGGCGCTGATTTGGCAGCTGCTGATGCAGCTTTCGCAAGAAGTGGGGAAGCATGGAGCAATAGCGGAGTAACAGCTGGTGCTTATGTTGATTCTACTGTTGATGTAACCAATGGTTCTATTACTGTTGATGGCTCCTTGACTACTGCACCTACTACTGTACCTGCTAATGGTTCTGTGAAATTTGCAGATAATTCTATGCTGATGGTAAATGCGTCTAAGATTAGCGATACTCAAGCTGCTATTACTGGCGTAGCTGCTGCTGATATTTCAGCTAATTCTAAACTCTATATTGATAACGCAGAAAAGGATAAAACCTATAAAATTATCGATGGTACTGTCGCTAACTGGAATGTTGACAATATCCTCAGCAATAACAAACTGCTGAAATTCACTGTTGATACAGATGCTAATACTGTAACTACTACTTCCCAGTCTGTAAAAGCTGCTTATGGTGATGCAGTTATAGCTGGTGATGTATATGATGCTGCAGTTCTTGTCGGCGGAGCTGCTGCTGATTTTGTGGCTAAGGCTGCTGATGAGCATGTAAATGCAGATACCGCTACCCAAGTAAGTGCATTCAACAGTGCAGCTGCAATGAGCGAGCTAGCAGGCGTTGAGCATGGCACTTATGCAGCAAGCAACCTGTTGACTGATACTGTAACTGATCATATGTCCTTGGCAAATGATAAAGACCATGACAGCGATATCTGGGCAAAATACATCCATACTAAAGAAGATATTGATGGCTTGTCCGTTGCTAACTTTGGTGCTGATTATGATGCTCAATATAACGGCATTGTAGTTGGTGCAGACCTCTACAAGAACGGCAAGGCAACCGTTGGCGCAGCATTGACCTACGTAGATGGCAACATCAATGGCAACACGCTGGCAGCTAGAACTGAAAATGATGCGACTTACTATGGCGCAAGCATTTATGGCGGTATTCAGAACGAAGATAGCGCTGTAATTGGTGATATCAGCTATCTGCATGGTAAGAACGATATTACTCAACGTAACAGCGGTACTACTTTGACTGCTGATGCTAAATCTGATGCTTTCAGCATTGGTGTACGTGCAGAAAAGAGCTTGAAGGCTGGTGTTGGTAAATTTGTTCCGTATGCAGGTATTCGTTACATGCATCTTGGCACCGGCAACTATAACAATAGCATTGGCATGAGCTATGATGGCGACGATATGAATCTGTGGCTGTTGCCTGTAGGTGTACAATATAGCGCAGACGTAAAATCTGGCGACTGGACAATTCGTCCTATTGCGGAAGTTGGCTATGTATGGAATATGGGCGACCGTGATGCAACTCAGACAGTAAGTCTGAATGGTACAAGCAATGGCTTTGGCTATGATGTAGCTGATAATGGCAGTTATATCGGACGCTTTGTTGTTGAAGCTGAAAAGGCTAATGTTACCTATGGCTTAGGCTATGAATATCAGAAGGGCGACAGCGTAAAGGCCAACAAGTGGATGGCTAATGTAAACTGGAGCTTCTAATAAAAACAAATTAATATAAAAAATAACATTAACCGCCCGTGTCTTATTGATGTGAGATGCGGGCGGTTATAATTTTCTTTCAAAAAGATGCTGCTTGCGGTATAATATAAAAAATACTGAAGGAGGGAAAAGCATGGATAAGTATATAATTATGAATAAAAATATTCCGTTGGTTAAGACAACGATGTCCGCTGCAGGTTACATAACCGAAGTCCTGCAAATATACAATCCAGAAGCTTTCCCGGTAGGTATTTTTACCGATGATTTCAATAAGCTCGTGGACAGATTAAATCAATGGTGGCGTAGCCGTATTATTCCTGCCAGTCGTGACGGATTGCGGTATATTTTGCATTTGTATGATGTAGAATCTCCGGCGGTTTTGAGCAAGCGCAGCTTGGGTTTGAGTCTGTCCGATCAATATTGGCTGAAACCTGTAGAAAGTGAGCTGACATGGCAGGAGGTTAACTTTTTCACTAACGATTTCTCCAAGGAGTTAGGAGAAGCTTTTTTCCAAAAGGAATCCTCCAGGCCTGCAATAAACCCGTTTACGCCGGATGCTTCAAGCAATGGCTGGCTAAAGAAAAAGTGGGTAAAAATAAACGGTGTTACGTATCTTGCTAAAGCAGGTTCCGTGCCGCTGCTGCAGCAGCCGTATAATGAAATTGCTGCCGCTAAGGTAGCGGAGGCTTTGGCGATTAAGCATGTTCCCTATGAGCTGATTATAGAGGATAATCGTCCGCTGTGCCTGTGTCCTAATTTTATTACTACGGAAACAGAATTTGTGCCTGCTTATTTTGTAAAGGATATTCTTCCAAGGTCTAATAATGATTCTGCTTACGGACATTTCCTCAGATGCTGCGACTATTTGCAAATACCTGATGTTGCAGGCTATTTGCAGCAGATGCTTTGCCTGGATTACCTGATTGAGAACAGCGACAGGCATTATGGTAATTTTGGCTTTATCCGTGATGTTGATTCTTTGAAGTTCCTAGGTCCGGCACCGTTATTTGATAATGGTACAAGCCTGTGGTGCGAATCCTTGAATAGCGAAATAGGAACAACGGTGCCTGCTATGCCGTTTAAGGATACGCAGAAAAAGCAGCTTGCCTTAGTTAAAGAGTGTTTTATTGATATTAATGCTATTGATGCTTGCGCTGAGATAGTACGCAATACCTTGTCGACAAGTCCTTACCTTGATAAAGAACGCGTTAACCATATCAGTGAAGCAGTTGCTAATCGTGCGCGTGGACTGAAGAATTATTTGAGCAAGCTAAACTGAAAATGAGCATCAAAAAACCGCTAAAGCCTTCAAAAGCTTTAGCGGTACTTTTTTGTTTGGTGCGCCTGAGAGGAATCGAACCTCCGCACACGGTTCCGGAGACCATTGCTCTATCCACTGAGCTACAGGCGCAAAAACTACAATGGAATTATACCACAGATGTGAAACTTATGCAAAGAAAAGCCTTCTTTTTTGTCTTGCGCGCTCTTATATGTTACAATAATATTATTAATTTAATAAGCATGTATTACCTTTGGACATGCGCTTTGAATAGAGGTTGCTTATGAAAGAAAGAAATCCGTATTGTCTGCTGGCCTTTGCAATAGTGCTGATTTGGGCGCTGTGGAATTACAATGTTAGCCTAAAGCTGCTGGCAGGTTTATATGATATTTTGCTGCCGTTTGTCATTGGTGGTTGTATGGCTTTTATCGTCAACGTGCTGATGAACAAGCTGGAACAATATTGGCGCAGAATTTTTAAGCAGAGCGTGGTATCGCGTTTCGAGCGCCCAGTGTGCCTGCTTTTGAGCCTTGCAATCATTATCGGCTTTTTAGCCTTCTTTGTGCTGACGATTGTGCCCGAGCTGCACGCCAGTATGAAAATGCTTGTCAAGATGCTGCCGCCGGCGCTGGTCAAGCTGAATATTTATCTGCAGCAGAAGGCGCAGGAGCTTTCCTTCTCCGCAGACGAACTGGCTGTGGTGCAGGCGCAGGCTAAAGAAGTTTATCAGACGATGCTTAATTATCTGCAGAACAACAAGCGTCTTTTGCTGGAGCAGACGTTTTTGGCAACGGCCTCCGTTCTGGAGGTGCTTACAAGCTGTGTTATCGGTTTTGTAGTAGCAATCTATTGTCTGCTGGAAAAGCATCGACTGGTGCGCAACTTTAAATGCGTAATTTTTGCTTTCTGCTCGAAGGAGCGTGCTGCTTATGTTCTGCATGTTTTGCAGACGGCAGAGCAGATTTTCCGCGGCTTTGTAGGCGGACAGTTAGTAGTGGCGCTGCTTTTGGGCGTGATGTATTTCGTCAGCATGAAGCTTTGCGGCTTTCCCTATGCGACGGTAATTTCGCTGCTGGTGGCAGTGCTGAGCCTGATACCGATTCTCGGTACATTAATCAGTGCTCTTATCGGCTGTTTTTTAATACTGGTGGCAGCACCGGAGAAAATTTGGTATTTTATTATATTATACATTGTGCTGCAGCGCATTGAGGCTGACTTGCTTTATCCTAAGATTGTGGGCAAGGCAGTTGGTCTTTCGGAGCTGTGGGTGCTGGCGGCGGTGACGATTGGTGCAAGCATTGGCGGTGTTGCCGGTATGATTGTCTGCGTACCGCTGTTTTCTGTGCTTTATGCTTTGCTGGCTGAAAAAGTTAAGCATCTGCTGGCAGAGAAAAATTTACATAATTTATAAGATTTGTTAGGCACTTGGCGCTAAAAGTGCTATAATAATAAATTGATTGTAAGCCTGTTAGATGCAAGAAGCCTTGAAGATGAAAAGGAGAATTTATGATTACAATACGAGATAAGGTGCGTTTTGTTGAAACTGATATGATGGGTGTTGTGCATCATGCCAACTATCTGCGTTGGTTTGAAATGGGACGTGTAGCATATCTGCGTGCCTGCGGTATTTCCCTTGGCGAGCTGATGGCAGATGGCGTTATTTTCCCGATTACCGAGGTACGTGCCAAGTATAAAAATTCCTGTACCTTTGATGATGATTTTGAAGTGCAGGTAAAAATGAGTGCCTTTAATAAAGCAAAAATGGAATTTGATTATACTGTTATCCGTCTGCGCGACGGCGCTGTAGCGGTTGAAGGACATACGCGCAATGTGTTTACCGATAATGAAGGCCACATTGTCCGTCTGAAGCCTGAATGGTATGATAAAATTCAGAAGGTATATGCAGCGGATAAAGCTGCGGAGGAGATGTGAGAGTATGGAAAAATATAAGATTGTTCCTGTGCCGACAAGAATTTTGACTCATCACGATGATATCTGTGATGCTATTCTGGAATATGCCAAGGATAAAATCGGCCCTAACGATGTTGTCTGCACTGCTGAGAGCGTAGTAGCAATTACCCAGGGCAGAGCAATGCGCTGCGAGGAGTTCCATCCGGGACCGCTGGCTAAGGTGCTGTCGCATCTGTTCCCGGCCAAGGGCAGTATCAGCAGCTGGTACAGCATGCAGTCCCTGATTGACGCAGAAGGCGGTGCGCGCGTTCTGTGGGCAGTAATTTGCGGCTTTGCTGCTAAATGCGTAGGCGTAAGCGGTACCTTCTACCGCATGGCAGGCAAGCAGGCACGCCTGATTGATGATGTTACCGGCACGATGCCTCCGTATGACAAGCATATTGTTTACGGTCCGGCAGAACCGGAAAAGGTTGCCGAAGCAATTACCAAGGCTTGCGGCTGCTATGGCGCTGCTATTGCAGACGTTAACGATTTAAAGCGTTCCGCTGTACTTGGCTGGTCCAAGGGTGTTGATCCTGATAAGGTTGCGGAAATCCTCATTGATAATCCTTTTGGCAACGGCAGTGAAAAAACACCAATCTGCATTATCAAGGATTATCATAAGGCGTAAGGGGGAAGCAAAATGCTGATGACGATTGTGGGAGTCCTTGTAGGACTGTTGATTTTGGGCGTTATAATTGTAGGTGTATATATTTCTATTCAGGGTGATGCTGTAATGCGTTTGTTGGTAAAACAGCGCACTAAGGCTGTTTTGGATAAGGTATATGCCGACAGAATTGATTTTTCCTTAGAGGTACCTTTTGATAACGTAGGCAAGCAGGAAGGTACTATTCTGGATGCTTATATGCGTATTTATCTGCCTCAGGAGCAGTATAGTGATGTGTTGCTGCGCGGCAAGGTTAACCGTGAGGGCTATCTGCGCGAGGATGATTATTTTGAAGCAATGCTGGTTCCCGCAGGTACCGGCGAAAAATTTGTCCTGCGCTTTGAGGCTTATGCCAAAAACGGCAAGAGCTTAGAGGAAGCAATGGAAAATATTCCTGATGTTGATGTTGCTTTGTTTGCCGATTGCCGCGGTCGCCGTGAGCTTTATACCGTAAAAGAATACTTTACTCTAACTGCGGATGAAATGCGTGCTTTGGTAAAATAAGCTGACGCTTTTATGCACTGCCTTTAAAATTATATAAATGATACTTTATGATGGATGTTTCTCTGCTATAGGAGAGGCATCCATTTTTCTTTGCCTTGGAAGTGCTGAAGATAATCTGCAAAAAAATTCAAAAAAATGCAGATTCTTGCTCAAAAATAATTGATTTTGCGTAAAAATGGTTATATAATATCTGCAAGAGGAGAGATGCTCATGCTAACACAAGAAAGATTTGAAGAAATTGTCCGCATTGTCACGCGTGACGGTGCGGCGACAGTACCGGAGCTGGCAAGGCTTCTGGAAACCTCTGAGTCCACTATCCGCCGTGATTTGGTGCAGCTGGACAGCTTGGGCAAGGTACGCAAGGTGCATGGCGGTGCGACTGCTGTGCGCGAGGCGGAGCCTGTGCAGGAGCGTAATATGCAGGAAAAATACAGTCGTAACATTGAAGATAAGCGTACAATTGCTGCGTATGCGGCAACACTGGTGCGTCCCAACGATTTTATTTTTCTTGATGCAGGCTCGACAACCGAGCAGCTGGCAACCTACCTGACGGAAAAGGATGCTGTTTATGTAACGAACGGCATTACGCTGGCGCAGAAGCTGGCGCAGCGCGGCCTGAAAACTCTGTTGCTTGCAGGACGTGTAAAGGCGACAACTGATGCGGTAATCGGTACGGAGGCGGTTGCTTCCCTGCAGCATTATCATTTCAGCAAGGGCTTTTTCGGAACGAACGGCATTACAGTGGAAGAGGGCTTCACAACTCCTGATATAGAAGAGGCCATGAATAAGCGCGTGGCGATGGAGCATTGCCGTAAATGCTATGTATTGGCGGATGCCAGCAAGTTTGAGGCGCTGTCGAACGTGTCCTTCGGCCCGTTGTCCAAGGGCGTGATTATTACAGCTGCGCAGGAGGGCTTGAACGTTAAGTCCTATAAGCAGCATACGGAGGTGATTGTGCTTTGATTTACACTGTAACCTTTAACCCTTCCTTGGATTATGTGGTAAAGGTTGATGGTTTTGCAGTAGGCGAGATTAACCGCACCCAAGCAGAAAATATATATCCGGGTGGCAAGGGAATCAATGTTTCGCTGGTACTGCAAAATTTGGGGCTGCAATCGGTAGCCTTAGGCTTTACGGCCGGTTTTAGCGGTGCAGAGATAGAACGCCTGCTGCAGGAGGCAGGCTGCCGCTGTGATTTTATTAAGGCCGGCACAGGCTACTCGCGCATTAATACGAAGATTATTTCGGACTCGGAAACGGCGCTGAACGGTCAGGGACCTCAGCTGAGCAAGGAAGAGCTGCAAAAGCTTTTCGCCAAGCTGCAGGGACTGACGCAGGATGATATTTTGGTGCTGGCAGGAAGCATCCCCGCTTCGCTGCCGGATGATATTTATGAGCAGATTCTGGAGCTGCTGCAGCCTGCTTGCACACGGGTTGTGGTAGATGCTACCGGCGATTTGCTGCTCAAGGTGCTGAAATATAAGCCGTTTTTAATCAAACCAAACCATGAGGAGTTAGGAGAGTTCTTTGGTCGGGGACCGTTGCTGAATGAGGAGGATATTATTGCTGCTGCGCTGAAGCTGCAGCAGCAGGGAGCACGTAATGTGCTGGTTTCGCGTGGAGCGGACGGTGCTGTACTGTTGGACGAAAATGGCAGGCAGCATATGATGGCTTCACCGAAGGGTAAGCTGGTAAATTCTGTCGGCGCAGGCGACAGTATGGTGGCCGGCTTTTTGGCAGGCTATCTTAAAACGCAGGATTATGAGGAAGCGCTGCGCCTTGGCGTAGCCGCAGGCAGCGCAAGCGCGTTTAAGGATTGGCTGGCAACAAGTGATGATATTGATAAAATTATTTTACAGGGCGTGACTAATAAATAAAAAAAGAAGGTGCAAAAAATAAGATGAAAATAGTTGATTTGCTGAAGGTAGAAAGCATTGATCTTAATGCGCAGCCTAAGGATAAGGCAGCAGCGCTGGAGCATTTGATTACGCTGATGGAGAGCGGCGGTAATCTGCTTGATAAGGATGAATACAGAGCCTGTGTGCTGCGCCGTGAGGAGGAGGGCAGCACCGGTATCGGCGAGGGCATTGCCATTCCGCATGCCAAGACAAACGCAGTAAAGGCACCGGGGCTGGCAGCCATGTTGGTAAAGGACGGCGTTGATTTCGACAGTCTGGACGGAGAGCCTGCGAAGCTGTTCTTCCTGATTGCTGCACCTGATACGAAGGATAATGTGCATCTTGATGTGCTGAGCCACTTGAGCATGCTGCTGATGAATGATGATTTCCGCAGTGAGCTGCTGAATGCCGGCAGTGCCAAAGACTTTTTGGCAGTTATCGACAAATACGAAAACGAAAAATTTGAAGACGAGGAAGCAGCACCGGCAGCAGAGCCTGTGCAGCAGCGCAAGGTGCTGGCTGTTACTGCCTGCCCGACAGGTATTGCACATACCTATATGGCAGCAGAGGCTTTGCAGGAGATGGCCGGTAAGCTGGGCGTTGCGATGAAGGTTGAAACCAATGGCAGCGGCGGCGTAAAAAATAAGCTGACGGCGGCAGAGATTGAAGAAGCCGAAGGCATTATTGTGGCTGCAGACAAGAACGTGCCTGTGGAGCGCTTTGCAGGCAAGCCTGTTATCTTCGTTAAGGTAGCTGACGGTATCAACAAGCCGAAGGAGCTTATCGAGGAGATTCTGAGCGGTAATGTTCCTGCTTACGCAGGCAAGGGCGGCAGCGAGGCGACAAGTGGCGTGGCAGATGCTGAGGAAAGTCTGGGGAGACAAATTTATAAGCATCTGATGAATGGCGTTTCGCACATGCTGCCGTTTGTAATCGGCGGCGGTATTCTTATCGCATTGGCATTTATGTTCGATATGGAATTTGCCGGCACGGCTAAGTTTGGCAGCGGCACACCGCTGGCAGCCTTCTTCAAGAATATCGGCGGTCTGGCGTTCAGCATGATGATGCCGATTCTGGCAGGCTATATCGCAATGAGTATCGGCGAGCGTCCGGCACTGATGCTTGGTATCGTAGGCGGTTTTTTGGCAGCCTCCGGCGGCAGCGGCTTCTTCGGCGCGCTGTTTGCAGGCTTCATTGGCGGTTATCTGATCCTGGCACTGCGCAAGGTGTTCAGTGTACTGCCTGACAGCTTGGAAGGTCTGAAGCCGATTCTGCTGTATCCTGTTATCGGCCTGCTGCTTATGGGTATTTTGATGACCTACGTTATCAACCCGCCGACTGCAGCCTTCAACCAATGGCTGGCAGGTGCGCTGGCAAGCATGAGCACAACCAGTAAAGTTCTCATGGGCTTTGTGCTGGGTGCTATGATGTCCATCGACTTCGGCGGTCCTTTGAACAAGGCAGCTTATGTATTCGGTACCGCTTCTCTGGCTGCAGCTGACGGCAGCGCCGTAAGCAGTGAGATTATGGCTTCCGTTATGATTGGCGGTATGGTACCGCCGCTGGCGATTGCACTGTGCACTATGCTGTTTAAGAGCAAATTTACTTCCAAGGAGCGTCAGTCCGGCGTGACCAACTTTATTATGGGTCTGTCCTTCATTACCGAAGGCGCTATTCCTTTCGCAGCAAGTGACCCGCTGCGTGTAATTCCGACCTGTGCTTTGGGCAGCGGTGTGGCAGGTGCTTTGTCTATGGCCTTTGGCTGCAGTGTTCCGGCACCGCATGGCGGCGTGTTTGTTTTCGGCGTAGTGCAGAACTGGCCGATGTATTTTGCAGCTTTGGCAGCAGGAAGTGTGCTGGCAGCTGTGCTTATGGGGTTTGTTAAACAGAACGTGAACGAATAAAAGATAGAGAAAAAGATAAAAACAAAAATAAGATTTTAGGGATTTAGCGGCAGAATATTTTTATTAGCGAAACGGAGGAAATAAAAATGAAACAATTTACTTATGTTATTACTGATGAAGCAGGCATCCATGCACGTCCGGCGGGACTGCTCGTCAAAGAGGCTGCAAAATTTGCCAGCACTACTACAATTGCCAAGGGTGCTAAAAAAGGTGATTTGAAGCGTATCTTCGGTGTTATGGCCCTGGGCGTTAAAAAGGGCGAAGAGATTACCGTTACCTGTGAGGGTGCGGACGAGGATGCAGCAGCAGCAGCTTTAGAGGCTTTCCTCAAGGTTAATCTGTAATTTCGCAGTAAGAGAGTTTTTTCGCGAGGTGATAAAATGCTTTCATTAAAGGGTAAGGGCGTTTGCGGCGGTGTAACGCTGGGAACCTTGGCTGTATTGCGCCGTAATGCAGCTGCGGTTAAGCGCCGTAAGGTTCAAAATGCCGAGGCTGAGGTTGCACGCTTTCAGACAGCGCGTCAGGAGGCAATAGCCAAGCTGGCGGAGCTTTATGAAAAGGCTGTTGTGGATGTAGGCAAAGATAATGCCGCTATTTTTGAAATCCATCAGATGATGCTGGAGGATCTTGATTATATTGAGTCTGTAGAGGGGATTATCCGCACGCAGCAGGTTAATGCAGAATATGCGGTGCAGACTACCGCAGCTAATTTTGCTGAGATTTTTTCTTCGATGGAAGACGATTATATGCGTGCACGTGCTGCCGATGTCAAGGATATTTCCAACAAAGTGCTTGGCTGCCTTGGTGATGCAGGCAGCAGCTGGGAAAGCGGTAGCGGCAGCTATATTCTGGCAGCGGATGACCTGGCACCCAGTGAAACCGTACAGCTTGATAAATCGCGTGTGCAGGGCTTTGTGACTGCGGCCGGAAGTGTAAATTCACATACGGCGATTTTGGCGCGTACAATCGGCATCCCGGCAGTTGTCAGCACCGGCAGCAGCATCGGTGAAGAATATGATGGCAAGCTGGTAGCGGTTGATGGCTATACCGGCGAGGTTTTCGTTGATCCTGATGAAGCAACGCTGGAGCGCATCAAGGCGAAGATGGAGCAGGATGCACAGCATAAAAAGCTGTTGGAGGAGCTCAAGGGTAAAAAGAGCATCACCGGCGGTGGTCAGCAGGTGCATGTTTATGCCAATATCGGCGGCACGGGCGACTTGGCCAGCGTGTTGGCGAACGATGCCGAGGGCATCGGCCTTTTCCGTAGCGAATTCATTTACCTTGAAAGCAAGGATTATCCGACTGAGGAGCAGCAGTTTGAAAAATATAAGCTGGCAGCGGAAGCGATGGCCGGCAAGCGTGTAATTATCCGTACGCTTGATATCGGTGCGGATAAGCAGGCCGATTACTTTGAGCTGCCGCAGGAGGAAAATCCGGCGCTTGGCTATCGTGCAATCCGCATCTGTCTGGAAAGACCGGAGCTGTTTGCTACACAGCTGCGCGCTATCTGCCGCGCCTCTGCCTATGGCAAGCTGGCGGTGATGTTCCCGATGATTATCAGCGTAGAAGAGGTGCGCAAAGCACGCAAAATTCTGCGTGAGGTGCAGGCAGAGCTGAAGTATGCAGGCGTATCCTATGATCCGAAGATGGAGGTCGGCATTATGATTGAAACGCCGGCAGCAGCGCTTATCAGTGCAGAGCTGGCGAAAGAAGTTGATTTCTTCAGTATCGGTACAAATGATTTAAGCCAGTATACCTTGGCAATAGACCGCCAGAACCAGCAGCTGGAGCCGTTCTTTGATGCACATCATCCCGCAATTCTGCGTCTGATTGAAATGACGGTGCAGGGAGCGCATGCAGCAGGCATCTGGTGCGGCGTTTGTGGCGAGCTGGGCGCTGATTTGACTTTGACTAAGGAATTTGTACGCATGGGCATGGATGAGCTTTCCGTAAGCCCGGCAAGTATTCTGCCGTTGCGCAAAAAAATCCGCAGTCTGTAATTTTTACTCATACTCATATTTCTATATAACGCATGAAAATACCCCTGATAATGCATCAGCAGTATCAGGGGCAGCTTTCGGCGTCAATGCTTTGTTATTGCTTTATGCAGAACCGGTTTTAGTGGCCGGTTCTTTTTTTTACGAAGATTATTTTTGAATTAGAAAAACAAAAAACACCGCAATCTCTTGCGGTGTCGATTTCAAAATGGTGACCTCGGCAGGACTCGAACCTGCGACCTTTTGATTCGTAGTCAAACGCTCTATCCAGCTGAGCTACGAGGCCAACAACAATACTTATTTTAACTGCAAGAGGCTATTTTGTCAATACTTTTTTGTGAAAAAATCTTGACTGTTTTTTCTTTGCGGGATATAATTTAGCTAATATATATGTGGCTGCTTTGCAAGGAAGCATCAGGAGGCGTATATTTGGTCTGCATTGGGATGCTTGCCGGTATGGGCGATGGGGAATTGTAATGACAGCGCAAATGGTTTTTGTATTATATGTTGTTGAAGTCTGCACGATTAGGTCTGATGTGAGGCAGTATAGGGATACTGCCAGCTATGACGTTGTATTTCTTTAACAGGCATGTATAATTTAAAGGAGGATTTTTTGTGCCTGTTTCTTTAGTCATCTTAATATTGTACATTGTTGCTTTGTTCGCTATCAGCTGGTATGCTAAAAAACGTAGTGAAGGAAACAACGAAAACTTTGCTCTTGCGGGACGCAGACTTTCTGCGCCTCTGATTTGTGTTACTATTATCGGGCTGGCTGTCGGCGGTGCGTCGACTATCGGCGTTTCCGAGCACGCCTTCCGTGTTGGTCTGAGTGCCGGATGGTATACGATTGCCTGGGCTTTGGGCGCGATTGTTATGGGCCTGTTCATGGCTAAAAAATATCGTGAACAAAACATTACGACTATCACCGAGCTTATTGAACGCCATCATACCAAGGGTGCGGTAATCTTGGGCGTTTTCTGCCAGATTGTTATCCAACTGGTAATTATCAGTCTGCAGTACATTGCGGGTGGCAGTATTCTGCACGCTATCCTGCCGGATATCTTTGATTTCCACACAGGCATGATCGTCAGCGCTATCACCTTTATCGGTATTACCTTCATTGGTGGTATGTGGTCTGCTTCCTTGTCTAATGTATTGAACATTATCCTGATTTACGTTGGCATTTTGGCGGCAACTGTTATCCAGTTCAAAAAAATCGGCAGCATGGATCATCTGGCTGCTGCTTTGCCGGCTAATGTGCCTTGGTTCAGCTTCATTGACGGTGTTGGCCCTGTAACCATCACCAGCTGGGTTGTAACTCTGATTACTGTAAATCTTTCTCTGCAAAGTATTCTGCAGATTTCTTTGGGCGCTAAAGACGCTGCAACTGCTAAGAAAGGCTTTGTCTGGGGCGGCATTCTGATGCTGCCGGTAGGCGTTCTGGCTGCCTTCCTTGGTCTTGTTGCTAAGGCTATGTATCCTGATGCGCAGGCTGCACTTGCTTTGCCGCAGGTTATCGTAGGCCTGCAGCCGGTGCTGGCAGGTATCACTCTGGCAGCTTTGTGGGCTGCAGACGTATCTACCGCCTGCAACCTGTTGCTTAGCGCCGGTACTTTGTTCTCCAGCGATATCTACAAGCGCTTCATCAATCCGCAGTGTGACCAGGCGCGTCAACTTTTGATGACACGTGCCTGCATCATTATCAGCGGTATTCTTACCTTGGGACTTGCTATGAGCGTATCCAGTATTTTGGGTACGATTATGATTGGTCTGTCTTTGACTGCTGCCTTCAGCGTTATCGTAATCGTAGCGCTGTTCTTCCCGCAGTATGCTTCTAAAGCCGCAGGCTTCTGGACTTTGCTGGCAGGCCTGGTGCTGCTGGTACTGTGGCAGCTTACCCCGGCAGTACGCATTTTCCCGAATGTAATCTATATGGAATGGCTGGTATGCATTGCTGCTTATGCTATTACAGCTGTTATTTGCCCGGCAAAAAAAGCTGTTGCTGCCGAAAGCAACTAAATAAAGAGTTCATTTCAAGATGAAAAGTCATCTCCGTTTTTCCTGAGAAATGCGGAGATGGCTTTTTTGATTATAAGGTTAAGTGTTTGCTGTAAGCAAAAATCCCGTTCACAGACGTGCGCCGTGTAACGGGATTTTTTTGCACTATGAATGAAGCGTGACCTGATTAAAAATCTTTGCACATCATCTTAATCAGAGGACATTGTCAGGCTTCTGTTTTTGATAATTAAACGATTTGCTCGCCGTGGTAGCGTTCGCCGTCATTGTCAGGCAGCAGGCCGTAGCGTTCGGTCCACAGGGTTTTGTATTTCAGTGCCTGAGCATGGATAGCGGCGATGCCTTTTTCGTCCAAAGTTTTGATAACCTTGGCAGGAATGCCTGCAACCAGGGAATACGGCGGAACGATGGTGCCTTTGGTTACAACAGCACCGGCAGCAACAATGGAGCCGTGGCCGATTACAGCGCCGTCAAGCACGGTGGAATGCATACCGATGAGGCAGTGGTCTTCAACAGTGCAGGCATGCAGCAGAGCGCAGTGGCCTACGGTTACATAATCGCCTACGATGCAGGCGTATTTGTCGGCAACGTGCAGTACGCTGTTGTCCTGGATGTTGCTGTAACGGCCAACCTCGATACGGTTAACGTCACCGCGGATAGTAACGCCGGGCCAGACGCTGGCGTACTCCTTAAGCTCAACCTTGCCAATCAGGGTAGCAGTATTAAAGGCATAGGCCTTTTCGTCAATTTTGGGGGCTTGTGCTTCAAATTTAAAAATCATTTTATCACCGCTTTCTGTAAATTGGCTGCCTTCACGACAGTCTTGAAAGAGAAGCAATTTATTCTTACACTATTATTATTATATGAGCAGATAATAAAGTCAAGGCGTTCACATTTATTTTGCAGATGTGAAGGATTATAACATAAGATTTTTGAAGAGGACGCGTAGGCGTTCTTTTTTTGTGCCTGCAGGTGCAAAAACGTGCTATGCTTGTCACGGATTTCTGTTGTCAAATAGTCTAAACTATATACAGGTTCTGGTGAAGAACTTGAACTAATAGGATATTATGAGCCTATGAAGTTAAGCTAAAAAATACTCTTGGTGGCATAATATAATAAAGGGGGTTTTTAGATGGTAGATAATATGGCGGAGCTTGTGTATCGCAAAATGGGTGCGAAAATCAGATATTATCGCCAGTTAAAAGGTATTAACCAAACAGATTTTGCTATTAAGGTGTCTATTTCTTCCCAATATCTGAGCAAAATAGAAAACGGCAAGCGTATACCAAGCCTGCCTGTGCTTTTAATTATTGCAGAGGCCTTGGAGGTGGAGGTAGCGGATCTGTTTGACGGTAAAAATGTGTAAAACCTTTATTGGTAGTAATTTGTATGGTGAGTAAATTTTTGTATACATTGACAGAGACATTATAATTTCAGATACCTACGCATATGATACCGCTATTAAAGCAGAGTATGATTTGAAAACAGTCGGACAAACTTTGAAGAAAAAGATATTTAACAAGATAGATATCACTAAAGATTTCAAGGCTGACTAAATGAATCCGAATCGAAGTGTGTTTTGACCTATCCGTACTATTAGGTATTGTTGGCTGGAGCGTTTTGCTTCAGCCATTTTTTTGTTGAGGTTGGGAAAAAGCTTTTGCTTTATGTTTTTGCACCACTTGCACCGGTTGCACCACTTTTTTCAGCCTTTTTGCTAAAAAATGAGGGGTTCGAAGATTTTAATATAATATAAATAAAAGAACCTTAAAATAGCTGTAAATACCATAAAATAAAGGATTTGAACCCTTACGAAGACTTTACTTACAGGGATATATATTAGGGATAGTGGGGCAGTTTTTCTTTTTGCACCAAATGAAGTGGTTCAAATGGTGCAGAGTAATGGAAGTACAATTTTCTGAAAAACTTCCTTGACATTCCTAATATTTCATCGTACAATGTATGTAGCGTTTAAAACGCTATCTACAATTTGTTCATATAGGAATTATAATTTGTCATTATAAGAAGAATTAAGTTGTGTACGCTATCAGTGTACCCAAAATTCTCTATAATGGCTTTTTTTATTGCCTTTTCTAGCCAATTTAAGTGTTTTAAAGAAAGGATGATTCTTATATGGCAAATTATTGTTACACAAATTTATACGTTTATGGTCCTCAAGAGGAGCTGGCAAACCTCTTTAAAAAGCTCAAGTGCTGGACGCGCAAGGACGAGCGTAAAGAGCGTACGCCTTTCGGCTCTGGTTGGATTGGCTTTATTGCCCAAGGGGCAGGTATGCAAGCCTTTGATAATCGCGCTAGTGTGGAAACATTTCAGTACGATGGCCTGCCGGTGTATGAGGTAAAGCGAGAGGTTTGATGGGTGCAAGAAGCGGCAGCTTTGGGGGCTGTCGCTTACCATAAAAATAAGTGCAAGTCTAAAAGGCTGTTTTAGGCGAGCAGCTTTGCAACTTCAAGTTGTTGGCACAGATTAACTTAAAAGCAGAGAAAAAACTCAGTCAGCTTATTAGCCTAGAAAAACAGACTATATACCTAAAAAATGATTTATATAAACTGCTAATATAATATAGAGAAGTTTTAGCAAGAGGTGATGACGTTGTTTGCTGCGCGTTACAAGAATATTGGATTGAAAATAGCATATTACAGAAAAAAGAGAGGCTATACGCAAGCAGAGTTGGCCGAGCGAATTGGCATGAGTGTTGCCTATCTTGGGCAGATTGAGCGAGGGAACAGAGGCAACAGCTTTTCTTTGGAAACGCTGTATCAGATTGCTGATGCGTTGAAGATTGATGTTAATTTGCTGATAAAAAATGAAATGTTGGCTTGATAGGTGGTAGTTGCTGTGTCTTTACAAACTGAGTTCAGGAATATATTAGAAAAAATAAAAAGAGATCAAGGTACGCATACTAAAATTGCTGTCGTCGGGCAACCGGGTGCTGGTAAATCAAGTATCATCAATGCGCTTATCGGACATAAAGTTGCGAGAACAGGTCAAGGAACAGATATTACTCGAAAAGGTGTGAGATATCGTTATGAGTTTCTGGAGATAGTTGATTTGCCTGGATATGGAACGACGATGTTTCCACTAAGCGAATGGAAAGAAAAATTCAAGATACATCAATATGACATTATTTTTTTCGTCTTTTCGGGAAAACTAACTGGAGATGATTGTGCTTTATTTGCGAGCGTAGCTGCTTACAACAAATTAGGTCATAAAAGACCTTTGCTGTTAATCAGAAATCATTGTAATGATTTGGCAAGCCATGAAGATAGAGAAGCGATACGACGAGATATTTATGCAAAACTGCCAGAAGGGCTTGTTGGGAAGCTTTGTTTTATTGATTGCAGATATCAAAATGGTATAGATGAATTACGAAATGAAATTTTAAATGAAAAATATAAGGATATTTGGCAATCGAGAATAATAAAGAACTTCGAGAAAGCAAAAGATGAATTTTTGAGGACTAGGAAATCGAAAGCAATGGATTCTCTTTCGACTTATACAAAACTTGCTTGTGCTAATGGTGTAAATCCTTTTTTCGGTGCTGATATTGCAGCAGATGTAGCAATTTATTTTAAAATGTTCGCTGCTATTAAAGAAGATTTTGATATAGAGGATAACGAACTAGAGGGAAGATATTGTGCTTATCCGCTTGCTAGAAAGCTTTTAGAGCTAATGACGAAAAATGGTGTTATTCTTTTGTTAAAGAGTTTTGGCGGAAAACAAGTAATAAAAAGTATTAGTAAATATATTCCTTTTTTAGGCCAAGCAACAGCAGCTGTGCTTGGGTATACGTTGGCTGAAGATGCAGGAAAAAGTTATATTAAAGATTGTGCGACTTTAGCTTGTCAAGTAATGAATGATGAAATAGCAAACTATAAGCTATATGGTGATCTAAATGGTTCTTCTAAGAAACCAATATGTATAGAAAATTATACACTATATCAATTGAAGGAGTGATTTTCAAATGGCTAATTATCAAGAGGATTTACGTGAGCAACTCAAAAGAAAGTATGAGGAAAAAGAGCATACGGTTGTAAAAATTGCTTTAGTTGGGCAGCCGGGTGCAGGTAAGTCGAGTGTCATTAACAAGTTGATAGGTAAAAATTTATTTAAATCTGGAGTATATACAGATACCACAGTTGACAGTCAAGAGGAATCATGGGGAGCATTGAGAATCGTTGACTTGCCAGGTTACGACACAAAACAATTTCCGTTTGAAGACTGGTGCAAACAATTTTCTGTAGAAGATTATGATTTGTATCTATTCGTGTTTGCCGGTAAATTACATGATGCCGATGGAAAGTTATTTAAAAAATTTAAGGAATGGAATCAATCTAGGAAGCACCCTTATTTTATTGTGCGCAATAAGGAAGATGATATATGGGATGGTGAAAGAACTCTAGACGAACTGAAGAAAGAAATCGTTGAAGATGTTTATTCCAAAGTAGGGGCTGAAGATATAAAAGTTTATTTTACAAGCTGTAAAACTGGTACTGGGTTCAAAGAATTAAAAGACGACATTTTTACTTCCGGCATTGATGATGTAAAGAAGGATAAAATTATTGCGGCCTTTAAAGCAGATAGTATTAAGGATTTAGATAGAAAAAGAGCAAAATGCCTAGATGATATTGATGTATATGCTTGGGCTACAGCTGTGAATGCTTTGAATCCAATTCCTGGTGTTGATGTTAGCTTTGATTTAGCGGCTTTTTATAAGATGGCTCAAGAAATTAGAGAAACTTTTGGCCTTGATGAAACAGTTATAGAGAAATACATGACTGTATTGGGACCGGTAGGGAAAAAACTTGCAGATGAGGTGCTTGCATATCTTACCAAAGAAGGCATAATGTGGGTTATTAAGCAAGTAGCTGGGCAATATGCTAAAAAACAATTTGCAAAATATATTCCTTTCGTCGGGCAGGCAGTAGCAGCTTGTGCTGGTTTTGCTATGACCAAAACATTAGGAACATATTATATAGATAATTGCTTTGAATTAGCGAAGGAAATTCTTGAATATGAAGTAATGAATAACAAAGATAAAATGTAAAAATGAAAAGAGTTGTGTTTAGTGTATAAAAACTAGGCTTAAGAATGCTTGAAGTGTGTATTATTTTGTCATCTACCGGCTGGCGCTGTGGTGCAGCATGGCGGTGGAGGTACGCATGCTTTGAGCTTGACTGAGCAGGTGCAGAATAAGAAAAGCAAAAATCTCAAAAACTTCTTGACACCCCTGATGTTTTATTGTACAATAATCGTAGCGTAAAAACGCTACCTATAATTCAACCATATAAGAATTATAAGATGTCATTATGGGAAAAATCTAAGATTGTGTGTACTAGTAGTGTGTATGCTATTAGTGTACCCAAAAATTGATTCCCATAATGGCTTTTTTTATTGCCTTTTTCTAGCCTATTTAAGTGTTTTAAAGAAAGGATGATTCTTATATGGCAAATTATTGTTACACAAATTTATACGTTTATGGTCCTCAAGAGGAGCTGGCAAACCTCTTTAAAAAGCTCAAGCGCTGGACGCGCAAGGATGAGCGCAAACCGAAAACTGCCTTTGGCTGCGGCTGGCTCGGCTTCATCGCTGAGGGCGCCGGCATCCAGGCCTTTGAACTCCGCGCCGGCGTTGAAAAAATCCAGTTCGACGGCAAAGGACAGCTCTTTATCAAGTATATATCTGCAGACGGCCCGCAGCCCGCTTTCTGGGAGGCGCTGGTGCGTAAGTTCGCACCGTGCAGCTGGTCCTGCTACCTGGCGGAGGAATCCTGCACAGGCTTGTACCTTACCAATGATAAATTGAAGCGGAAAATTACCGCAGATTACGCCATTCCCGGACGTTGCGCCGATGGTTCCTACACCTCGTCGTTGGTTCGCCGCAGCACCTTCTACACCGAAGGAGCTATGCGCGAGTTGCTTGTTAGCAAGTACGGTGCCGGCAAGACCTTGGCCGAGCTCCTGGAGCTGGCTAAAAAGGATAACCTTCCTGTCTACAAGGTGAAACGCGTCGACTAAGACGCAGGGCTGCCACGTAAGTGGCGGCCTTTTTACATTTACCAAACTATTTGGCAATACTGCTTGCGCAACGTCCTCTAAACGCCGTATAATAGATGAGAGTTTGAAAATCAGAGGTTTATATGAAGAAAAAATATCTATATTTACTTTTGCGCGTGCTGGTTTATCTGCTGGTGCTAGGCGCAATTTTATACGGTTTGTACGAATCGCCGTATAATCCGCATCCGCACAGTGCCGAGGATATCCGCCGCTGGGTTGTGGGCTTTGGCGTGTGGGCGCCGCTGATTTATGTTGCAGTGTACACAATTCGCCCATTGCTTTTGTTCCCGACGCTGCTTTTGAATTTAAGTGCAGGCGTGCTGTTCGGCCCATGGTGGGGAATACTGTTTCTGCTGTTGGGAGGCTTTGGCTGCGCAAGCTTTTGTTATCTGTTGGGACGCTTCGGCGGCGGCAGCTGGCTGCTGCGTAACTTCGGCGGCAGCTGGGGTGAACGCCTGACGAACTATCTTGTAGGCAACGGCAGCTTTAAAAAGATGATTATTTTGCGTACCGTGCCTATTTTTCCTTATGATCCGGTGAGCATTATTGCCGGCAGCGTGCGTCTGCCGTTTAAAATTTATGCGGCGGCAACTGTTCTCGGTATGCTTCCGGGGGCCATTGCCTATAACTTTTTGGCAGATGCTTTCGGTACACCGCGCTTTTATGCAGCGCTGGCAGTGACACTGCTGGCCTTTGGTATACCACTGGTTTGGTGGCAGAAGAATTCTGCATCGCAGGCGTTGGGCAGTTTAAAAAATTTCGGTAAAGGCAGTGATAATAATGGCAAAGAATACAGAGATTGAATTAAAGCTTTTGCTTAGCAGAGAAGGCTTGGAGAAAATGCTGCAGCTGGACTTTATGCAGCAGGCCATGCGTCCGGACAGCTACAAAAAGCGCCGTCTTGTGAGCACCTATTACGATACTGCCGATATGGCACTGACGCAGCATGGTATTGCTTACCGTGTACGCGACAAGGGCGACGGCAGCTTTGAAGCGACAGTAAAGACTTCTAAGCAAAGCAAGGATGGCTTGAGCGAGCGTCTGGAGCTGAATCTGCCGCTGAAAGAAGCGAAGCCTGAACTGAACGGCTTTGCGGCTCTTGGCCTGGGTTACGAGCTTAGCGAGCTTGCTCCTGCGGGAGTCAGAGCTTTGTTTACGGTTGACGTAGAGCGTATAACCTATATTCTGGATTATGCCGGCGCTGTAATCGAGCTGGCGATAGATAAGGGCGCAATTCATTGCGGTAAAAAAAGCGACAGCATTGACGAGGTTGAATTTGAGCTTATGAGCGGTACTGTGGATGCTCTGCTGGAGCTTAAGGAAAGAATAGCGTCACAGGTGGAGCTGCGTTCGGAAGAACGCAGCAAGTTTGCACGCGGACTGGCGCTTTTGCAGGCAAAATAAGGAGCAGGACAATGGCGGAATTAATACATTATCTGCATCAGCAGAAGGAAGATAATCTTTCCGGTGTTAATCATTATGGCTATGAGCAGGCACAGAAGGTGTGCCGTTTTCATAGCAGCTTTCCCGAATATACCGTTACACCTTTGGTACATCTGGAAAATCTTGCTAAGCTTTTCGGTGTTAATGATATTTATGTTAAGGACGAAAGCTATCGCTTCGGCCTGAATGCCTTCAAGGTTTTGGGCGGCAGCTACGCGATTGCCTGCGAGCTTGCTAAGCGTCTGCAGCTTCCTGTGGAGGAGCTTACCTATGACAAGCTTATGGCGCCTGAGGTAAAACAAAAGCTGGGCGAGCTGACCTTTGTTACTGCTACCGACGGTAATCATGGCAGAGGCGTTGCCTGGACTGCCAGCCGTCTGCAGCAGAAGGCTATCGTGCTGATGCCTAAGGGAACAGAGCTTGCGCGTCTGGAGGCAATCAAGGCTTTCGGAGCCGAAGCATATATTACGGATGTTAATTATGACGATACTGTGCGCATGGCAAGAAAAATTGCTGCCGACTGCGGCGGTATCATGGTGCAGGATACGTCTTGGGAAGGCTATCAGGAGGTTCCTCTGCACATTATGCAGGGCTACACTACCATGGGCTATGAAATCGTACAGCAGCTGCAGGGAGTGCGCCCGACGCATGTCTTTCTGCAGGCCGGAGTGGGCGCTATGGCCGGTGCTGTTGCAGCCTTTTTGGCTGATTATTATAAAGAAGATAAACCGGTTATCACCATAGTAGAGCCTGAAAGGGCTGACTGCCTTTTCAAAACGGCTAAGGCTGATGACGGAAAGCTGCATAATGTAACGGGTGCTCTTGATTCGATTATGGCCGGCCTGTGCTGCGGTGAGCCCTGCAGTCTTGCCTGGGATATGCTCCGGCGTTACGCAGATAATTTTGCTTCTATGCCGGATGAATTTGCTGCCTATGGCATGCGCGTGTTGGGCAATCCCTTAAGTGGTGATACCGCTGTTGTTTCCGGCGAAAGCGGTGCTGCTGGCCTGGGCTTTGCCTTATTGGGACGCAGTGACGCGCAGGCCAACGCTGTCCTGCAGTTGGATGAAAGCTCTGTTGTCCTGTGTATTTCTACCGAAGGTGATACAGCGCCGGCAAAATACAGAAGCATTGTCTGGTCCGGAGAATATTGCCTGGATAAGCTTTCAGGTGTCGAAAAATAGCTTAACGATGCAGCTTACATCTGTTTTCAAAAATAATGCAAATAAATTTATGAAAAGCTGTTGACAAACAGGCCTAAATCCTGTATAATTCTTTTTGTCGCAAACGGATGGGTTCCCGAGTGGTTAAAGGGAGCAGACTGTAAATC
>ULSN01067974.1_pt1 | contig 24687 bp, 21 predicted proteins | sample 1956771 | NCBI WGS metagenome assembly ULSN01 (sample SAMEA4835709, study PRJEB28245) | human gut metagenome | biome: gut microbiome; material: fecal sample | place: Denmark | collected 2008
AACGGCGGCTGTTCCCACAAAACTGAGGAAACGTCGGCGGGAAGCGTCGGGCACGGCTTTTTTCTTTTCCTTTATCATTACATCCATTGCCGGCGAGGCCGAACCTACGGCAGCACGTTCCTTGATGCGCTGCATCAGCGGTGTGGCGGCACGGCGGCGGTTGGGCGTATAGGTAATGGCGTCATCATTGCAGGCATCCACGCAGTTGAAACACAGCACGCAGCGGCTCATGTCGACCACATGGTCGCTCAAGTCGATGCAGGCTGCCTTGCAGGCATATTCACAGCGGTGGCAGTTGATGCACTTGTCGGTGTCGATTTCCATCCGCCATATCGACGAGCGGCTGCACAGGCTCAATGTCGCTCCGACGGGGCAGACGGTGTTGCAGAACGTGCGGCCGTTGCGGAATGCCAGAAAGCCGACAATAACGGCTGTCAGTGCCGCTACGGAAACACCCACGGCTCCGGGCAGCACGATGTCGACGGTCAGCAGCAGCGTGCTGTCGGCTGCGGCAGTGTTGTGTATCCATGCCGTCAGCGGGCGGACGAATGCCACGACGATACGGCCGTAGGCGCTATAGGGATCGATAAGTGCGGGAAACGCCATCACGCCGGCACAGAGGCAGAGCGCCGTCAGTGTCAGCAGGGAATAGCGCAGTATGTTTTTAGCCGGAGCAAAGCGGTAGCGGGCGTTTTCCTTTTTACGGATTTTCTTGCCGAGCCGTCCGAAAAAGTCCTGAAACGTGCCCATCGGGCAGACCGTGGAACAGTACACTCTGCCGAACAGGAAGGAGGCAATGAGCCAGAAACCCACCATGCCCAAATTGAACGACAGCAGCGACGGCAGGAACTGAATCTGCTCCAGCACCGACAACTGACGGGGCAGGCAGCCGCTCACGTCGGCAAAAAATGCCGTCAGGAGCAGGAAAAACGCCAGAGAAACGGCGATGCGTATTTTTTTCAGTTTCTTCATCTTCTCCGTATTTTTAATGTCCGCAGATTTTTTCTACTTCCACATCCTTCACCGCCTCGACAATGGCGGCAATGTGGTCCATTTGTTCCGGGATGGCTATCAGTTCGGGGCACTTGGGCACGCACTGGTCGCAGCGGATACAGCGGAACGCGCTTTCTTCGTCGCGGATGGCGGCACGGTAGCGGTTAATAAAATAACGGCCTTTGGTGGAAAAAGTTTCCGAATAGACGTCGCCGAAGCGGTCGGGCACCATGCCTTCTTTCAGCACTTCGTTGTAGATGCGGAAAATGCCGGGTATGTTGATGCCGTAGGGGCAGGGCATACAGCGGTCGCAGTAGGTGCAGTTGACGAGCGTGTTCGTCAGATAGGCTTCCATCGCGCGACTCCATGTTTCCTTTTCAGCGGCGGTGAATTTCAATGGGCTGCCGAAAACCATCACGTCCTCTTTCAGTGCCGTCATGTCGGGTACGCTGTCGATGACGCAGTCAGCACCTTCGGCCGTTGCGGCATCGCGCAATGCCCAGCCGGCTATCGGCTGTCGGGGATTGGCTTCATAAAGAATGTCGGTGGCGTCGCCGCTCATGGCGCGCAGGGCTCCGTCCTTTGTCGGGTTGGTCACGAATACGGCAAGTCCTGTGCGGTGGAGTTTCTCAATCATTCGCAGGGGGGCACCGTCAAGTTTTCGGTTGTCCTCGGCGTTGTAGGGTATGCGCATGAAATCCCAGAAAGCGTCTTCGTTGAGCAGTGCGTCGACCGACGATTCGTGGTCGACATCCGTAGCTTCCAGGTGGGTGATATTGCCGCTTTTCAGCAGTTCGTCCATAGCCGTTTCATCGCCAATCAGGTCAATGCCCAGATGGCGGATAACGCCTTCCTCGCGCATGCGCAGCAGAAAGTCGAGAACGCCCGTTTGCTTGTAGACGGTATTGAATTTCGCCAGACTGTTGATTGCCTGAAGCGAATAGAAGTCGATATAGGAAGTGTGGAGCAGTTCGAGCTGTCGGGAGAAAATTTCCTTGGCTTGCGCCAGCGTTTTGATGTCCCATGTGGGCATGGAGGTGGACAGACGGTAGGAAGAGCGGTGGGAATCCTTCAGGGCTTCGCCGAGAATACGCTCGCCTTCACCTTCACGATAGGCCCATGCCGTGTCGAACAGCTTTACGCCGTGAGCGGCGGCAAACTGCACGATGCGTTTCCCTTCCTTCACGTCGAGCTTTTTCCCGATACGGGGAAAGGAGAGGGTGGAAATGCCCAGTCGTGGCAAACGGTCGCGGAGACGGGGCACATCGAAAGCCTTGAGTACAGGCAACTGTTCGGGCATCGACACTTCGCCTTTCAGACGTTCCGGCGGACGGACGCCACACCCGGAGAGCGCGACGACAACTCCCGCCATTCCGGCAGAAGTGCGCATTATCCATTCCCGACGGTTCATCCTGTTTGCCATTGTTTTTGCGTATTATTACGCAAAACTAACAAAAATCAGCGAAAACTGCCACCAATTGACGGCAGAAGTTTGTATGCCGGACAGGTGACGGAAACAATTCTGTCCGCTTGCAACGAAAACGGCTGTCGGTATTTGTGCCGGCAGCCGTTGCTGTATGTGTTTGTGTCGTGTCTATTCCAGACAGACCAGTGTCATGTCGTAGTCTACGGAAATGGTAGTTTCTTCTTCTACCACAGCTCCTTGTTCGAACTCCTGTTCGCCATGCTCATTTTCGACGACAGCATAGTCCTTGTCGTAGATAGTTACTGGGAAGTCGTATTTCATTTTCACCTGATAAGTGCCGGGAGCCCAAGGCCAGGGTTCTGGAAAATTCGGAAAATGCCCCGGAGAAATATTCATTTTACATGTGGAATGGGCAGGGATGCAGTATCCCGGTTCCAGTAAATTCCATAGGTCGATCACATAGTTGGCATCCAGCAGGGAATATTGGTATTCTCCTTTGTAATTATGAATGCCAAGATAGTCCCTGAACCTTTCGGGGAAAGGACCGCCTTCCGGAATGTCAGTATAAATATCCGGCAACTTTACATAAATGGCTTTAGATGTATTGTTTGTCCATATCAGGTGAAAATAGATGAAGACGTTTTGGCATTTTACTGCTGCTTTATCGCCGAAATCCGGTATTGGATTGTCGTTACAACCCCACCCTTGGTAGGTCTCAAAAGTAAATATTGCCGACTGGCCGTGTGTCAGTTCTTTTTCTATGGCACGCGGTCCCGCTATTTCTGACCAATCTTTCTCGCCGCATGATGTCAATAAGACAAATGCCAGCAGTGTGAATACGTAACAGAATTTTTTCATAAAATGAGCGTTTGTGGTTTGTTTTTCGAAAGTATTAAAAATTTTGAACAATTCCGATTTTTTTTGCATTTATTAATAAATATAGGACAAAAACAAACAGAAAAGGCTGTCACAGGTCTTGTGCCTGTAACAGCCTTTGTCGGTATTGATTAATCGTTCGATTATTTCAATTTAGCTTGGATAGCTTTGCTTTCTTCTTCGTAGCCCGGTTTGTTGAGGAGAGCGAACATGTTTTTCTTGTAAGCTTCCACACCCGGTTGGTTGAACGGATTTACATCGAGGATGTAACCGCTGATACCGCAGGCTTTTTCGAAGAAATAGATGATTTCGCCGAGGTAGTATTCAGTAAGTTCCGGAAGTGTGATGTGGATGTTAGGAACACCGCCGTCAACGTGTGCGATAACTGTTCCGAGTTCTGCCATCTTGTTCACTTCGTCGATGCGCTTGCCGGCGATGTAGTTCAAACCGTCGAGGTTGGCTTCGTCGCTTGGAATGCGTACTTCGTGCTGCTGTGTAGCAACGGAAATCACTGTTTCAAAGATAGTGCGTTCGCCTTCCTGAATCCATTGGCCCATTGAGTGAAGGTCGGTAGAGTTGTCGACAGCTGCCGGGAATATGCCCTTGCCGTCCTTACCTTCGCTTTCACCGTAAAGCTGTTTCCACCATTCGCCGAGGAAGTGGAGCTTCGGGTTGTAGTTGACAAGAATTTCTGTTTTCTTGCCGGCCTTATAGAGGGCGTTGCGGGTTTTTGCGTAGAGGTATGACAAGTTGGAGTCGTCGGCGTTGGCTGTAGCTTCTTCCATAGCCTTGGCACCGGCAACGAGTTTGCGGATGTCGAATCCTGCAACGGCAATCGGAAGCAAGCCTACCGGAGTGAGAACAGAGAAACGTCCGCCGACATTGTCTTCGATAACGAATGTGGCATAGCCTTCTTCAGTAGCCAGCTTGCGGAGAGCGCCGCGTTTTGCATCGGTTACGGCTACAATATGTTTCGTGGCAAATGCCTTGCCTTCCTGCTTTTCGAGCATTTCTTTCAACAGACGGAAAGCAATGGCCGGTTCAGTTGTTGTACCGGATTTGGAGATTACGATGATACCGAATTTTTTGCCTTCCAGAAGTTTTATCAATTCATAGGTGTAGTCTTCACCGATGTTCTGACCTGCGAACAGAACGCGTGGACCGTTGGCCGGTTTCAAGGCAGCGAATGAGTCGCTGAGAGCTTCGATTACGGCCTTTGCACCGAGGTAGCTTCCGCCGATACCGATAGCTACAACGTATTCGCAGTCGTCGCGAAGCGTTTTGGCTGCTTTTTCGATTCCGGCGAGGAATTCGTCAGACAAAGATGATGGCAAGTGCAACCAGCCCAGGAAGTCGTTGCCAAGACCTGTGCCTTTTTCCAATTTTTCAAGTCCTTCTTTAGCACTTGCGTTAAGTGCATTGATTTCTACATCGCTAACCGTACCGTGTACGTTTTTGATGTTGAGTTCCAAATTCTTCATAATACTTTTGAATTAATCAAATTGTTGTTATCCAATACGTTTCAATAGTTGTGCGGCATCTTACAGCAATTTGTCCGCCAAGGCGTCGATGGCTGTCTGAGCCGGTACTTTATTGTAGAGAATGTCGTACACACAATTCAGAATCGGCATATCCACGTTGTATTTCCGGTTGATTTCGTAGATACACTTCGTTCCGTAGTAGCCTTCCGCCACCATTTCCATCTCCATCATTGCCGCCTTCACTTTGTAGCCGCGTCCGATGTAGGATCCGAAATTGTGGTTCCGGCTGAATTTTGAGTAGGCCGTCACCAGCAGGTCGCCCAGATAGACGGAGTCGGTGATGCAACGGTTTCCGCCGCAGACGGTTGTGAGGAAGCGGTCCATTTCGCGGATGGCGTTCGACACGAGCATTGCCTGATAGTTGTCGCCGCTTTTAAGTCCGTAGATGATACCGGCACAAATGCCGTAGACGTTCTTGAGAACGGCTCCGTATTCAATGCCGTCGACGTCGGTCGACACGATGGTTCGCAGTTTCGGGCCTTGCAGGCATTGGGCGAAGCGTTTGGCAAGCTGTATGTCCTTGCTGCCGATGGTGAGGTAGGACTTTCTTCCCAAAGCCACCTCTTCGGCATGGCACGGTCCGCCGATAACCAGCTGATGTTCCGGCCGGATATGGTAGAAATCGCGCATGTAGTCGGTGACGATGGCATTTTCGTCGGGTACGATGCCTTTTACTGCTGAAACGATACACTTTCCGCTCAAGTCGACCGTGATTTTCTTCAGGTGTTCCTTGATGTAGGGAGAAGGCATTACCAGCAGCAGGGTGTCGGCTTCGCTGCACACGGCGTTGATGTCTGACGAGAAATGTATTCTGTCGGTGTCAAACATGACGTCGGACAGGTAGACCGGATTATGCTTGTCGCGGAGGAAATCGGCGATACGGTCGTCGCGCCGCATGTACCAGATTATTTCCCGACAATTGGTGAGCAACAGTTTTGCGAGGGCGGTTGCCCAGCTTCCGCCCCCCATCACTGCAATTTTTCCAGGAAATTCCATTCGAACTAAAAATATATTCTTCTTGGTTACTTTGTTCTGTTCAGCCTATTTGGCGTTTTCTACCCAACGGGCTACATCTTCCTTCGTCGGGTTGGCAAGTTCGAGCTTGAATTTCTTATTGAGTCCGCAGAGGTCCTGCTGCAACTTGTTAGGGTTGGCATCGCGGAGACTTTCTACGGTCAGATAGCCTGCTTTCTGTACGGCAGGAACCCATTCGGCCGGCACGCCGATAGCCGTATAGGCTTCTTCGCGGTCGCGTTTGGCCACCTTCTCCGGACGCATCTGCGGGAAGAAGAGCACTTCCTGAATGGTTGTCTGTCCTGTCATGAGCATTACGAGACGGTCCATGCCGATACCCATACCTGATGTCGGAGGCATACCGTATTCGAGGGCGCGGATGAAGTCCTTGTCGATAATCATCGCTTCGTCGTCTCCCTTTTCGCTCAGCTTCATCTGTTCAACGAAGCGTTCGTACTGGTCGATCGGGTCGTTCAACTCGGAGTAGGCGTTACACAATTCCTTGCCGTTGACCATCAGTTCGAAACGCTCTGTCAAATCCGGGTTGTTGCGGTGACGCTTTGTAAGCGGCGACATTTCAATCGGATAGTCGATGATGAATGTCGGCTGTATATAGTTGCCTTCGCACTTTTCGCCGAAGATTTCGTCGATGAGCTTGCCTTTGCCGAAGGATTCGTCCACTTCGATGTTGAGCTTTTTGCACACGTCGCGGAGCTGGTCCTCGTTCATGCCGGTGATGTCGATGCCGGTGAATTCCTTGATGGAGTCAATCATCGTCACGCGCTTGAACGGTGCCTTGAAGCTGATGACATTGTCGCCTATCTTTACTTCCGTGGAGCCGTTCACGTCGAGACAGATCTTTTCGAGCATTTTTTCCGTGAAGTTCATCATCCAGTTGTAGTCCTTATAGGAAACGTAGATTTCCATGCAGGTAAATTCCGGATTGTGGGTGCGGTCCATACCTTCGTTGCGGAAGTTCTTCGAGAACTCGTAAACGCCTTCGAATCCGCCTACGATAAGGCGTTTCAGATAAAGTTCGTCGGCGATGCGGAGGTAGAGAGGAATGTCGAGCGCATTGTGGTGAGTGATGAACGGACGCGCAGAGGCACCGCCCGGGATAGATTGGAGGATAGGAGTCTCCACTTCCATGTAGCCATGGGAGTTGAAATACTCACGCATGGAGTTGTACACCTTTGTACGCTTGATGAATATGTCTTTTACACCGTCGTTCACCACCAGGTCAACGTAGCGTTGGCGGTAGCGGAGTTCCGGATCTTCGAATGCGTCGTAGGTTACACCGTCCTTCACCTTGACGATAGGCAGCGGACGCAACGACTTGCAGAGCAGCTTGATGCTCTTGGCATGTACGGTGATTTCGCCCATTTGAGTTCTGAATACAAAACCTTCGATGCCCACAAAGTCTCCGATATCGAGCAATTTTTTGAAAAACACATTGTAGAGGTCCTTGTTTTCATCCGGGCAAATGTCGTCACGACTAATGTAAACCTGGATTCTGCCTTCTGCATCCTGAAGTTCCATGAAGGAAGCCTTTCCCATGATGCGTCGGCTCATGATACGTCCTGCGATGCTCACATTACGCACCTCGGCTCCGTCCTTAAAATTTTCTTTGATTTCTTTGGTGTGGCCGGTTACAACGAATTCGGCAGCCGGATACGGCTCGATTCCCATTTTACGCAACTCGGCAAGACTGTTACGACGAACAATCTCTTGTTCACTCAGCTCAAGTACATTCATATTTTATTGCTTGTTATTTGTAATCCAATACCTTCAAGCGCACTTACGCTTCAATTTGCAAAATTAAGCATAAATCCGCAAAATCAAGCATTTCAGTGAATAAACTTTGTTTATGAAGCCGGAGGGGTGTGCCGGAGAAAGCTATAAATGCCTTGCCGGGAAATAAAAAAGGAGCGTCGGGGCGCTCCTTTGGGTTATAGTTGGGATTTCAGAATTTCGGTCAGTTCGGCGACGCCTTCGGTGGCGGGTTTGGCGATGACGGTTACTTTTCCGGCACCGTCGGGAATTGGTGCGGGATGCGGGTCAATGTAGTAGATGGGCACGCCGGGGCGTACGTAGTAGAGCAGTCCGGCAGCCGGATAGACGTTGAGCGAAGTGCCGATAACGACGAAAATGTCGGCCTGGCGTACCAGCTCGATGGCCGGTTCGATGTTGGGCACGGCTTCCTGGAAGAAGACGATGTGAGGGCGTACGGGGTCGCCGTATTTGTCGCGGGTTTCCGGCGTGGTTTCCAGATTGTCGGGCGTAAGCGTGTATACGCGGTCTTCATGACGCATGGAGCGCACTTTCATCAGCTCGCCGTGCAGATGGAGCACATGTGTGCTGCCGGCACGCTCGTGCAGGTCGTCGACATTCTGGGTGATGATGCGCACATCGAAATAATCTTCCAGCTTTTTCAGCCCGATGTGGGCCGCATTCGGCTTACATTTGAGGAGTTCTTTGCGGCGTGTATTGTAAAATTCATGCACCAGTGCCGGGTTGCGTACGAATCCGTCGTGGCTTGCCACGTCCATTACCGGGTATTTGTCCCAAAGTCCGCCGGCGTCGCGGAAGGTCGACAGTCCACTTTCTGCGCTGATGCCGGCGCCGGTTGATACGATTAGTTTTTTCATAGCTATGCTGTTGTTAGTAGTCGTCTGGTGTGTCAGTTGTCGGAAACGGTCAGAGATAGCATTGTCCGGTGTAAGCGGTTTTTCGTGTGTTGGCCGGACAGTTTCCCTGTCATGTCCGAACATGGAACAGACACTACGAAGATAGTAAATTTTCGGTAAAATTGCTAATTGGAAGAGTAGAAAAGCTGGTGCAAAATTATTGTAAAATTTGTATCTGTTGGTTAAATATTCGGCCATTTCTTGCTATGTTTGAAAATATCGCTAACTTTACCAAAAAAGTTTTGAATAACGTTGTCATTCAGAATGAGTGGAATAGAAATGCTATGAAACACATAATGCCCAACTTTTGAACGACATGCGAGAGAGACTATAATTTGACAATAACCTATATTTTAACTTAAAATCTAATTTAGTATGAAAAAGTCATTACTTAATTTGGCGTTCGGCGGCCTTGCCATGCTGTCGATGGCGTCAATTGCGAATGCCCAGACTTTGACATTGGATTGGAAGTATACGGAGGATATTCCGACTTCTGCCGGTGCAAGAACTGTAACCGGATTCCAAGGTAAATTGTGGACAAACGACAAGGATGCAAAACAACTCATTTATTGGGATGCCGAAGGCAAGCATGTCGTAACAGGTGCTGAAGGTGCATCGCTCGCCGGTACCGGTACGGCTATTACTGTCGACAATGCCGGTAACCTTATTGTGAACGGCGGATTCCCGAATGCGGCATCCAGTACAACATTCCAGATTCTTCCTGCCGGAGGAGATGCTCTGATTGATTTGAATGTAACGCTTCCTGAAGGAGTGAAAGCCGGCCGTATGGACGTTATGGGCCGTGCTATCGGTAATGTGATGAGTGAGGACGGTGGTGCCTTCTACATTATTCCGACTGAAGGCACAAAGATTGCAAAAATTTTTGTTGCCAATGGTGCCCAAGTGGCAGAAAAGACAGAGGCGTCTGCCCAGACGATTGCAGTGGGTAGCATTGCCGCTGCCGACAACCTGACATACGTTCAGCCGCTTGATAACGATGTGAACGGATGGAACGTTGCATGGCGTGTCCGCACAGGCAAGGATTTCTGCTATTGGCAGGATGGCGAAACAAAGGTGTACAGCAATGTGGGAGCTTCAACAACATCCGGAGGTGACATTGTTGTGCTGAATGGCGTTACTTATACTTTTGAACCGACGGGTACAGATTATGCCGACGGTTTCCAGGTGGTTGACCGTTCGACAAATACTGTCGTTGCCACTCACGAAGCTGAATGTGCAGCAGTATCAGCTGCAACAAACTCTTTGATTGTTGAAAAGGTTGACGAATATACGGCAAATGTATATCATATGCTTCCGAGCAGAATGGTAGCCAAATATACATTCGCATTGCCGAAACCAATACCACTTGACGTGAGAAATGCTTACGCATACGATATCACAGTTGCTACAGCTGAAGGTAAGGCTACTGTAAGCTATCGTCTGAATGCTCCGGCTTCTGCTGTCAAAGTTCAATTGTGGAACGGCGACGAATTGGTAAAGGAAGTTGACGGTACAACAATTGCCGAATATGGCGATCAGGAAAAGGCAACTGTCAAGAACTTGAATACCGTAGTTATGGACATTGCCGACGTTACAGCTCCGGGTAACTATACATATAAGGTAAAAGTCAGCAGCGACGTTGTGGACACTCCTACTGCCGCAGGTCCTGTTTACCGTTTCTGGAGTCCTTACGGAATTGCTGTGGACAATAATCCTGACAGCCCGCATTTCGGTCGTGTTCTTGTAACAGAAACTCAAACAAGCTTGCCTGACAAGACTTATCATTCAGCTCCGTCATTGGGAGGTATCGGCATTGGTATCTATGCATTCGACCAGATGTTGCAACCGATTGAAAATGCCAATGGTACTCACGGTTTCACAGCTGGAATGGAAATGTCGACAGGCAAATATCCAAATGAAGCATCTGCTATTTATGACCCGAAACGTATCCATATTTCGGACGACGGACGTATTTTCTTGTCACGTGTGACTACAAGCGCTTCTTCTTTGTGGGAACTCAATCCTGACGATTTGGATGCTTCCGCAACAGAAATCTTCAAGGGCACTCTTGGCACTGACGGTTATATGACAGATGCTGAAGGTAACTTCGTTGCTGGTCCGGCTACTGCCATGGATGTTTGGGGCGAAGGCGAAAATTTGAAGGTAGCCATCGTTTCTTGTCAAAACGGTTACGCACTTGATCCTAAGGTTCACCGTGTAGACGTTTATAATTTGGGAACGGCAACAGAATGGTCAAGCAAGCCGTCACAGGAACTTACTTCTATCAGCAATAAATATTGGATCAACTCTGCAGTAGTAAATGTGGCATTTGATGCAGACGGTAAAGGTTTGACAGTTGGTCAATATCGTGCTGCTCCTAACGACAATGAACCTGCCTACAAGCATGTGAACCTTGAAACAGGTGAAGTTGACTATACAGATGTTACAACCATTGCCGGCGGTGCCGGTATGGCGTGGAATGCCGACCACACTTTGTTTGCCATGACAGTTGGAAAGGGTATTATCGGTATCTTTGAAGTAACAAAAGATGAAAGCGGTGTTCCGACATTCACAAAGAAATATGAATTCAACACCGGTTTCGGTACAAACATCAACGCAATTGCATGGGATGCTGCCAACAACCTCTATACTTGCTCAAATTCAGGCGAGGAATTCGGACAGTTCGCTATGCCGCGTGAAAGTGGTGATGTTACTGTAGCTGCTGCCGCTAAATACGGTTTCGAAATTGAACCGGTTATTCCTGAAAACCTTTATCTCATCGGTTCTGTCAACGGTTTGGAATGGAATCCGACTCAAGGTGAATTGATGACCAACGAAGGTGACGGTGTGTTCTCTACTCAAATCATCGACGGTACGGCTGGTGCAACATTCGGCTTCTCTTCTGTATTGGCTGAAAACAACGACAATGGCGGTTGGGATTATGTAAATGCAAACCGTTACGGTGCCGTTGCCGACAATACTCCGGTTGTAATCGGTGAAGAAAATGCAATCTATCAAAATGCATTTGCTTTCAACTTGCCGAAGTCCGGTACTTACAACTTGACAGTAAATATTGCCAAGATGAGCATGACTGTAGAATATGTTGAACCAGAAAATCCGGAAGCTCTCTACTTGTTCGGAACTATTACGGAAACTGACCAATGGGTTCCGACTACTAACGTAGAACTTACGAATAACGGTAATGATGTCTATACTGCTGAGGATGTTAAAATCTTTGTATCCAGCGATGAAGGTGAAACTTACGGTTATATCGCATTTACGGCAACTCCGAGCGAAGACTGGAATGTAGTGAACGCTACTCGTTACGGTCCTGCTGTTACAAACACAGAACTTGTAAGTGAAACAGCTATTGAAATCGGTAGAAATGGTGACACTTCTTACAAGATTGTTCCGGGAACATACGATGTTACAGTTGACTTGAAAGCCAATACCGTTACTGTTGTAGAAAAGGGCAGTGGTGTTGAGCAGGTAATCAATGCAGTTGCCGTTATCGGTGGAAACGGAAACATCCGCATCGTGGGCGAAGCTCAAAGCGTTTCTGTTTACAATGTGAACGGTCAGGCTGTAGTATTGAACAGCGCAGAACGTTCGTTCGATGTAGCTGCCGGCATTTATGTAGTGGTAGTTGACGGTAAGACTACAAAGGTTATGGTGAAATAATCAGAAAGATCGTTTCGACTTCATTTGATAATGGAATGGGCTTTCGGGGTGACCTGAGAGCCCATTTCTTTTATGTAAGGCCCGTTGGAAATCGTAGGCCAATACGCTAAGTTGTACTTCGGGAATACAAAATTGAATAAAATCGTTTTGCATTCCGCTCAGCTTTATCTATCTTTGTAAAAGATAGGATACGCCTTGGCATAGCCAAACGTGGAAATAAGTTTCCGTTTGCCTCTGCACGCGGCTTTCACTATCTTTGTAGAAGATAGGATGCGCCTTGACATAAAACTCAAACAAGTTTGGTTTTCTGCACGCGGCTTTCGCTATCTTTGTAAAATAGCAATGTATTTTTGAGAAATGAGTACAATTAATAGCATACAAGACGAGATTATTGATGAATTCAGCGGATTCTCCGACTGGATGGATAAGTATTCGCTGATTATAGAGATGGGTAATTCCCTTCCTGCACTTGATGAAAAATATAAGGTTCCTGAAAATCTTATTGAGGGTTGTCAGAGCCGTGTGTGGGTGCATGCCAATTATGAAAACGGCGTAATTACGTTTGAAGCCGACAGCGATGCAATTATTGTCAAGGGAATTATTTCCCTGCTGATTCGTGTGCTTTCCGGACAAACTCCTGACGATATTCTGAATGCCGACCTCTATTTCATTGATGAGATTGGCTTGCAGGAGCATTTGTCGCCTACACGTAGCAACGGTCTGTTGGCGATGGTGAAGCAAATTAAGATGTATGCCTTGGCTTTTAAGGCAAAAGAAACGTTGTAGAAATGGAAATGCTAAAAAATAAGTGGGTGCTTGGAATGGCGGCCTTTTTGTTGGTCACTGTTGTCGTTTATCTTTTTGTACCTCTTTTTAAAGTGTCGATTTTTGGAATCGACACGGGGCTTGACTATCTGAGGATTGTGATTAAAACCAAGAATGTGGCGAATATTGTGTCATTTCTGTTGCCGTTCATCGGCTGTGTCGGAGGCGTAGCGTGCGGATTGTGCAAGGGGCGCGGACCGCATATTCTGACGGTGGCCTTTTCGTTGCTTCCGGTCATGTTTTTCAGCTATTTCATCATTATGCTTCAGAAATATGCCAGTGCAAAAATTATGGGAATAGAGCTTGTGTCGGTGTTTGATTTGGTGGGAAACGGCATTTGGCTCGGACTGTTGTCGTCGTTGTTGGCACTGGCGGCGTCTGTCATGCTTGTAGTGAGTGATAAAAACAAATTTAAATCATAAACCATTAACACTTATCATTTATGTTTAAGAATCAACCTAAAGGTCTTATCCCGGCGGCCCTTTCCAACATGGGAGAGCGCTTCGGATATTACATTATGAATGCCGTGCTGACACTGTTCCTGTGCTCAAAGTTCGGTTTGAGCGACGAAACGGGCAGCCTTATCTACTCTTTCTTCTATGCCGGCATCTATGTCCTCAGTCTGGTCGGTGGTATCATTGCCGATAAAACTCAAAACTATAAAGGTACTATTATCAATGGCTTGATTATCATGTCGGCCGGTTACCTGATTCTTTCTATTCCAATTTTGTCGACTGCCAACAATATTTCCTGGCTGTTGCCGCTGACTTGCGTCGCCTTGTTCCTGATTGCGTTCGGTAACGGTCTTTTCAAGGGAAACCTTCAGGCAATTGTCGGACAACTATATGATAATTATGAAGCAGAAGCCGCCAAGGAGGGTCCCGAAGCTTTAGCTGTCGCCAAAGGCAAGCGTGATTCCGGTTTCCAGATTTTCTATGTGTTTATCAATATCGGTGGTCTTGTTGCTCCTTTTGTCGCTCCTCTGTTGAGAAACTGGTGGCTGAAAGCCAATAACATGATTTACAATTCCGACATGCCGGCCTTGTGTCATGCCTATATCAACGAAGGCGCAGACATGGCAGCCGAAAAGATGAACAATCTGGTGGAACTTGCCGCTAAAGTCAGCACTGTTCCTGTCACTGACCTCGGCGCTTTCTGTGGAAAGTATCTTGACGTTTTCAATACAGGTATCCACTATTCGTTTATCGCATCTGTTGTGGCAATGCTCATTTCTCTTGTCATATTTATTGCCACTAAGAAGATTTTCCCGACTCCGGGCAAGAAGAGCGCTCAAACAGCAGTGGAATATTCAGCAGAAGAGAGAATGGCAATGGCAAAAGAAATCAAACAGCGTATGTATGCCTTGTTTGCCGTGCTTGGTATCGTGATTTTCTTCTGGTTCTCATTCCACCAGAACGGAACTTCTCTGTCGTTGTTTGCCCGTGACTTTGTCAATACCTCCGTTATTCCTCCTGAAATCTGGCAGGCAGTGAACCCGTTCTTTGTCATTGTTCTTACACCGATTATCATGGTTATTTTCGGTTCTCTCTCTCGTCGTGGCAAAGAAATCTCCACACCGCGAAAGATTGCCTACGGTATGGGTATCGCCGGATTGGCTTATCTGTTCCTTGCCTTGTATTCTTATTCACAGGGCTATCCTTCGGCAACAGAATTCAAGGATATAGCCGACGCCTCGAAAGCTGCTATGAAGGCGGGTCCGTGGGTACTGATCGTGCTTTATTTCTTCCTTACCGTGGCTGAACTTTTCATTTCTCCGCTCGGGCTTTCATTCGTCTCCAAAGTAGCTCCGAAGAATCTCCAGGGACTTTGCCAGGGCTTATGGCTGGGCGCTACTGCCGTCGGCAACTTGCTCCTCTGGATTGGTCCGTTGATGTACAACAAAATCCCTATCTGGCAATGCTGGACAGTCTTCCTTGTTGTATGCTGCATATCGATGGGCGTGATGTTCGGTATGGTGAAATGGCTTGAACGCGTGGCTAAATAAAATGTTTGTCCGCTTGTCGGGCGAAACCTTATATTGCCGGGCTGTCCTTTTGGTGGGACGGCCCGGTTTTTTGTTGTATTTGTCAGTTATTTCGTTTGTTATGGCTGACAGGTTAAAATGTTTGGTAAAATTACCATTTAAAATTTGCATTTTACCATATTGCGATAGTATATTTGCAGTAGCGGAATGAAATCCGCAAGGGAAGAATTATTAGGATTTAAAAAATTGTTTTAGGTATGTATGTCTTTAAACACATGAGAAACCACGAATTGATGAACGACTACCGTCGTTGTCTGTCGGCGGCCATAACGGGAAATTCCTACACGAGCCGCGAGAGTCTGATACGGACCGTATTGGCCACTTCACGACCGAAATTTGATGTCAGTTACGATTATGCGTTGCGCATGATGCAGGCAATGGTGCGCGACGGGAAGCCCTGTCCGCTGAAAGGTGTGCGCAAGCGGCAGATGTGGAACGAGTTTATGGCACATGTAAAGGAAGTGCTTTCTCATCGTCGGTGCAGTCTTGCGGATGCCGTGGCTACGGTGCTTGCCGAGAAAAACGCGTCGCGCTACTATCTGTCGTACAAACAGGCTTCTAAAATCATTTACCATGAATTGCAGAATCGTCGTGGCGGTTGCCGTGCTTAGCCTATTGGCGGGATGTCGCAGCCGTAGGGCTGTTGAACAGGCGGCAGTCGTCGGAAAAAACGCTGAGGAAACGGTGCGGACGGTGGCCGTAGGGAATGAAACCCGCGATGACGTGATTCGCGAAAATCGGACGGAATGGGAACTTTCGCCGCCTGACTCCTCGGGGCGGCAATATGTAAGCCGCGTATCGGCAGTGAGCCGCGAACAAGTCCGGAAAACGGAAAAGAGCGGTGGCCGGAAATTCGAGCGCCGAGCAGAATCGTCGGAGCATCGGGAACAGTCGTCGGTGCAGACGACGGAGGCGGAATCGCACCCTGTGTTCCGTCCTGTCGTTTGGATTGCCGTTGCAGCAGTCTTGTTATTGTTAACCTTAAAAATCAGTAGAAAATGATCGTAGAAAACACGAAAAGAACCCTTCTGCTCAGTATCGACAAAGAGCAAATCAGAAAAGAAATTTATGCCGAAAGTGCCTGCATTGCGTTGCTTTCGCCTGCCGACGGCCGCCCGCCGGTCATTACCGACGACAATCGTGCGCTGGTGTATGTATATATCGAAAAGGCGTTTGTAGAACTCGTGTCTTCGTTGGCCGCGTTTGTAGATGCCGCCAATTTTGAGATGCCGGTTGGCGAGGAAATCCTGTCATTGCCGTTGGTGGTGGACAGCACTTGCCGGGTGCAGGCCGATGTAGTTCGCCGGATAGTGGAAAATACGCTTTCCGCAGCGTCACTCGGCTATTGCTACGAAAGCCGGAGGGATATTGCGGCGACGCTGTTTGAACGGCGCGACAGCCTTACGGCGCGTCTTCGCCGCTTGCTTGCAGGCAGTGGCGGACGACGGTGTTCCACTTGGTTATAAGGTGAGCTGGTAGGCAATCCGCGGTGTGCCGTTGTGGCAGTAAATGATGCCGCAGCGCTGGAATCCCATATTCTCCAGTGTGCGTTGCATGACGCGGTTGTCGGCATGGGTGTCGACACGCAGGTTACGGTGGCGTTCCACGCACCATTGCAGACAGTCGCGTCCGATACCTCCGCGCTTACCGCTGCTTGCCAGACGGTGGACCACGGCGTAAGGCTGGTCGTTCAGCCATTGTCCGTTGTCGATACGGGAATAGGTTGGGTCATCGCCCACAATCAGTGCGAAGGCGGCAATGATTTCGCCGTCTTCTTCCCACACATGACAATGGCCGTTGCTGATATCGGCTGCAATTACTTCGCGCGACGGATAGCCGTCAATCCATTGGTTGGGATTGCCGGTCTGTGCCATGAAACGCTTCGCTCCCTCGTATATTTCCATGAGCCGGTCGAGGTCGGCCGGCTCTGCTTTTCTTACATTCCACATAACTATACAAATATCAGTGACGAACATTTTCCGCTGATGCTTTCCGCCACGCTCCGCAGTTCTTCGGTGCTTACGGCGCGAATCATGTCAGCGATTTCGTTGATAGTGTTTACCTGTCCGAAATTCAGGATGCCTTTGCCAAGAGAAAGCGCATGGCTTTCCGGATTTTCGCTGCTGACGAGCAGTTGACCCACATATTGCTTCTTGGCCGCTTCCAATGCTTTCTCTTTCAGTCCGCCTGAAGTAATGCGGTCAATCTCGTTGTCGATGATTTTCAGACACTTTCTAACCTGTCGTTCATCGCTTCCGAAATATACAGTGAATAGTCCGCAGTCGGAAAAAAGAGTTACGGACGATTCCACCGTGTAGGCATATCCTCTCCGTTCGCGGATAGCCACGTTCAGAATCGAGTTCATGCCCGGTCCGCCCAACATGTTGTTGAGTAGCAGGAGAGCATATTTGCGGTTGTCGTGCATACCGAAAGTCGGTACACCCACCACTGTGTGTGCCTGGTGGGAATCAATGTTTTTTACTTCCGAAAACACAGGGCTCATTGTGACCGGAACCCGCGGATTGCGTACGAGCGTGTGGTGCATCGGCGAGAAATAGCGTTCCGCCAGACGGAACATTTTATCTTCAGCAATGCTGCCTACGGCAAACAGCACCATGTTTTCCGGTACATAGAGCGACTTCAAGTAGCGGCGGCATTCTTCCGTACCCATGCGCGACAGGCATTCTTCCGTACCGAGGATATTGTGTCCCAACGAATTTCCGCTGAAAATCATATCCTCGAAGTCATCGTAGATGGCTTCCGACGGCGAATCGAGATAGGAGTGGATTTCCTCCAGCACCACTTCGCGTTCCTTTTCCAGTTCCTTGCCCGGAAAGACGGAATTCATCACCAGGTCGGCAATCAGTTCCACCGCACGTTCCATATTTCCCGAAGGAAATACCGAGTAGACCAGCGTTTCCTCCTTGGTCGTGTAGGCGTTCAGTTCGCCTCCTACCAGTTCCATTCGGTTCAGAATGTGCCATGCACGGCGTTTGCGCGTGCCCTTGAATATCGTATGTTCCACAAAATGCGCCAGCCCGTAGAGCGACGGCTCCTCGTCGCGGCTGCCGGCATTCACCGCCAGTCCGCAATAGGCCACATTTCCCGGCCGCCGGCAGTAAACCACCCGCAGCCCGTTTGCCAGCGTATGCAATCGGTATGTCGTATCCATGTCAATCAGAAAAATAGTTTGCAAACTTACACAAATTTGTCTGATTCTTTCTCAAAAGAACCGGTTTTCTCATGTTTCAAAATGTTTGAAACGGGGAGCGAGATGTTGTCGGATATGTCCAATAGGGCGTTGATGAGGTAGAGACGGTTGTAAGAAGGGAGGTCAGCGGGGGTGATGCGGGTTTCGCGGATTTGTCCTGTGGCAAGGAGATGCCGGCGGCGTATGCCGTTGAGCAGACAGGTGTCGGGCGTGAAAAGGCCGTGGCTGTTTTCCAGCACGATGTTGCTGTAAGACGTGTCGGTCAGGCAGCCGTCTTTCACGATGAGAATATCGTCGCAGCCGTCACGCATTTCCCGCAGCCGTTCGAGTGCCGAACGGTCGGTGTATTTCAGTGCATAGTCGATGTCGTGTCCTTCAACCAGCCGCAGCGTGTCGATTCTCCGGGGTGTGTAAGGGGTGAATGTCACTTCGCGTATGGCGGTGTCGTAGATGATGCGGCATTTCACTTTTCCTTTTCGGAACAGTTCGGGGACGGTTGTCGGAAAGCCGGTCAGTTGTGCCGGCCGGTGGAATATTTTTTCGACAGTGGCGCACATGCGTGCCTTGTGCATTTCCGGCAGACAGATGTTGCCGTCGGATACGCGGATGGTTTCAAGGAACAGTTGCATCATACAAATGGCAGATAAACTTTTTGTAATACTTCCTGATATTCACTTTCACAAAGACTATTGACGGTAATGCCTCCTCCGCTTCGGAAATAGGCCTGTCCGTCGCGGTATTCAATGAAGCGGATCATTACGGCCGAGCGGAGCGATGTTCCGTCGAAATAGCCGAACACTCCGGTGTAGAATCCGCGGCTGTCTTCTTCCGAACGTCGGATAATATCGAGGGTTGAAGGTTTGGGGGCTCCGCATATCGAGCCGGCCGGCAACAGCTCGAACAGCATTGTGCCGATGGTTTTCTGCCAGTTGTCGGGCAGAATGCCGCTTACTTCGCTCGACACTTGCAGCAGGTCGCCGTTGGTTGTGGCCAGACGGTCGATATAGCGGAACCGTTCTACCCGTACATTGCGGGCTATGCGGTTCAGGTCGTTGCGGATGAGGTCGACAATCGTGCAGTGCTCGGCGGTTTCCTTGTAGTCGTTCCGTATGATTTGTTCGGCATTCGGAATATCGGCGCTGATAGTGCCTTTCATCGGAAACGAGGAAATGCGGCCGTCGCTGACGGTGACGAATGTTTCCGGAGAGAAGCACACCAGTGTGTCGGGAATCATCAGCTTGTAGCGGGCATGGCTGCGCAGAAATATTTCTTCGGCCGAAAAATCGGTTTCGATGGGCGTTGCGGCAGTGAGGTTCAGCAGAAAAGAGTCGCCGCGCATCAGTCCGGCATGCGCTGTCGCAAACATTCGGCTGTAGCGTTCCCTGCTGATGGGATGCCGGCGGAAAAAGGTGCCTTTTGTTGCCGGTGGGGTGGCGGGAGCGTTGGTCATTCCGTCGATTTCCCACCAAATGTCTTTCGTTTGCAGCGGATTTTCCATAACGAAGCCTTCGCTCAATTCATAGTTCACTGCAAAGAGAAAAGGAATACGCCGGCTGCCCAGCTCGTCCATCCGCTTTCTGACACATTCTGCTGATATCATATCCATTACTTTGAAACATTTTGATTTTTCTGCAAAGCTACATCAAATAACGCGAATGCCGAAAACAGAAAGTTGGCGGACGATGTTTTTTATTACTTTTGCAGAAAAGAACCACGAACAGCCTAATGAAAAAAATACTGATTGTTGACAACTACGATTCCTTTGTATATAATCTTGTCCAGATTCTCCGTGAGTCAGGTTGTGACTTCGATATTGTCAGGAACGACGGCATTCCCTTCGACCGCCTGTCCGACTATCGGCGCCTGCTGCTCTCGCCCGGTCCCGGCGTTCCCCTTGAAGCCGGCGGACTGCTGCGGCTTATCGACCTGTGCCACACTACGCATTCCATTCTTGGCGTATGTCTCGGTCATCAGGCAATTGGGGAATATTTCGGGGCGAAGGTCCGGCAGCTTTCCCGTCCGAAGCACGGACATGCTTCGCCGTTGCGCATCCTTGAGCCGGACGATGCGCTTTATCGCGGAGTGGAGAACGGAACGCGTGTAGGCCGTTACCATTCGTGGGTGTTGGACCGTGACACATTGCCATCCTGTCTGCTTCCGACGGCTGTGGACGAGGATGGCAACGTCATGTCGTTCACACACCGCATATTGCCCGTCTTCGGTGTACAGTATCACCCTGAATCCGTGATGACGGTTCAGGGACAGGCTATTGTGCGCAACTGGCTGTCGGTATAGCTATTCGCCGATGACGGTCGGTCAGAATAGGTTAGAAGCCATATTTCCGGCAAAGCAATCGTGAAAAAGTCAGAACATCGCCGTTTTCAGGCAATTCGGATACGCCGGTAGCGTTAATCCAACGGTTTTCAAAGTCGGCCAAATCGCTTTCCAGTTTTTTCGTGTCAAGCGCTTGTCCGGCCTTGCAGCATTCGGTGAGGGTATTGATGTAAATGTCCCAGCGTTTTGCATAATAGTCGTTTATCAAACCGGTCCATGAACGGCTTGCATAGTCGTTGAGGCGGCCGCCCCAGGTTGTAATCAGGTTGCGGGCATTATGTTCGTAATAGTTTTTGATGTCTTCATTGGAGCCGTAGTTTCGTGCTTCCTTAATCCAGTTCTGGAGCGTACAGCGGTCGTTGAATGAATTCAAGTCGTCCAAGTCCTTCAACAGTTCGCGCATTAATGTTCCGTTTTCTTCCATTTTGGCAAGATCCTTTGCCGTGAAAGCCGCATCGAATTGCTTTTTGATTTCCGCAAAATAATTGCCCAGCACTTGACGGCCGACAACAATTAGGTCAAGCTTCATGGCATTGCGGTCGGCGTTAGGGGTATTCAGCAGCAGTTTCCAGGCCTTGACCAGTTGTTCGTTGGTGTAGTTGTTTCCGGTGCGGCTGTTGTAATTGTTGTTGAACTTTGGCCGTTGGGTTGGCAGGATACCCAGCGTTCTTGGAACTTGAATGTAGATATCGTTGAACAGAATTTCCCAAGCGGCACGTACATCGTCAGAGGCTTTCCCTAAATGGCGGTCAGCAAGATTTTTTACCCATTCTTCATCGCTTAGGGCGCTTGTCCAGGCCTTCTCGAATATGTATTCGTAGGGGAATTGCACCACATCCAGACCTTCCAGCGTTGAGCCGATTCCTTTCAGATTCTTGCCGCCTTCGTTTAAAGCTGTGTCCAGACGGTTTCCGCTGTCTTTCACATTCCCGGTCAGCGTAGTGTTGCCGCCGAAATTGCCCAGATAGCACCAAATGTAAGGTTGTCCGTGGAATTTGTCGGTAGTTTTCCACAGTTCCACTTTTTCACAATGATAATCAAGCATCCACATTTTTCCTTTCTTGACACCGGTCAGGAATGCTTCAATGCGCGGTGCCGTCCATTGAGCCCTGTCGTGATAGAATAGCCAGGCCATTTGCAACCATTCGGCCTTGGGGTCGGCTTGTTTCAGCGTGTTGAACATATTTTTCGACACACTTTTGAGATATTCGGGTTCCCAGCTTGGCGGATCCACTTCGTTGAAGGGGTCGACGCCGTAGATGTGGTCAGTGCCGAACAGGCGTGTCTGTTCGTCGAGGAACATTTTCTGGATTTTTGCGAACAACGGTTCTTCCGGATTGAGGAAGTGGCAGCGGTAAATATCCGCAAAGCCTGCCCATTCTCCCAAGTATTGGATATTAGCTTCCGGGTACAGCCTCTTGAGTTCGGCAGGTACGTGTCCGGCAAATGCCGGCAATACAGGCTTCATGTTCAAAGCTCTTTCACGGGCCAGAATTTGGCGTTGCAGTTCAATTTGATTGTTCAGCCATTCTTTCGGGAGCGGTCCGTTCCATCGGTCGATGTTTGCCATTCTGTGCCAGGGGAGGTAGGCGGGACCTGTAAAATAACTGCGGATTTCTTCGTCCGTCATGCCCAGGCTGGTCCATACGTTGTACCACACGGCTTCCTGTCCGGTGATGGCAAGCGGCATGTTGATGCCGTTCAGCGCCATCCAGTCAATGAAGCGTTCCCATTCTTTCCATGTCCAGAAAGGCATGGTGTAGCCATAGGTGCAATAGTTGAGGAAAAAGCGTCGTTCCACTTTTGCCGTTGCCATTTCTTTGGTGGGAATAGTTGGCAGAACTTCCGGCATTTCCACCGGAACGTCGGCATACCACGAAACGGTAGTGTTGCAATAGCGTTTCAGGTAATGGTTCAGTCCTGTTGCCATAGCGTTGGCGTTGTTGCCCGAGATGATGATTTTTCCATCATTGCTTTCCAGTGAATAGGTGTCGGTTTTCGACGGTACAAGCTTAAATTCAAATTGGGCGGCAAATTTAGGAATGAGCCGTTGTACAAGCTGTTCCACTTCGCGAACGTCGTTTTGTTGAGCGGTGGCATACAATGGAAGCAGGAATACTAGCAGCGCGATGAATAAATGTCTTTTCATAATATCTTTTGTCTACAAAGGGGGTTAAACTAAATGGAGTTGAAAAATGCGGCTATTCGCCGATGACGGTTGCCACGATGCGCCGTGGGGAAGGGGAGTCGCGGAATTCGCAAAGGTAGATTCCCTGCCATGTGCCGAGGTTCAGGCGGCCGTTGGTGATGGGAATGGTGAGCGAAACGCCTGTCAGCGTGGATTTTCCATGTGCCGGCATGTCGTCAAGACCTTCCAGCGTGTGTTCGTAAAAAGTTTGTCCTTCCGGCACTATGTGGTCGAGAATCCCGTCGAGGTCGGTTCGCACGTCGGGGTCGGCATTTTCGTTGATGGTCAGTCCGCAACTGGTATGTTTTACGAACAGATGGAGCAGTCCCGTGCGGGGTAGCGGCGGCAATTGTCGAAGGATTTCGGCCGTTACGAGATGCGAGCCCCGGCGGTGAGCCTTGAGAGAAAATTCGGTTTGCTGTATCATGTCAAGTCCTTTTAAGTCGTTTTCTTGTTGCGCGGATGGTGGAGCAGGATTTCTTCGCGGAGATAGCTGCGGTCGATGTGCACATAGATTTCCGTTGTCGTGATGCTCTCGTGTCCGAGCATCTGCTGGATGGCACGCAGGTTGGCCCCGCCTTCGAGCAGATGGGTGGCGAAGGAATGACGGAGCGTGTGCGGACTGATGTTTTTCTGTATGCCGCATTTTTCGCACAAATCCTTTACGATATAAAACACCATCACTCTCGACAATTTCGCTCCTCTGCGGTTCAGGAAGAGAATGTCTTCGCTGCCTTTTTTCACGTCCATCTTGTTGCGCCACTCCAAATAGTTGAGAATCTCTGAAATGGCCGTAGTGGAAATAGGCACCATCCGCTGTTTGCTGCCCTTTCCTTCCACGATGATGTATTCTTCGTCGGCAAAGATGTGCGACATTTTCAGCCCTACCAGTTCCGACACGCGCAGTCCGCAGCTGTACATGGTTTCGATAATCGCCTTGTTGCGCTGGCCTTCGTAGGTCGAAGTGTCGATAATGGATTCCATGCGGTCGATTTCCTCCACCGTCAGCACGTCGGGCAGATGGCGGCCGATGCGCGGCTGTTCGAGCAATTGTGCCGGATTTGTTTCCAGATAGCCTTCCAATTTCAGAAAATGGAAAAACGAGCGGATGCCCGAAACGATGCGTGCTTGCGACCGCGGCTGTATGCCCACTTCGTGGAGCGCGGCAAGAAATTCGTGTAGGTCGGCCTCTGTGATGCTTCGGATGGTTTTCCCTTCTTCGGCTGCATAGCGCAGAAGTTTGTTCACATCGTCGTCGTAGCTGTTGACGGTATTTTCCGACAAGCCTTTTTCGAGTGTCAGATAAGCCTTGTATTGACCGATTATCTTTTCTATGTCGTCTATTTCACGCATAAAAATAGTGGAAGTGAAACTAAAAATTACTAATTTTGCACTTAAATTGCAGAAGAAGTTTTCTACTGCAAACTTAGGTAAAAGAGATATTAATAGCAACTCATAGAACCAAGGTTTATGAAAATTTTAATAATCAACGGTCCGAACCTGAATTTGCTGGGAGTGCGCGAAAAAGGCATTTACGGCGACAGCTCGTTTGAGAGCTACTATCCGACGCTGAAAGCCCGTTACCCGCAAGTTGAGTTCGACTATTTCCAGAGCAATCACGAAGGCGCGATTATCGATGAAATTCATCGTCAGGGATTTGATGTCGACGGCATTGTGCTGAATGCCGGAGCCTATACCCATACGTCGATAGCTATCGGCGATGCCATACGTGCGGTGAAGTCGCCGGTTGTTGAAGTGCACATTTCCAATGTCCATAGCCGCGAAAGCTACCGCCATGTGTCGATGATTGCCCCAGCCTGCAAAGGAGTGATTGCCGGTTTCGGTCTTGACAGCTACCGGCTGGGGG
>ULSN01048037.1_pt1 | contig 24567 bp, 11 predicted proteins | sample 1956771 | NCBI WGS metagenome assembly ULSN01 (sample SAMEA4835709, study PRJEB28245) | human gut metagenome | biome: gut microbiome; material: fecal sample | place: Denmark | collected 2008
GACGGAGCATAATGTCAACGAATGGATAGCTGATCTGGACGCGGCAATGTTCTCCGGAAAGGCTTTGGAGTTCAAGTTCGTGGCGGTAAACGGTGCTGACGGCAGCGCGTTCATGTGGGAGAAAGGCGGCAACAGGGTGTTCAGGGCATGTCTGTGCCGTCCCGGAGAGGTCAGGACATACTGTCTGCGGAATGCCGATTTCGACATCGCTCCGCGCCGGCTTGCCGGTACGCTTGTGCCGGTTTTCTCGCTTCGGTCGGAGAAAAGCTTCGGAGTGGGCGACTTCGGCGACCTTAGAAAGATGGTCGACTGGGTGGCGCGGACAGGTCAGAGAGTCTTGCAGATACTGCCGGTGAATGATACCACGACCACGCATACGTGGAGAGACTCCTATCCTTACAGCTGTATAAGCGTCTTCGCACTGCATCCGCAGTATGTGGATCTGTCAAGGTTGCCGCCTGTAGCCGACAGGAAGGTCAGACTGCAATATGAGGTTCTGCGCGAGGAACTCAACGCCTTGCCTGCCATCGACTACGAGCGTGTGGGCAGGGCGAAGTTCGATTATCTGCGCGTCCTGTACAGACAGGAGGGCGGAAAAGTGCTTTCCTCCGCGGCGTTTGCAGCTTTCTTCAGTGAGAACGACTCATGGCTCGTGCCTTATGCGCGCTATTGCAGTCTGCGCGACAGCTACGGCACCGCCGAATTCCGGCTGTGGAAGGAGCACAACCGTTGGGACGAGAGCGAGCGGAAGGCACTTTCCGATCCGCAGGACGATATGTTCCGGAGTGTCGCGTTCTATTATTATGTGCAGTTCATATTGTACACACAGTTGCGTGAGGTGCACGATTATGCTGTCCTGCAGGGTGTCGTGCTGAAGGGTGACATACCTATCGGAGTGAACCGCAACGGCTGCGACGTGTGGCAGGAACCTGAATATTTCAATCTCGACGGGCAGGCGGGAGCACCGCCCGACGCCTTTTCGGAGAAAGGACAGAACTGGGAATTCCCTACTTACAACTGGCAGCGGATGCTTGACGACGGCTGTATGTGGTGGATAAGGAGGCTGCGCCATATGTCGGTGTTCTTCGATGCGTACCGCATAGACCATGTTCTCGGCTTCTTCCGCATATGGGAGATACCTGTCGGAGCGGTGGATGCGCGCATCGGACACTTCTCTCCCGCACTCGGACTCACGCGTGAGGAGATAGAGGCATACGGTCTTCACTTCCGCGAACAGCTCTTTGTCGAGCCGTTCATCACGGAGAACGTGGTGGCTGAGGTGTTCGGTGAGCGTGCCGGAAAGGTTGCCGACACTTATCTGGACCATTCACACAGCGATGTCTACAGGCTTAAGCCGGAGTACGCCACGCAACGTCTCATATACGCGGCGTTTGAGGACAGCAGGTCAGCGGACGACATATCGGTGCGCGACGGACTGTGTTCGCTTGTGAGCGGAGTGCTTTTCGTACGCGACCATAAGGACCCGCAGAAGTTCCATCCGCGCATTTCCGCACAGTTCGGATATGCTTACAAGGCACTCGGAGAGACTGACCGGAATGCCTTCAACAGGCTTTATGACGATTATTATTACCGTCGCAACAACCAGTTCTGGTATCGTGAGGCTATGAGAAAGCTGCCTGTCATCACGCAGGCGACGCATATGCTGGCGTGTGCCGAAGACCTTGGCATGGTGCCGGAATGCGTGTCTTGGGTGATGGATGAGCTGCGCATACTAAGTCTGGAACTACAGACCATGCCGAAACAATGGGGCGACCGATTCGCGGACATCAACCGTTTCCCTTACCGTTCGGTCTGCACCATCTCCACGCACGACACTCCTACGATGCGTCAGTGGTGGGATGAGGACCGCGAACGTGCAAGATATTATTATAATGTGACGCTCGGCATGCATGGAGAGGCTCCACATCCCATGCCGGGATGGCTGGCACGGGAAATCATCGCGCGCCATCTGGCGTGTCCGTCTATGATTTGTGTCATTGCCATACAGGACTGGATGGCTGTCGACGAGCGTCTCCGCAGGCGCGATGCCGATGCCGAGCGTGTGAATGTTCCGGCTGACTCACATCATTACTGGCGTTATCGCATGCACGTGAACATCGACGATCTGCTTACCGACATCAGTTTCTGCAGGAATGTGAAGGACATGGTTGTCGGCGGAGGACGCGGCTGACGTGACATGGAAAAGGCTTTTCCGTCCGTCAGGTAATCGTTTGTTATAAAATGAAAAGTATATGATAAAGAAGTTATTGTTGATATTCTGTGTTGCAGCGACCGTGTTTCCGCTTGCTGCCGACGCCTCCGCTTCTTATCCGAACAGCCCGAAGAAGGTGAGGGCGGCTAAGGAAACGGCGATGAACACAATCACGGTGGAGGCGGCGAGAGCGCATATCGGTTTTCTCGCCTCCGACTGTCTGTATGGCAGGAAGACCGGAAGCGACTGGGCGAGCGTTGCCGCCGCATACATCGAGTCGATGCTCCGGCAGTACGGAATAAGCCCTCTCGGCTCCTCATACAGCCATCCTTTCGATGTGACGGTGAGACTCAGGGAGCGCAACGACTCGGTGAGAGTGGCGATGAAAAACGTTCTCGGAATGATAGAAGGGCGCAATCCGGACGAGTATGTGGTTGTAGGAGCACACTTCGACCATCTTGGTGTGGGCGCGGAGGTTGACGGTGACTCCATCTACAACGGTGCCGACGACAACGCCTCTGGCGTAAGTGCGGTGCTGCAGATAGCCCGCGCGTTTGCGGAAAGCGGCATACAGCCTGAGCGGAATGTCATTTTCGCATTCTGGGACGGTGAGGAAGCCGGTCTGTACGGCTCACGCCACTTTGTCAGTACGTGCGCTTTCCTCGACAAGATAAAGGCATATCTCAATTTCGACATGATAGGACGTAACAACAAGCCCGACCGTCCGCGCCACACGGTGTACTTCTACAGCGACACCAAACCCGCCTTCGGAGAATGGCTGAGGCACGACATCGCAGAGTACGGACTGCGTCTCGAGCCCGACTACCGGCCGTCGGACAAGTCCATCGGAGGCAGTGACAACGTGTCGTTCGCAAGGAAGGACATTCCTATAATATGGTATCACACCGACGGTCATCCCGATTATCACAAGCCGGGAGACGAAGCCCTGCGCATCAACTACGACAAGGTGATGAACATAACACGCGCCGCGTTCCTCAATCTTTGGAACCTTGCCAACGCGGAAGACTATTGACGGTATGCCGTAACGTGGTGTCTTTCATGCCTGTAAAATATGAACCTCCCGCTGCGTAAAGGCGTTCCGCAGCGGGAGGTTCACATTATTAATATATATAGGCAGCCTCACCTCACCATGATACAGATTGTCCTGTATCCGGTTTTTACCGCCGCCGGTTTGCCGGACGTCTCAGTAGAGCAGCATCAGACCCGCGAACGCCGCCCAGCCAATCATCTTTATAGGGTTTATCCTCATCACTTTCGTGCCCACATACGTAGCCACGAACAGCCAGACACTTATCCAGAACTGCCACGGATTCTCCTCAACGGAGGAGAAGTTCTCCTTTGTCATGAGCAGCAGAGCAGCCGCTCCGAGCAGTCCCACGACCGCCGGTCGCAGTCCGCTGAACACGTCCTGCACCGGTTGCGTGTGCATATACTTCAGAAAAATCCGGCATATGAGTATCATGAGAATGAGCGACGGCAGCACAAGTGCGAACGTCGCGGTTGCGCTTCCCAGCACTGCCATGGTCTCGTTGAAGCCAGCGTTGTGCACGGCAGTGTACCCGCAGTATGTCGCCGAGTTTATTCCGATTGGTCCCGGAGTCATCTGGCTTATGGCGACAATGTTTGTAAACTCCGCCGAAGTGAGCCACTGATGCCTCACCACGGTCTCCGTCTGTATGAGCGACAGCATTCCGTATCCCCCTCCGAATCCGAAGAGACCTATCTGGAAGAATGTTATGAAGAGTTCTAAGAATATCATTCCGTTGGTTTTAACAGTTTTCCGTAGAGATAGCCGCCTAATCCTGCGGCGATGATTATGAATATGGGATTCACCCCGATCTGCCATATGAGCAGCGCGCTTACAATCGGAATCCAGCAGTTTGTTATCGTTATGCCCGCGCTTTTCGCCAGACTGAACGTGGGAGCGGCTATGAGTGCCACCACAGCCGGTCTGATGCCGCGGAATATGGCTTCCACAGTGGTGTTGTCCTCAAAGCGTTTGAAGAACATCGCAATGAGCAGTATGATGAGGAACGACGGCAGAGCCGTGCCCAGACAAGTGCACAGCGCGCCTCTCAGCTTGCGCAGCTTGTAGCCTATGAATATGCTTACGTTTATGGCAAACACTCCCGGACAGCTCTGCGCTATGGCTATGAGGTCGAGAAACTCCTCCTTTTCTATCCATTTGTATTTGTCCACCACCTCTGCCTCTATTATCGGAATCATGGCGTATCCGCCCCCGAGTGTGAAGGCGCCAATCTTGAAGAACGTCTTGAAAGACTGTATATAAATGTTTGCCATGTGCGGGAATTTGATTCTGTGTTGTCTTTTGCGCTGTGCGTGAAAATGTCTTCGCCTTGGCGCAAAAAGCCCTTCCTGTGTGTTTATGTGACGCTTTTATGTTCAATACATGAAACAGGAGCGCGGCAAGCCCGCTTGTGTACGGGCGTGGCTCGCGCTTTCCTGTCTTCTTGTCTTATGTAGAATTATCAGTGCTTCTCTATCCATTTGCGTGCGTTTACGAACGCCTCTATCCACGGTGTCACCTCGTCGTTGCCGCGATCGGCAGGATACCATGCGTTCTGCCACGGGAAGATGGCGCGCTCCAGATGCGGCATCATCGCCACGTGGCGTCCGTCAGCCGAGCAGATGCCGGCAGCGTTGTAGTCTGACCCGTTCGGGTTTGCCGGATAGTCGCCGTAGCTGTACTTCGCCACGATGTTGTATCTGTCTTCCGACTCGGGCAGAGAGAACTTCCCTTCTCCGTGAGCCACCCATATGCCGAGCTTGCTTCCGGCGAGCGATGAGAACATCACGCTGTTGTTCTGCGGTATGTCCAGACCGAGGAACGCGCTCTCAAACTTGTGCGAGTCGTTGTGAAGCATGTGTGCGCGGCTTGTGTGCTCAGGGTTGATAAGGTTGAGCTCCACCATCAGCTGGCATCCGTTGCATATGCCGAGCGACAGCGTGTCCTCCCTCGCATAGAACCTGTCGAGAGCCTCCTTTGCCTTCGGGTTGAAGAGGAACGCGCCCGCCCATCCCTTGGCAGAGCCGAGAACGTCGGAGTTGGAGAATCCTCCGCAGAACACTATCATGCTGATGTCCTCCAGTGTCTCGCGCCCGCTGATGAGGTCGGTCATCATCACGTCCTTCACGTCGAAGCCTGCCAGATAGAGCGAGTAAGCCATCTCTCGCTCGCCGTTGGTTCCCTTCTCGCGTATGATGGCAGCCTTTATGCCCGAGCGTCCGCGCCTGTCGGCGGACAAGCCGTAGCTCTGGAGTGTGCCTTTGAACCTGTCGTTGAACTTCATCTCAATCGGCTGGCTGCTGTAGTTGGCGAACCTTTGCTCCGCACATCCGTTGAAACTCTGGTCGCGGTCGAGCAGATAGGATGTGGTATACCATACCTTGCGCAGCGCGTCGATGTCGAATGTATGTTCGAACGCACCCTTCTTTACGACTATGGTGCGCTCCTTCGGTGTGGGATAGCCTATCTTGGCGTAGCCTATACCCTCGTCTTCCATGAATCTGGCGAACTCCTCCTTATGCTTGTCAGACACCTGTATGACCACTCCCGGGTTCTCCGAGAAGAGCAGTTTCACCATGTCGTCGTCCTGTATGTCGTGCAGGTTGATGTGCATTCCTCCCTTTGTGTTGGCGAAACACATCTCGAGCAGGGTGGTGATGAGACCTCCCGCGCTGATGTCGTGACCTGCCATTATCCAGCCTTTGCCTATCATCTGCTGCACAGCCCCGAAGCAGTCGGCGAAGTATTCCGGGTTTTTCACTGTCGGAACATCATCGCCCACCTTGCCCATTGTCTGTGCGAAGGCACTTCCTCCGAGCCGTTGCTTGTCGAAGGAGAAGTCGATGTGATAGAACGACGAGTTCTTGTCGTTCACAGCCACGGGCGACACCACCTTGCGTATGTCGCTCACCTCTCCTCCCGCGCTCACGATGACTGTACCCGGAGAGATGATTTTCTCGCCGCCTGGATACTGCTGTGTCATCGACAGAGAGTCTTTTCCTGTGGGCACGTTCACCTGAAGCGCGATGCAGAAGTCGCTCAGTGCGCTTACGGCAGAGTAGAGACGGGCGTCCTCACCCTTCTGTGAGCGGCAGGGCCACATCCAGTTGGCGGAGAGAGACACGCTCTTCAGACCGTCGCTGAGCGGCGCCCACACGATGTTGGTGAGAGCCTCTGCCACAGAGAGCACGCTGCCCGCCTCGGGCGAGGCGAGCCCTGCCTGCGGCGCATGTCCCAGAGCCGTGGCGATGCCTTTGCGTCCGCGGTAGTCGAGAGACACCACTCCGCAATCGCTCAACGGCAGCTGCAGTTGTCCCTGACACTGCTGGCGGGCGATCTTTCCGGTTACGGAGCGGTCCACCTTGTTGGTGAGCCAGTCCTTGCAAGCCACCGCCTCGAGCTGCAGCACGTTGCTCACATACTCGTCGAGCATCTCCGGCTGCTTGGTCACATCGCAGTAGTCAGCGTCCGCATAGTGACGTTCCACCGTCTCGTCCCTCATTATTGTCTTCGGCGAGTGGCCGAACATCTGTGCCACGTCGAGGTCGAACGGTCGCACGCCGTCGCCCTGCACGAATGAGAAGTGCGCGTCGCCTGTCGTCTCGCCCACCACATAGAGCGGCGCGCGCTCGCGCTCGGCGATGCGCCGTACATGGTCGATGTGCTTCTCGTCGATGAGCAGTCCCATTCTCTCCTGGCTCTCGTTTGCTATTATCTCCTTTGCCGAGAGCGTCTTGTCGCCTATCGGCAGCTTTGTCATGTCAATCTCTCCGCCGCACTCCTCTACAAGTTCAGACAGGCAGTTGAGGTGTCCTGCCGAGCCGTGGTCGTGTATGCTGACAACCGGATTGGTGTCTTCCTCGCACAAGGCACGCACAAGATTGTAGGCACGCTTCTGCATTTCGGGGTTGGCACGTTGCACAGCGTTGAGCTCTATGCCGTTTGAGTAGCGTCCGGTGTCTACCGACGACACCGAGCCTCCGCCCAGACCGATGCGGTAGTTGTCGCCTCCCACCACCACGACCTTATTCCCTTTCTGCGGCTCTTTCTTCAGGCAGTCGCGCCGTGTGCCGTATCCCACGCCTCCGGCGAGCATTATCACCTTGTCGTAGGCATACTTCTCCTCACCCTCCTTGTGCTCGAAGGTGAGCACCGAACCGCAGATGAGCGGTTGTCCGAACTTGTTTCCGAAGTCGCTCGCACCGTTGGACGCCTTTATGAGAATCTGCTCCGGAGTCTGGTAGAGCCACTTGCGTACGGGCAGGATTGATTCCCAGAGGAAGCCCCTCCCAGCCTCCCCGGTGGGGAGGGGAGAAGAGGGCTGAAGGGAGGGGGCGGTATTATCCAGTGCGGATGACTCTGTTTGTGAGCAATTCTTTTGTGCTCCGTCATCCATGCATGTGCCGTTGTCTGATGCCGATATGCTTTTCAGAGCTTCCGTATCCTTTTCTTCAGTAAGCCCGCAAGCCTCGCATCCCCTCCCCACTGGGGAGGTCGGGATGGGCTTCAACCTCGGATACGCCGTCATATACACCGCTGTCCCCGCAATGGGCCATGAGCCTGTGCCGCCTCCCATACGGTCGCGTATCTCTCCTCCCGTGCCTGTCGCCGCTCCGTTGAAGGGCTCCACGGTTGTCGGGAAGTTGTGAGTCTCAGCCTTGAGCGATATCACGCTCTCGATGTCTTTCACTCGGAAGTAGTCGGATGTGGACTGGTCCTCGGGTGCGAACTGTTCGACCACCGGTCCCTCGGCGAACGCCACGTTGTCCTTGTAAGCCGACAGAATCTTGTTGGGGTTCTCCTGTGTCGTCCTCTTTATCATGGCGAAGAGGCTCGACTCCATCTCTTTGCCGTCGATGATGAATGTCCCTCCGAATATCTTATGGCGGCAATGCTCCGAGTTTATCTGCGCGAATCCGAATATCTCAGAGTCGGTCAGCGGTCTGCCGAGCTGCTTTTCAATCTTGTGGAGATACTCCATCTCCTCCGGCGAGAGAGCCAGTCCCTCCTGCTCGTTGTATTCCTCAAGATTCTCCACGTGCCTTATGGGCTCCGGTTTGCGGTTCACTGTGAACACGTTCTGGTCGAGCCCGTTGTACATGCGTTGCAGCATCGGGTCGTGCTCCGAGTCCTCGTTCTCAACGGGGAAGAACTCCTCAATACGCGAAATGCCGTGAAGATTCATGTTCTGTGTAATCTCTACGGCATTCGTACTCCATGGTGTAATCATCTCGCGGCGCGGTCCCACGAAATAGCCTTCCACCTTTTCGCTCCCGATGAGTGCGGCGTCACCGTAGAGCCAACTAAGTTCGTTGATTTCGTCTTTACTGAGCTGATGGTCAACGTCTGTCGCTATCACGCTCTGCTGTGAAGTCTTGAAAAAGAGAATCATGATTTATAATGTTTTGTATTGTTTTGTTCTGAGCTGTCGCGCCTTGCGTCCGCCGCAGCGGTGAGTGCGGGATGATGTGCCGCGGCGGCATCGTGCGATTGGGTAATCGGGTGCCGCAGCATATCTTCTGCAAAGATATTGCAAGTTGAGAGCAACATCCTGGCAGGGAAAGCTGGCTTTACCTGACGGGATACTGCCGAACCGCAGCATATCTTCTGCAAAGATATTGCAAGTTGAGAGCAACATCCTGGCAGGGAAAGCTGGCTTTACCTGCCAGGATACTGCCGAACCGCAGCATATCTTCTGCAAAGATACACCAATTTTCTGATATTCGTTTCAAATCACCGCTCATATATTTCAATAATGTGTCTGCGGGTCTCATAATATATGATACACGTTTATGTATAAATATGCAATGCCGGTGCCGCACGTGTATATTTATTCATCACCAACCCCGCGAGAATGCCTCTGAAAGTCAGAAAAAACTTTTCGCCGCCATATACACGCGTATTTCGCGTTTAAGGTAAAGCTCTGATATACAGTATGTTTGCCTGAATAGTGATTCGGGAGACACCATACCGCCATGCCGAAGAGCCCGTTCGGGAGTGCGGAAAAGCCTTTCCAGCATCATGAAAAAGGCTTTCCGAGGGTGTGGAACAGTCCCTTCCGCACCGCCTCCGCGTGTAAGTAAAATACGGAAACGGGGTTTTCCGTCTGCGAATTATGATATATATCACGTTTTATATATCCGTTCGCACAAATCCGCGTGCAAACATCCATGTTACGGTACTGTCCGTTCCGGCATGCGCCACTCTCTTTTGCAAATTCCCGCTGTAAATATTTTTTACTTTCATTATTGCATAAATATGCATTCTCAGACACGGGACGTTACCGCCGTCACGGCACAGCGGACGGCGGCTTGTGCCACAGCCGTCATCGCTTAGAGGCGTCGCCTGTTATCGGGCACACCTTTATGTTCTCGAACCTCAGCTTTCCGTTGCGTGCGAAGAACCACAGCTGGGAGCCCTTCTTTTCCGGAAGACGATTGACGATGCATCTCCTGTTGTCCACGCATACGTCTATTATGTCGCCTTTCATCACTATTGTGAGCTTCATGGGCTTGTCGAGTCCGGTGACGGCGGAGATGGAAGAGTCGTGCAGGCGTACTGTGCGGTTGTCGCTGTTGAATGACAGTTTATAGCTGTTTATGCCTTTGTCCTCTGAGCGCAGGAATATGCCGAACTCCTCGTAGTTGCCTTCCGGAATGACGTCGAGCGTTACTACGCAGTTGTATGGCACTCCCGTGGCATGCGCTCCGCATATGTCGCCGCGCGCGTCCACGCTGATGCTGCCCGGCGAGGAGACCGTCGCGCCGTCGGTGGGAGTGAGGCTGAGGCTTAGCGGAGAGTCTGTTTGCGGCATCACCTCTTCAGGCAGTCGGGTGGCGAGGTCGCCGTTGTCGAGCTGCAGAGCCTCACGCAGCACGACGCAGCCTCCGAAGAGCTCGCCTCCCGAGTCGGTGTTGCCGTTGCGGCTCGGCACCCATCCCGCCACTATGCGGCGTCCGTCTGTGAAGGCGGCTGTCTTAGCCACGTTGACCCACTGTTCGAGCAGTGCCTGCGATTCGGGATACTCCCACGGACCGTAAGGAGAGCGCGACTTGAGATAGTAGGTGTCTCCCGCCTGTCCGTAGACGAGGTAGTGCCAGCCGTTCCACTCAAAGTAGTCGGGACATTCGGGCACGTGTATTGTTCCGGAGAGCACCGGCTCACCCACCTGCCATGTCTTCAGGTCGGTGGATGTCATGTGTACCAGACAGCCCTTTCCCTCGTTTATCGTCGCCTCATTCTTCTCGCTGGACACGAAAAGATGGAAAGTGCCTTCGCTGTCTATGGTAGCCTTCGGGTCGCGGAAGTTGCGTGTGCTGTAGCCCGGGGCTGATGTGTAGAACGGGTTGGGCTGTTGCTTGGTGAAGGATAGCGCGTCGCTGCTCACGGCATAGCTCAGTTGCTCTGCCACGTTGTTGCCGTCTGTGAGCAGACGTGTAGCATAGAAGGCATAGAACTTGTCTCCGTCGCTCACCACAGAGCCTGTGCAGATGGACTTCTCCCAGTCTTCGTCTATGCCGATGGCTATGGGGTGGTGGGTCCATGTCTTCAGGTCGCGCGTGGTGCTGACACACCACTGGTGTCCTCCGAGACCGTTGAGCGAGCCGTGATGCCCCTCGTCGAGGAGCCAGTAGAGATAGAACGTGCCGTCGTGGAAGAACGGAATGCAGTCGCCTACGAACTGGTTTCCTCCGGCAGGGGTGAAATACTGCATCTCTCCGGGTTGCACGGAGGGGTCGTATTTTGCCGGTCCCTGCGCCTGCGCTGTCGACAGTGAGACGGCGGCAAGCATTGAAATGATGATGTTTTTTCTCATATGCGGTATGTGTTATGATTGTTGAGTGTAGGTTTTTATCGGTTCTTCGTCCGTTGTCACGGCATATCCGCCGTGGCGAGACGGTTTGGGCGAAGCTGTGAACAAATATAATAATAAAAAGGAATAAATGTATGATGTATCGCTGTAAAATGTGTATAATAGGGCAGCAAAAGTATGGTATAATGTAAAAGAAAGTATTATATATGTGTAGGACAATCGGTATGACAGGACTGGGCGGAATATTTGACGATGTGGCGGTAATCGGACGAAGGAGGCTTTCGGCGGCAATGCCGGCACCATTGTTTTAATATGAACAGATATATAAATTTTGTTAATGTTTTGAATTTTACTCCCCGATTTTTTATTTTTTTCATTCCAAGGTTGTTATTATACATAAAGGAGATGGTGAAAACAGAGATATCTGTGTATCTTTGTAGAAGATAAGCTTCGGCTCGGCAATATCAAGTCCGGTAAAACAAGGTTTTCCCGCCTTGCTGTTGCGCTCGCCTCGCATTATCTTTGCATAAGATAAGCTGCACTCGGGAAACTGAAAGCACGCTTTCTTTCCGCCCGTTTGCATTATCCTCACACCTGACCGGCTTGATGGAATGTACATATTTTAACCTAATTATATTCAATAATAACTGTTATGCATAAAAAAATCTTATTGATGGCTCTTGCCTCCTGCATGACGCTCGGCACTGTGTCGGCTCAGGACAGCGGCGGCAAGAAGATGAAAGCCTACATGGTGGCTGACGCCCATCTGGACACTCAGTGGAACTGGGACATACAGACCACCATCAAGCATTATGTATGGAACACCATAAACCAGAACCTTTATCTGCTCGACAACTACCCGGACTATGTGTTCAACTTTGAAGGTGCGGTGAAATACTCGTGGATGAAGGAGTACTATCCGTTGCAGTACGAGAAGATGAAGAAGTATGTAGCCAACGGACGGTGGCATCTTACGGGAAGCGGCTGGGACGCCAACGAGACGGTGATCGTGTCGCCCGAGTCGTGGCTGCGCAACATCCTGCTGGGTCAGAGCTTCTATCGCAGCGAGTTCGGCAAGGAAAGCACCGACGTGTTCCTGCCCGACTGCTTCGGCTTCAGCTATTTCATACCTACGCTTGCAAGCCATTGCGGACTCATCGGCTTCTCCACACAGAAGCTCGGATGGAGAAACCATGCCTTCTATGAGGGCGGAAAGAAATATCCGTTCACCATCGGACTGTGGCAGGGTATAGACGGAAGCCGCATCATGATGACGCACGGATTCGGCTACGGCGAGAGATTCCCCGACGCCGACATGTCGCACAACAAGAGGCTGATGAAGGAAATAGCCGAGAGCCCGCTCAACATGGTATACCGCTATTACGGTACGGGCGACACGGGCGGCTCGCCCAATCTGGCATCGGTGAGAGGTCTGGAAAAAGGAATAAAGGGCGACGGTCCGATAGAGATAATAAGCGCGACGAGCGACCAGATATACAAGGACTTCCTGCCTTACGAGAATCATCCCGAGCTGCCGGTGCATGACGGAGAGCTGTTCATGGACGTTCACGGCACGGGATGCTACACCTCTCAGGCTGCCATGAAGCTTTACAACCGCCAGAACGAGAACCTCGGCGACGCAGCCGAGCGTGCCTCCGTGGTTGCCGAATGGCTCGGACAGGGTGCCTATCCGTTGCGCGACCTCACCGAAAGTTGGAAGCGCGTGCTCCTGCATCAGTTCCATGACGACCTTCCCGGAACAAGTATACCGCGTGCGTATGAGTTCTCATGGAACGACGAACTTATCTCGCTGCAGCGTTTCTCAAACAACCTCACGACTGCGGTGAGCGGTGTGGCAAACCGCATGAACACCAACGTGTCGGGCACTCCGGTGGTGCTCTACAACACACAGGCATTCCCCGTGAGCGCGGTGACAAGCATCACTCTGCCCGACATGGCTGCTTCCTACAGCGTGACCGACGCCAAAGGGCGCAAGGTTGCGTCGCAGGTGGTGACCGACTCGAAGGGAAAGCGCAGTCTGCTCGTCGACGCGAGTGTGCCGTCTACGGGCTTCTCGGTGTACAGCGTGAAGGCTGGCGGAAAGGCTTCCGCGCCTGTAAGCAAGTCTGCCAACGTGATAGAGAACTCCGTATACAAGATTACGCTTGACAAGATAGGCAACATCTCGTCGCTCATCGACAAACGTAACGGTAAGGAACTCGTGGCTGCCGGAAAGTCCATCGGACTCGTCATATTCGACGACTGCCGGTCGGAGGCATGGCCCGCATGGGAGATTCTGAAGCACACTGTGGACAAGGCTCCTGTCGACATAAAGGAAAACGTGAGCGTGACGATGGTAGAGAACGGTCCGCTCCGCAAGTCGCTGCGTGTCACAAAGAGCTATGGCGACACGAAGATAAACCAGTATATACGTCTGTATGAGGGAAGTCAGGCAGACCGCATCGACTTCTACAACGAGGTGGACTGGCGCTCGCTCAACGCGCTGCTGAAGGTTCAGTTCCCTCTCACCGTAAGCAATGAGAAGGCTACTTACGACATCGGACTCGGAAGTGTGGAGCGCGGAAACAACCGCGAGAACAGTTATGAGGTGTATTCTCATGAATGGACCGACCTGACCGACCGCTCGGGCGACTACGGTGTGACCGTGCTCAACGACTCAAAATACGGATGGGACAAGCCGGACGACAACACAATACGCCTGTCACTCCTCTTCTCTCCGAAACCGGGAGGCGGATATGCTTATCAGGACCGTCAGGATCTGGGATATCATGAGTTCACTTACAGCATCGTGGGACATGAGGGACAGCTCGACAAGACAGAGACCGTGCAGATGGCTACAGCCTACAACAGTCCGATAAGGGCGTTCAAGTCGCCGAAGCATAAGGGTGACCTCGGACGTGAGTTCTCGTTCGTATCGTCAGACAACGACAACGTTGTTGTGCGCGCGCTGAAGAAGGCTGAGACCGGCGATGAGTATGTCGTGCGCGTTTATGAGACTGCCGGTAAGGAGGCTCAGAGCGCGAACCTCACTTTCGCCGCAGACATAGTGAAGGCTGTAGAGGCTGACGGTACGGAGAAAGAGACTGGCGCAGCATCGTTCAGCGGCAACAAGCTGAGCGTCAGCATAAAGCCGTTCAGCGTGAAGACCTATCGTCTCAAACTGAAGGACAACGTGTCGGAGAAAGCCGGTACATGCTTCGCTGACGCAAGAAGTCTGGAACTGCCGTTCAACAAGAACTGTTTCTCATACAACGAGTTCCGCGCGGCAGGCAACTTTGAGGGCGGCAACAGCTATGCGGCAGAGCTTCTGCCTAAGGACGGACTCACCGTGGACGGAGTGCATTTCACATTCGGAGAAATGGATACAGACAACGGACTCGCATGCGACGGTGACACAATAAAGCTGCCGGCAGGCGGTAAATATAATAAGGTATACCTGCTCGCGGCTTCTTCATCAGGCGACCGCAACGCCACATTCACTGCGGGCAAAAACCGCCAGACGGTGAACGTGCCTTATTATACAGGCTTCGTAGGACAGTGGGGACATGAGGGTCACACCAAGGGATACCTGAAAGATGCCGAGGTTGCCTATGTAGGCACACACAGCCACGCCGAATATGAGGACCGTGTATATGAGTTCACGTATATGTTCAAGTATGGCATTGACATTCCGGAGGGTGCTACCGAGATAATACTTCCGTCAGACAGGAACGTCGTTGTCTTCGCCGCAACGGCTGTGAACGAGAAGAACACAGTGAAGCCGGCAGGCAAACTGTTCCGTACGGCAAACAAGACCGACGGCTCGGAAACCGACGCCGTGCGCACGAACATTCTCAAGGGAGCGAAGGTGGTTGCCGTTTCAGGACAGGTGAACGATGATGAGGCTGTCGTGAAACTCGTGGACGGAGACGCCGACACCAAGTGGTGTGACACAGGAAAAGCTCCTAACTATGTGGCTTTCGACCTTGGAGAGGAGAAAGAATTCAGCGGTTGGAGAATACTGAACGCGGGAGCCGAGTCTTCAAATTACATCACACGCGCATGTCTGTTGCAGGTGCGCAACTCCCTGACAGAGGAGTGGCAGACCGTCGACATGATTGACGGCAACAGGAGCAACGACGTTAACCGCAGCATCAAGCCGGTAAAGGCACGCTATGTGCGGCTGTATGTCACGGGTCCGGCACAGGGCGTGAACGACAGCACGGTGCGCATTTACGAGCTTGAACTCTACAAATGAGCGTAACGCTGAAATGACATTCAGGGCGGCTGTCCGGCAGATATGCGCGGGACAGCCGCTTTTCTCATAACCTGTTAAGGATTAACTGAATATGTGCTAAAATAATGTTAAATTGCTAATTTGGTAGTTAAACAGTGTAAACTGTAAGCAACATTGTCATTATTAATACGTCTTATATGTAGCTTGACGACAAAAGTCTGATAACGAAATAACTAAACATTGATATTTATGAAAAGAACAAACGTAGCTATTTTGGCTGTCGCCGCCGGACTGATGCTCATGACCGGTTGTGCCAGCAAAAAGGATCTGGAGAACTGCCGCTTTGAGAACAAAGAACTGATGGGCAACTATCAGAGCACGAAAGACAAGCTGGCAGAAGCAAACGCGCAGCTTGCGGCGGCACAGACTCGCGTACAGTCGCTCGAAGATCAGCTCGAACGTCAGAACAAGGATTACGCAGCTCTGCAGCAGTCGCTTGACAAGAGCCTTACAAACGCAGGCTCTAACAATATCAATATCTCCAAGCTGGTGGATCAGATTAACGAGTCTAACCAGTATATACGCCATCTTGTGGAGGTGAAATCGAAGTCTGACTCGCTCAACCTCGTGCTTACCAACAATCTGACACGCTCCCTGAGCAAGGAGGAACTCAAGGAAGTGGACGTCCAGGTGCTCAAAGGCGTTGTCTACATATCGCTTGCCGACAACATGCTTTACAAGAGCGGAAGCTATGAGATAAACGATCGCGCGGCGGAGACATTGAGCAAAATCGCCAAGATTATAATGGACTACAAGGACTATGACGTGCTGATTGAGGGTAACACGGACAACGTTCCGGTGAACACTTCAAGCCCGCAGATGAAGAACATACGCAACAACTGGGACCTCTCTTGTCTGCGTGCGTCAAGCGTAGTGCAGTATCTGCAGAACAATTACGGCGTCAATCCTAAGAGACTTACGGCAGGCGGACGCGGCGAATACAACCCGCTCACTGACAATTCTACCGAAGTGGGCAAGCAGCGCAACCGCCGTACGCAGATTATCATAACTCCGAAGCTTGACCAGTTTATGGATCTCATAGACAAAGCTCCGGAAGGAGAATAAGATTTATGGTTTGTTCCATTTAGGTGAAAAAATTGAACAGGAAGACCAGAATTATTTTCAATTAGGTATTAGGTATTATTGTAAGCTTTAAGGTAGCGCGCTTTCGTGAGAAAGCGCGTTTTTTTTATCTATGCGGCACGTGCTTTCTTGTGTTACAATGTTTTTTGTTAATTTTGCCGGTCAAATGATATATATATCGTGAATATGGGAAAAAACAGTGACATCATCTACGCGCTTAACGACAGACCGCCGCTCATCGAGACGCTCTTCGCTGCCATGCAGCACCTCCTGGCGATATTTGTGGCTATAATGACTCCGCCGCTCATCATCGCCTCACAACTCGGATTCGACCTTCACACCACGAGCTACATGGTGTCGATGGCTCTCTTCGCCTCGGGCGTGGCGACATTCGTGCAGTGCCGCAGGTTCGGAGCCGTCGGCGCGGGACTGCTTTGCATCCAGGGCACGAGCTATTCGTTCATAGGTCCGGTGATAGCCGCGGGAATGGCGGGCGGTCCTGCCGTGATATTCGGAACGTGCATGGCAGCCTCGTTCATAGAGGTGGTTGTGGGATGCATGCTGCGGTATGCGAGACGCATAATAACGCCGGTGGTGTCGGGCATTGTGGTGACGCTCATCGGACTGTGTCTCATCAAGGTGGGCGTGTCGGCTTGCGGAGGGGGCAACTCAGCCGTTGCGGACGGCTCGTTCGGAAGCATGCGCAATCTGATGCTTGCCGGACTGGTGTTGCTTGTCATCGTTTTCTTCAACAGCTGCCGCAACCGCATGCTGCGCATGAGCTCTGTAGTGATAGGTCTTGTAGTGGGTTATGTTGTTGCGTGGGCTATGGGAATGATCGACTTCTCGGCGGCAGGCAGCTATTCGGGATTCTATCTTCCGCAGCCATTCAAGTATGGCATAGACTTCGACTGGTCGGCGTTCATCTCACTAAGCATCATCTTCGTGATAACGGCGATAGAGGCTTACGGTGACATAACAGCCAACTCACTGATATCGGGAGAGCCTGTTGAGGGCAAGGTGTTCGACAAGCGGGTGTCCGGCGGAGTGGTGGCAAACGGTCTGACTTCATTTCTTGCCGCGGTGTTCAACTCTTTTCCCAATTCCATATTCGCCCAGAACAACGGCATGATACAGCTCACCGGAGTAGCCAGCAGGTATGTGGGATATTTCATTGCGCTGTTTCTTGTGCTGCTTGGACTATTCCCTGCCGTGAGCCTTGTGTTCTCGCTGATGCCCGAGCCGGTGCTCGGCGGAGCCACGCTGCTGATGTTCGGCACGGTGGCTACAGCCGGAATACGCATCATCGCGTCGCAGAAGATAGGGCGGAAAGAGGTGCTTGTCATGGCTGTAAGCTTTTCGCTCGGACTCAGTGTGGAGCTTGTGCCCGACATTCTTTCAGGTTTGCCGCACGAGGTCGCGTCCATATTCTCGTCCGGCATCACCACCGGCGGTGTGGCAGCCATTCTCTCCAACTTGCTCATAAGAATAAAGAATCAGGATTGACACTATAAAAAGACCATGCAGTCTAAACTTAAAGGATATCTGTGCGGCATAGGAGCCGCCGTATGTTACGGCACCAATCCGTTGGGTGCGTTGTATCTTTATGAAGACGGAATAAACGCCAACTCGGTGCTGTTCTACAGGTTCGCGCTCGCTGTAGTGATGCTCGGCATGCTCATGGCGGCGCGGCGAAAGAGCCTGAAGGTAAGTAGGAGAGAGCTGTCTTTGCTTTGCGCGCTCGGAGTGGTGTTCTCCACGTCGTCCATAACGCTGTATTTCAGCTTCTGTTTCATGGATGCCGGCATAGCCTCCACGCTGCTTTTTGTCTATCCGGTGATGGTGGCTGTCATCATGGCGCTGCTGTTCAAGGAAAGGCTTCCCGCCGTATCGGTGTTCGCCATAATGCTTGCCCTTTCTGGCATAGCCATGCTTTATCATGGTGACGGAGGTGCGACGCTCAGCACAAGAGGCGTGATGCTCGTGATGTTCTCCTCGCTCAGCTATGCCGTCTACATAGTGGTGGTGAACAAGTCGCCGCTGCGCATGTCGTCGATGAAGCTCACTTTTTATGTGCTTTTCTTCGGTATGCTCACCGTTCTTACCAATTCTTTCATCACGGGTCTGCACATACAGATGCTCACCACGCCCCGCATGTGGTCGTGCGCGTTCATGCTCGCTCTTCTGCCCACGGTGTTCTCGCTTGTGCTGATGACCATATCAGTGCATGAGACGGGCTCCACTCCTACAGCCGTGATGGGCGCTCTCGAGCCGCTCACGGCGGGGGTGATAGGCGTTGCGGTGTTCGGCGAACAGCTTACTCCGCGTCTTGCTGCCGGGATAGTGCTCATACTGACTGCCGTAATAATGATAATTGCCGGAAAATCGCTGTTTCAGACAAGGGTGTTCAGTGTGGTGAGCCATCTCGGTCATGTCATATTCAAGACATGGAGGTGGAAATGACGGAAACGCGGAGTGTCGCGTCAGAACCGCGTCATGAACTCCACCACAATCTTGTCGCGTTCTGACGGTTTGGGTATGGCACCGTCGCGGTAGAAGTATTTCTCGTAGTTTATGCGTATGTCGCTTATGAACGGCTTGCTGAAACTCAGTGTAAGACCGCCCGTGAGGCGCGACCTGCGGTAGTCGTTGGTGATGAGCTTGCCCTCCGTGTCCTCCTCTCCGTCTTTGTAGCGCATGCCGTCGCTGTGGTCGGTCATGTAGTCGTAGCGCACCAGCGGAGTGATGTATCTCAGCGCGCCCTTGCCCAGTCTGAAGTCATAGCTTGCGAAGGCGTTGAACGCATGCACGTTGTCGAAAGCCCCGTCGGCATATGTCTTCAGCAGATATTCAGCCTCGACGTGCCATCCCCGGCTGTGATAGTAGGCTCCGGCGTCATACATCATCACGCTGATATGGTCGGGTCTTATCTTCTGAGTGCTCAGAGTGAGGTTGAATCCGTGCGGAAAGAACATCTGCGCCTTTGCCGAGAAGTTCACGTTGTTTGTCCAGAAATCCTTCTGGTTTGTCAGTCCGCTTCCGTTGAACATGCCCGCCTCAAGCTTTATGGGGAACCCTACATTGAAGTCGTAGCCCACAGCCGCACCCACGTCTCGCACGTTGCCCACCTGCTTGGCTATGAAAGAGCGGTTGGCGAAATACTGCTGATGCGGTGAGCGGTGGGCGTCGATGGTGAACGGCACACGCATCTGTCCGATGGTGAACTGCAACGATTTCACAGGCTTCAGCCTCGTATAGGCATCGAGCATCTTTATGGAGCCTTCGTCGCAAAGGTCTATCTCAGCCTTGTAAGATATTATCGGAGTTATGTTTCCGTCCACGCTTATGCGCGCGTTGCGCACCTGGAAACGTCCCTTTCCCTCTTCGGTCTGATATTCATATTTGCCCCTTATTGTCCCGTGTATGTTCGGACGGTAGTCGGTAGTGGCTTTTTCCTGTGCCGTGATGCCCCCGGACGTCAGTGTTGCGAGTGCCGCAAGTGTCAGTGTCTTTATCAGTCTCATGTCTTGTCTGTTCTATATTATTATATAATAAGGTGTGGCTTATGTATTCTGCCGTTCTGTGTCTTTGTCCGTGATACGCGCTGCCGGATAGTCCCGATACTTGTCCCGTCTGCTCCCGGCGGCGCATTCTCTGGCGCAAAGTTCATTGTTTTATTTTTCGTTCCTGTGTCACATATGTTACATCTGTGTTACATCATACGGAAACTCCCGCACTGCCTTTCCTCCTCCTTGGCTTTCCCTTATGCGTGGCGTGCGCTGCCCATGCCCATTTTCCCTGTTTTCCAATCCGAGTTACAGCCTCTGTCGGTTTCTCATCCGTCTCATTTGATATAACATGAAAATACGTCTTTGACAATTATTATATTAATAAATATGTATAACATAGATGCTGTTATACAAATATTTTATATATTTGCCGATGACTATTGAAGCAAATATAGAATAACTAATAACTTGACAGAGAAACCGATAACTGAAAAGACTGATGTATGATGAGGTGAGTCGGTTGCTTTCATTGAGATTATTAAGAAGCTTTATTTTCGTCTCTTTGTCATACTATTATAAAAAGACAATAACGGGTCAGCGTGAGTGACATGCAGGAACCTGTTTTCAGAATATTGTTGATTTATCAAATTATTAACTAAAACTAAAGCTAAGTATGAAAAAACAGTTACTTATGTTGGGCTTGGGCTTGCTTGGTAGTGTTACCATGTCGGCTCAGTTGACGTCGCCGTTTACCGGTACGAGACCTGTGGCTGAGGTGAACTCAAAGGCCGACTATTATCTTTACAATGTAAAGTCGGGCAAATGGCTGCAGAACAATGACGACAACATCTCAGCAACTCCGAATGACGGCTCACGCTGGACAACACGCGGTGAACTCGGAACAAGAGGTATGGACTGGGAGGTTACATGTAAATTGGTTGAGGGAGCAGATGCTATGTATCAGCTTAATCCTAAGTTCAGGCATAACAATAGTCTGAACTGGGATAATCTTTATCTTGATACCGGCGCGGCTTTGACGCAGTGGATATTAGAGCCTGCTGATGTTGCGAATGTCCCCAATGCGGTAAGAATCTGTGCAAATGCCGGAGAATATCCTTATCTTTATGTAGGAGCGGACGGCTGGTTGGTTTCCGGACAGGATTATGATGGCGAAAACGACGTATGGCAGCTCGTAACAAGAGAAGAGCGTATAGAGTACATGAAGAAGCAGGCAGAGCTTAACGGCAGTGCTGACGCAACATGGCTCATCGGTTGTCCTCAGTTTGCCAATCAGGACAGCCGTATAGACAAGTGGATCAGGGCTATCTCCGGCGACCAGCTGCCCGAAGGTCATTCAGGACCTGCAAACGGCAATACGGGAGACGGAATGGTTAACTGTAACCGCGTATACGAGATGTGGAGCTCTTACTCTGCTTCCATCACACAGACTCTGAACGACATTCCTAACGGTACATATGGTATGACTCTGCAGGGATACTACCGCGAGGGCTCTGCTGACGACGTTAAGGACTGGGACGGAAACAGCCTCTTCGCTTACGACCTTTATAAGGATGGAAAAGAGAACCACTATGCCACTTACTTCGCAAACACAACCACCGCTCCTTTGATTTCCATCTTCGAGGGTGCCAAGGATGCTTACGAAAAGGGCTATGAGTATAACGCCAAGATGACCGATCCGGACTTCCTCGATCCTATCGAGAGCGGCAAGTGGGTGCCGAACAGCACCGACCAGGCTTCATGGGCACTGTTCCACGGCGCTTACTGGAACCCGGAAATCAAGACTTCTGTTGCCGGCGGTTCTCTCTCTATCGGTGTTAAGAAAGAGCAGGGAGTGAACGACGACTGGATTATCGTGGACAACTTCAAGCTGACATACTACGGCTCTAAGATTGATATCGACCAGGTTAAGGAAACTCTCGCACAGGCTATAAAGAACGCTGAGGCTGTAACGGCACGTTCTACCGACGCAATCAACAAGATGTTCGACGAGGCTCTGGCTAACGGTAAGTCTGTTTATGAGACTTCTACAGACGCCACACAGATGGGTGAGGCTGCTACAGCCATCACAAACGCTATCCAGCTCATGAACGAGACCAGCACAAACGCTACATTCCTCAGACAGACGGTGGCTCTCTCTCAGAATGAGAAAGTGGAAGGCGATGCTATGACAGCCGCTACAGACGCTGTTGCCAACGCTGTGGCATCAGACGCCATCAACACTGCTCTCGACAACCTCCGTATGGCACGCCGTCTCAACGCTGCCGAGAAGCATGAGAATGTATTCAAGGGCAACGCTCCTGCTGCAGGCTCGTTCTATCTCTACAACGTAGGTCAGAAGCGTTTCTTCTGCGGTGGCGACGACTGGGGCGCACACGCAGCTGTAGGATTCCCGGGCATCATGGTTACTCTCGTAGAGACCGATCAGGCTAACACATTCGTTATAGACACACGTCTGCGCAACGGTGAAAATCAGCACTATCTGAACTACGGTGGCTATTGCGATACCGGTGCTCAGGATCCTTGGACATTCGTTCAGGTTAAGGAAGGTGTATACAACATCAAGCGCGGCAACCTCGAATCACTCAGTAAGGATGAGGTAGCAAACAATCAGTATCTGCTTGGATTCCGTAAGGGAAGCTACTCCGCAGTAGACTCTAACGTGGCTGACGAAATGGGCGATGAGGACAACATGTGGATTCTCGTTTCTAAGGAAGACCGCGACGCTCTGCTCGAGGCTGCAACCGAGGAGAACCCTGTTGACGCTTCTTACGCCATCAAGATGCCTAACTTCAACCAGCGTGAGTATGAAATCAGCGGTGGTTGGGACAACCTGAGCGGTGAGGAGTATGCTTGGGAGCACACCAACGGTACAATCTACAACCGCGGATCGAATAACCACGACTTCGCTTTCGAGGCTTTCAACCAGGATCCTGTTGATATCTCTCAGACCATTTACGACCTGAAGCCCGGATATTACATCCTTTCAGTTCAGGGTTACTATCGCGACTGCACAGAGGTTGACTATACACAGGCTATCGCAGCCGGCGGTTATGAGCCGAAGCAGCTTGCAAATCTCTTTGCTTGGGATGCCAACATGAATCAGATCACAACTCCGCTTGTTACAATAGATCAGTATGCTAACTATGCTCCTGGCTACGGATGGAACAGCAACACTTCTGTAGGCTGGATTCCTAACAACCCGCAGCAGGCTACAAACTACTTCCAGGTAGGTGCTTACAAGAACAGTCTCCTTGTTCAGGTAGGTGATGACGGCGTGCTCACAATCGGTGTTCACAAAGAAGGTGGTGCTGAGAAAGACTGGGTATGTCTTGACAACTTCCGTCTGACTTACCTCGGTACACAGACTCCTACAGGCATCAATGGTGTGACAGACGACGCTGAGACTGTTAAGGACGGTAAGATTTACAACCTCCAGGGTGTTCAGGTGAAGAGTGCTACACAGCGTGGCATTTACATCCAGAACGGCAAGAAGTTCGTTGTGAAATAAGTTCGCAGTTACTTTATAACTAAATAAGAGAATCTCTCTCCGGCAAAAGGAGAGGGATTCTTTTTTTTGTCGCGGTACACCATTTCCACTTGCCGGCACTTCAGCATTGTCTGAGGATGTGTGCCGGTCGGTGTTTTCATGGTTTGCTTTATTGTTAACATTGTTTGCTTTATTGTTAACCCGAATAGGTAATTAGATTTCCATTCTTATCTCGTACTGTCGTCAGCATGCTGCTGCTGCGATTCACCGGACTGAATATTTATGCAATATCGTAAGTAAAAAATATTGACATTCTTTTTTCGCAAAATAGATGCTGTGCTGGCGCGCGGACTCTCTATCTTGTCCGCTTTACTTTCTTCTGCATGCTTTATGTCTTGTGTTTTCCTCCGTATCATTCCTCCATATTTCCCGGTCACGCCTGTTTTTCGGTGCCATGTTGCCTTGGTCTGCCTCTTCCTGTAATATTATTGCATAGCCGTAAAGCCTTTCCCGCCTTCCCATATGGGCTTTCCCGCGTGCTCAAATGGGCTTTCCCGCACTGTGGAAAAGCCTTTTCCGTGTTACTGAAAATGCCCTCCGACGCTTTCTCTCCGGCAATATCTTGATATTCAGGAGGTTATGTTTTGTGCTTAAAAACTGCGTGTACGGAGGCGGAAGGGTTGCCGTCAGGTTTTGGACGATTCTCGGCGACTTTGCGCCGCATGAATATTCATTCTTTCATAATCATATTGCATGAATATGCGTTTTTATAATGTGTCTCCTCTTCGGCTTTTCCTCGGTTGGGCAGCCCGTTCTTTCCGTTTCACCGTGGTCGGCTTGTCGTGTTGCTTGTTTTGTCTTATGACGCATTTGTTTCATTTATCATTTCCGTTCACAGCCTGTCGTTTGTTTTACAGATGATTTGTTTCCATTTTCCGGCTTATTGCTGTTGCATGGTTGTCCTTTGCTTTTCTCCTCGCCGGTTGGTGCTTTTATATTATAATAATGTGTCTTTTTCATATTTTAAGACTTTAATTGTAAACAGATGTTAAAATCCATCTTAAAATGAAACTTTTTCTTCAAAAGATTTGGATTAA